>Ga0307379_10007580_pt1 | contig 14721 bp, 21 predicted proteins | sample UN2MG_FD_202237 | JGI IMG/M metagenome (GOLD analysis project Ga0307379, IMG submission 202237) | Soil microbial communities from Risofladan, Vaasa, Finland - UN-2 | ecosystem: Environmental > Terrestrial > Soil > Coastal area > Acid sulfate soil | place: Finland: Risofladan, Vaasa | collected... | reverse complement strand
GTAGATGCGGCGTTGGCGCAGATGTCACGTAGCGGACATGGATGCGGGAGAAAGAGCAATCAGGACACGGTGCCCGCGCTGAGCGAAGGAATGGTGAAGAAGGGCGGGATCAATCGGGAGCCACAGACCCCGAAGCAGCGGATCCAACCTCCGCCTCAGAAGCCAGAGAAAGCTGAGAAAGAGAAGGAGTCGTGGGCGGAGGTGGTGAGGGCGGCGATAGGAGCGAAGGCAAAGGGAGTGTGGGCGAAACCAGATGCGGTTCGGGATTGGGAGGAAGTAGCCGTGGCGGAGGTGAAGAAGACGTGCAACAACTGCGCGGGCAAAGACGAGTGCCTTGATAGCTTCAATGCGACGCCGATCTGCGACTCGTGGGCTGCGAAGCCCGAGAAATCGGCGAAGATAGCACGGGCGACGCGTAGCATGACGGAGACATTTGAAACATTGTCCGATCAGTGGAGGCGCGACGTCATCTTGACCTATTCGTATGAGCATCACTGGTTCATCGCCACGGTCCTGGGTATTTACGGCCTCGGCACCGGATCAACCCCAGATGAGGCGCTTGCGAATCTGGTTGAAGACATCGAGGAGCGCTCGGATGGGAGGACCGGATGAGCGTCTATCTTGTGGAACAGTCATATTGTGTCGCCTCCGTATCAGAGGATTGCGTCTGTTGCGTCTGTAAGGGGCGGTGTATCCACCATGACTGCTGCGCGTTGACGCAGGAGTACGACGATGACCCAACCAGTTTCAAACCGGAGATCGAAGCAGTCGTGCGCACGATACAAAAGAAGCCCGTCGTCGTGGTTTCTTGTAAGTCGTGGGAGAGATAGACGATGACTGCTGATCACGTGAAGGAAACACAGCGGCGTGAGGATGACCTCAGACAGGTTCAAGAGAGACTCGCTGCTTTCGAGTACAGCGCCAAGAAAATTAAAGATGCTGATGGAGAGATTACTGCGTTTGGTAGACTTCGTCGCTTCGAGAAGCGTCCTATAACGGTACTGACGAAGGAAGGTGAGTAGATGAAAGCGCAAGCGGCATTAGATGTGGCGTTGGCGCGGATGACGAAGGCCGAAGACAAACATCGGCGGTTGCTTGTGCGCCGTAACGCGGCAGAGGAGCGGTTGTGGGCGGCGCAGGAGCGGTTATGGGCCGCGAAAATGAGATTTGTGGCGGCGAAGGAACAGTTGGAGAAAGAGCAGAGAGCGGAGTCGGCGAAGCGGGAGAGAGCAGCTCGCAGAGAGCAGGACGGATGCGGAGGGCGGTAAGTAGCCTCTCCGTCCGCTCGGAAGAAGTACGCGACCGTAACATGAGAGGGACGGTGCGCAGATGAAGGAAGAAGGAGGAGAAGCGATGACTGCTGATCAGGTGAAGGAAGCTCTCGACAAGGAGTTCTACCCGAGGGCTTGGGACATTAGAGAGAGGCCCTTCTTCCCTCACGTATGTAATTTCTGCGGTGCCAAGCTGAAGCGGCGTCAGCCTGTCATTCGCCTGTGGGGAGGTATGTCCTTCCGCGGTTACGCCTGCACCGATCGCGCTGCGTGCCGCGCGCGGGTCAACGTGTCAAACGAGCGTTATGACGCTCTAGTGGTCAAGCACGTGCGTGTTTGAGCGATCAAATCATAAGATATGGACATGTGAGAGGATAATGGAATGAACAGCATACTAGATCAGGATCTTTATAAGTGCACAATGCAGCAGGCAGCGATGATGCTCTATCCTCGCGCTACTGCAAAGTACCGGTTCATTAACCGGGGGAGGCACCAGATCACAGAGGCCATGCTCTCGAACATCCGCGAGGACATCGCAGAGTTCTCTCGTCGACGTCTTACTGCCGACGAGGGCGCGTGGCTGCGGTCGAAGTGTCCCTTCTTTTTTTCGTGGTACGTCGACTGGTTGACAGGCTTCCATGCCGACGCTAGTCAGGTTAAGGTGACCCCGGCGGGGCCGTCGCGCATGTCCAGTCGCCCCAGTGAGCCTCTTATCGAAATCATCGGTCCGTGGCATGAGGCGATATATTGGGAAGCTCCGCTTCTCGCCATCATCACTAAGCACGTCATGGCGGACCAGAAGAGTCTCGATAACGCAGATCTGACCGAAGTAGCCATGCAGGCTGGGAAGAAGATGGCCTGTCTTCGTCAGAACTACTGCCACGTCGCTGATTTCGGGACCCGCCGACGTTTTTCGTACGACGTGCAGGATCGGGTGATTCAGCAGCTTATCATGCACGGTGACGATCACTTCATCGGTACGAGCAACATGCATTTTGCGCACAAGTACGAGGTCACGCCGATTGGGACGATGGCTCACGAGTGGATTCAGGCTATTTCGGGCCTCGTTGGTCTTCGGCACGCCAATCGGTTTGCTCTTGATGCGTGGAGTCGCGTGTACGAGGGACGGCTCGGGATCGCACTCACTGACACGTTTGGAACCGACGCTTTCTTCAGAGACTTCGACGGCGTTCGTGCTCGATTGTATGATGGCGTTAGGCAGGACTCCGGCGATCCGATTGCTTTCATGAAGAAGGTGGTCGCGCATTATGAGCGTCTTGGCATTGACCCTATGTCGAAGCGCATTGTCTATAGTGACTCGCTTGACGTAGGAAAGGCAGCACTCTATCAGCGGGCCAGTGAGAAGCACATTGGGTGCTCGTTTGGAATCGGCACGCATCTTACGAACGACGTTCCTGGGACGACGCCGACGAACATCGTGATCAAGATGGTCGAGATCGACGGCGTTCCCGTCGTCAAGTTGTCGGATGATCCAGGCAAGGCGACGGGCGATCCGCAGGCTCTGGATGCTGCCAGATGGACATTTGGAGTTTAACATGGAGAAAGCACGGTGCTGTCTAAAGTGTGGTACGCTGTTTAAGTCAGCGTGGATCGGGAATCGAATCTGCAATCGATGCAAAGTCTCGGACGCAAACAGCCTGGCCCCAGCAGTTCCTGCCACTGTTCGCAAGTCCATGCTGAGGTCGACGCAGGAGAAGTACGGCAGTGCGAGTTGGGCTGATAATCCAATCATCCCGATTCGGACTGCAAAGCGATCGAAGTCCGATCCAGGTTAGAGTCCAGTCAAGTGGACGGAAGTGGAAGGTGCGCGGTGTCTAGATCGGTGAGATTCTATCGGACGGAGTGCGACATCAACCACTTTGGTCAGGTTCTGCTGGAGATCAAGGAAACGGGGATCAGGATCGTTTCCAGGGAGAACCCTGGCGAGGTGCATACCTTCACGTGGGAATACCTCCGAAAGGTGTGTCAGTGTTCAGAGTGTACGCAAGGCGGGCAGATCAAGGCAGAATTTCTCTGATCCTCGCGCCAGGAGGCTGACCCTGCATTTTCTCCCATTAGGGTGAGAGGAGGAATCATGGGACTAACACTTTTCGAGTTTGTGTGGGCATTGGCCTTCTACGTTTTCGTTGCGGCGCTAGTCTGGTGGTTCGTGCGGAAGGTTAGCCCTGCGATCTCTATGAGCCGTCTCCTGAAGTGCGACAAGGCGACCGCTCAAATGGTGCTTAGCTACATTCAAGAGCGCGGCATCTCTTGGCATAAGTTTCTCGACCTGCACTACGCCGCATTGGGCGGGCTGACTCCAATGTTCGCGTATCCTGGACAGTTCGTGGCACTGTGGGGCGAGACGCGCCTGGCGACGATCGCGATTCTCAACAAGAAGCTGCTGACGCCCGACACTGACTGTGATCAGTTTGTGGCGCTTGTGATTGCCGAGATCGTAGCCAGCCGTGGCGGGGGGAAGTCCGAGGAGTTCCGAGCTTCCTTCCATGATGGGCAGGTGACCATCAGCCCCGAAGATCAGATCTTATTCTAGCGGTCTTGTGGAATTCCCGCAGTTCCGCCGACTTCAGTCGAAAAAAGATTGCATGTGACACTGAGGTCTGCTACGCTTCCGTGATGTCGTATACGGAAACTGTGGGGACACTGTGCCAGACAACGAGCCGAGATCGTACACCCGCATAGGGCAAAAGGGTGATCCTAAGAACATCACCGTTGTGCATGAGATAGATGCGGTTCTTCGAACCCATTGCCCAATGCAGAAGAAGTGGATATCGGTTCGCGGAAAACGAACCAGTTGTCCATGGTGCCCGAATCTTCATAAGATTCGATACACTGACTGGGGCGCCAAGATCGAATGTCTGTTCAACGAGGGAGATCGGGTCTACGATTTTCCAATGATACCGCGCACTGAATCGGAAGATGCGGAAGATTGAAACCGCCATCGCCATACTGGTGGCTTCCCGTCTACGGACTCTGTCAGTCTCTGGGAGACTGGAGACGACTCCGTACGACGATCTATTATCGGCAGACTGAGCGGACTGCGATCGCGTCGATATTTGCGCACGTCGTCTATGTGATAACTGCGACTGTTATGGGGGCACTGTTTTGGAGGAACTGAGCGATGCCAGAGTCGGTATTCAAGCCTGGTTGTAAGATCCGCGTTCGTAATCCGTCCCACTGGCTGTTTGACCGCACCGGTACGATTGTGGCCATGACTCTCGACGGACAAATCAAGCATCAGATGGCCGGTGGACAGCGCGTCAACAGGACTGTTGCCGTGGACTTCGTGAAGCCTCGAAAGGGAGTCTACCAGACGCCCCTTAAGGGGGCGCGATCTGTGCACACTCACAACTGCGACGGGGCGCTGAAGCGCTCGACTGGCTACTACATGCTGGAGCGCGACCTGAAGCTCGAAGACATCTCCGGCGGCATTTTAATCTAGGCGCGTCCGTGGCCGCTCTCCTTGACAACCGCGAAAAATACGTCCTTAAGTTCGCGCACCCTGCCTAACCTCCCACTAGTGTGGAGGACACAATAATGGAATTAGCTCAAACACCTGTGGCAAGCATCGTTCAAGTTGGGGCCAACGCCATAGTTGGCGACGTGGTTGTTGCAGTGGCGGTGGTAACGGAAGATATAGCCGGGAAGCTTAAGCTCAGATCGACGCTGAAGGCTGACGATCATATTAATATCGACGTACTTGACGCCGAAAGTGGAGCGTACCAGTTTGCGGTCAGGTCTATCCCAAATGCGCTTGATGGGTCGATTCAGTTCTTCCTGGAAGACTGGAATCTAGGACAGCAAGATACGCTCGGGCGCGTATACAGCGAATACTCGAAACTCGCGGCATTCTCTAAGGCAGTTGGATTCTGCCCGACCTCAGAGACTGACCTATTTCAGAGACTCGCGAATGCCGCAGATATTTTGTTTAGGCTCGTGCGTAAAAACTACCCGAATATCCCGGTGTCTATGCCCGCGATTTCCACTCTCATCGATACGAAGGTACTACGGCACGCTGACGGCTTCCCAAAATTTCCGACCTCGCTGGGTCCGGTATCATGCCGCACAGTCGGGGAATATCCAGAATTGGCGGATGCCGGTGCGATACGGGCGATCATTGCGACAATCGCCGCCGAAGCGATCGCGGCCAGTGTCCGAACTGCGCGAATCTACGATCTCGATGAGAAGTACCCGTCCTTGGCGCTAAGCTCGAATCTTGGGTACAGCTGCTCATCACTGTTCAAAGGATTTGCGCGATTTCCGTTTTCGACGATGTCGCCAGGTTTTCGTGGGGGCATCACAGATGCGTGGATAGCAAAAACCGAACAAACAACGCGCGGCTCAAAAATAGATCCGAAGTCGACCTCGACGTCGCAGCCCTCCGGCGATGGAAAAGATTCCAGCGGGCGTACGATGCCCTTTGATGCAGGACGGGCTACGCAGATGACCGCTGACCTGAACGCCAAAGTGACCGCTGGCGCAGGAAATAGGTGGGACCAATGGACTAAAGACTTCGTGCAATCGATAACTGCACAACTGCAGGAAGGTAAACGGCTGACCGGGCGTCAGATGAAGGTTTTACATCAGGTTCATGAGAAGAGAGGTAGGTAGACATCGTGGCAGACACACTTGATCCGCAGCGGGCGTTGCAATTGACGGCGGCGTTGCAAGGAATCTTGGAGAAGGGTGACGTTGGTGAGCGGGCAGCAAAGGCCGAGCGGCCTCTTATGCCAGGAGAGGTCCTGGATCTCGTGTGGCAGATTGTTTTCGGAAAGAGCCGCGAGGACAGTACACACGAGCGTGGAGCGGTGTTTGTCCTGGCGCTGTACGGAAATCAGCCACTCCTGGGATGGCACTTGAACAAGCTCCCTGTGTCTGAGATTGTCACGCTTCTCGCGACTACCGTTGCGCTGGTGGGTCAGCGCGATGGCTGGGGTATTATCGACGAAATGATGCAAGCTTTGACGGTCCTGAAGGAGCGACAGGCTGTAGACGAGGCCGACGGAAGCACGAAGCACTAGGAGGTCACATGGCGGCAGCTATGGTAGTGTGCGTAATCTGTATGCGTGAGCATGCGAAGGCGGTGAGCACTCCGGTCCGTGGACCTGCGGGGCCTGCGTTCATGTGTGCGAAATGTTTTGATAAACTAACGCCATCGTTCAAGAAGGAACTGGGCGTCTAACACTCAAGTTGGCCTTTTAGGGGGCATCCGTGAATTGGCATCAGTACTTCTTCAAGATGGTTGATCTTGTAGCTTCAAAATCTAAGGACCGATCCACTTGTGTGGGTGCGGTTATTGTGGGTCCCGATAACGAGGTTAGGACCGTGGGCTTCAACGGCTTTCCGAGGGGCGTCGACGACAACGTCGACAGTCGTCATGCCCGACCTCAGAAGTATCTTTGGACTGAGCACGCCGAGAGAAACGCCATATTCAATGCTGCTAGGATTGGGACGCCCCTAAAAGGATGCCGTATATACCTGCGTTGGTGGCCGTGTTCGGCATGTGCTCGTGCGATAATTCAAGCCGGAATCGTTCAGGTGCTTGTTGCGGCAGATACTTTTGAGGCGAACTCCAAGGCTTGGAGCGAAAGATGGAAAGAAGAGTGTGAGGTCGCCGTAGAGATGTTGAGGGAAGCGGGCGTAGAAACAACCATCCAGGCTAATTAGAAAAGAGGCGACAATGACAGATGATAACGATGACGGTGTCAGCGCAGCCAGCGAGACTGATCTTGAGATCATGGACGAGATTCCCCAGTCCGTATTGATGGAGTATCTGCGGCTGCAGAATCGATTCGCGTTTATCAAAGAATCAATCAAGGCAAGCCTGGAGCGTGGTGCACGCGTTGAACGGGGAGACATTACGGCCAAGATTCAACGGTCGTCGCGGCGATCGCCGAAGTGGAAGGAAGAGCTTCAGAAGATCGTCGGAGCCGATAAGATCAAGGAGATCACCGAGATGTCCCCGGCGGTCCAAATCGTTGCGCTCAAGGTCGACGTTGACAAGAATGCCGTCATCTCGCGGGAAGAATTGACGTGATCGTTATCGTATGACACCGGTCACGGATAGTCGTCGACATCCTTCGCCAGCTAAAGTAGGCGAGGGGGAAAACAAGAAAGGACGGGCCTTTCTATGAGCGCTGAGACCGAAACGCGAAAGCATATGGCTCGGGTCGGTGAGCTGCTTCATGTGGTTGTTGTTGATCTTCTGAACCGTGCGGATAATCACGACGCATCGAAGATTGCGGAGCCCGAAGCTGGGATCTTCGAGGTGTACACGGATAAGCTCCGGGACGTGACGTACGGTAGCGACGAATACAAGAAGTACCTGGGGGAAATGAAGCCAGCTCTCGATCACCACTACGCAAAAAACGCACATCATCCTGAGCATAATCCGGATGGTGTGACGGGGATGACTCTGATGGATCTGGTGGAGATGGTGGTTGATTGGAAAGCCGCAAGTGAAAGGCACAACAACGGGAACATACTGCGGAGCATTGAGACGAACACGAAGCGGTTCGACATCGCTCCTCAGCTGGCGCAGGTGCTTGTCAACACGGTGAAGGCTCTAGGTCTGATCAGCTGATAGGAAATAAGAAGGGACGGAGTTAAATGACAGTAAAAGAGGCTCTTCTCCAAAGTGTATGGGTAAGTCCGTTTTCATCAGGTGAAGCAGGGCGAACTCCCAGCCTTCCGAGTCTCTGGAAACTGGCGCTTCCTCGAAAGTGACCTTGTGGTCTGGATTGAAGAACAGAAAGGCCGTACGCGAGATGGCAGGGATGATGGCATTGTTGCCCAATGATCGGAAACGCCAGTTGAACCATCTTGCTCACCTAGACGAACTCAACAGACAACAAGGGCAGGACTTTGTGACCCGAGCTACCGGGAAGTATTACACACCCCCGGAGGTGGGGAAGCAGCTTGCGCAATCACTGGTGCTGAAGTTCCGCGAACCCCAAAGGCCGCGCACCATTCGCATCGCAGACCCCTTCGCTGGTGATGGGCGACTTGTCATATGGTTGATTGAGCAATGGGAGATGCAAGAGCGTGGTGCCGTAGAGTGGGAGGTGTTGCTGTGGGACATAGCCGATGAAGGGCTGAAGGTAGCCCGGAATAAGCTAGAACGCCTTCGCAGGGGCGGCACTAAGCTTAAGAGCAAGTGTGTATCCGCGGATTCATTCCTGGCATCATCAAAGGACGTAGAACCTTTCGACGTAGTAGTCACCAATCCCCCTTGGGAGCTTCTGAAGCCAGACAGGCGAGAACTCAAGGTCCTTGGCGCCAAGCGGAAGACTCAGTACGTTGAGTCATTGCGAGACTACGACTCGGTTCTTCAACAGCTCTATCCGAACGCTCAGCCCTTGAAGAAGTTCGCTGGCTGGGGAACTAATCTGTCACGAGTGGGGTTGGCAGCCAGTCTCAGGCTCTGTGCCAATGGGGGCTTTCTAGGAATTGTCCTTCCAGCATCCTTCCTCGCCGACGATCAGTCTGCGCGTCTACGGGATGAGCTTCTTGAGAAGCACACTCTTCACGAGATCTCGCACTATCCGGCAGAGGCCAAGCTCTTCAAGGGAGTAGATGTCCCCCTCGTCACCCTCGTATCTGAATGTCGGCCTGCGTCTCGGATTGAGCCTTTGATCGTGCGTTACGACAAGCATCTCTCAGTGGTGAGCAGAGGACCTATTCGGCTGGAAGGGAACTTTGTCGGAGCCACTGGCGGCATAATCCCGACCTCAATTGGTTCGAGCGCATTCACAGTCTTGCAGCATCTGGTTCTGTCTTTTCCCATGGTGCAAAGCCTAGAGTCGGACGATACCTCGTCCCTATGGGCTGGCCGCGAGCTTGACGAGACAGGAATAGCCAAGAACCTAAGAGTAGGCGCAGGAGGAACTAGGTTTCTCAAGGGCCGAATGATCGTCCGTTTCGGCTTCTCGAACGACCAGCGCCATGCACTACGCTCTATAGAGAAGCCTCTGCCGCCATCAAGCCAGCATGAGAGAATTGCATGGCGCGATGTATCACGCCCTAATCAGAAGAGAAGAATGGTCGCTTCAGTTGTTCCGGCAGGCTGCGTAACTGGCAATTCCCTAAGCGTTGCCTATTTCAAGGACGACAACTCTACCGCCCTGAGAATACTCCTCGGAGTAATGAACTCCCTCGTCTTTGAGTTTCAACTCCGCGCCCACCTAGCGACCGGCCATGTATCACTGGCGGCCCTCCGCAAAGTGCGGATCCCACCACTGGGGGAGTTGCTGAAGCACAAGCAGGTTGGGGATCTAGTCGAGTCACTCCTTGGTGGCGGTGAAGGCGCGGAACTGGATCTGGAGGCATATGTTGCGAAGTGTGTATATGGGTTGAGTCGACGCCAGTTTGCCCTGGTTGCGAGTTCCTTCCCCAAGCTGACACCGGCTGAACGCGCAGAGCTAGATGCGACGTATCGCAGAACCCGATATAGAGGCATTCGTGATGACGACGCTGCCAAGGCCTACACGGATAGCGCCATCCCAAATCACTACTCCGCTAAACTCAGTGATCTTGACATGCGGATGGTTGAGGTCGTTCCGCAGGGAGGCAATTGGAAGAACATTCCCGAGTCAATCCCATCGAAGCGCCTAGAGAAGATTCGGATTGACTTCAGGGCTGGCAAGGGAAGCAGATCGACGTACTATGGCCGACTCCGGCCGGACAAGCCATCCTACACCATCAATACATACTTCAACAGACCTGGGAATGGCTGCCACATGCACTACGATGAGGATCGCGTGCTGTCGCAGCGCGAAGCTGCCCGACTTCAGAGCTTCCCTGACAGCTTCCACTTTCGAGGGCCTAAGGGCGCCATCAATACTCAGATAGGCAATGCAGTGCCGCCGCTCCTGGCCTTCCAGCTTGCGCAGACGCTTGGGAAGCCGGGACACTTCGTTGATCTATTCAGTGGCGCCGGAGGAATGGGCTTGGGATTCGTTTGGGCGGGGTGGACTCCAATTGTTGCCAATGACATCGAGCCTCACTTCCTCGAGACTTACTGCCTGAACGTACACGACTCGGCTGTGCTGGGAAGCATTTCAGATGCGAATGTGAGATCTGAACTTGTCAGCATAGTCTCAAGATTCAGAAGGCAGGAATCAAGATCTCCGCTCTGGATACTTGGCGGGCCGCCTTGCCAAGGCTTCTCGACAGGCGGTATGGTGAGGACGATGGACGATCCCAGGAACCACCTCTTCCGCGACTACATCAGTATCATCGACGAGGTGAAGCCAGACGGATGTCTTTTTGAGAACGTCACTGGCCTACTGAACATGAATGGAGGAGCCGTCTTCAGCGAGGTCAAGGATGCTTTCCAAGATGCTATGCCACACATAGTCGCCAAAGTTGTCTCAACAGAGTTGTATGCCATACCCCAGCGTCGCAAGAGAGTGATCTTGATCGGTCATCGTGACACGGATTTCGAGCCTGATGAGCTTGAAGCGACTACTAGCTGCGAACAAGAAGAGGGCCTGTTCGCGCCCCTTCAGGACGCAATTAGTACAAGGGAAGCATTGTCAGACCTGCCGTCACTCAGCAACGGGCAGGATGGATCCAGTCTGAGCTATAGGTGCGGACCGACAACGGCGTATCAGGAGCTGATGAGGGGCATGATCCAGCCGGCGGAATATCTTGATCGGATTCGCTCTGGCAATCGGGCGGCCGTCCAGCATCGCTCCTCAGCTGGCGCAGGTGCTTGTCAACACGGTGAAGGCTCTAGGTCTGATCAGCTGATAGGAAATAAGAAGGGACGGAGTTAAATGACAGTAAAAGAGCTGCGCCAACGACTGTCTCAAATCGAGAAGCAAGGACATGCCGACGACATCGTAACTGTCCCGGTAACTCGATCAAGTGCGGCCGTCGGTCCTCATCACACGGTCGCTATCACCGGGGTAGTTATAGGGTTCGATTGGGATAGCGGAAAGACTATTCTTGACGGAGCCGAGCCCCTCTATGCCGGTATAGAGAACCTGAAAGCTGCGGCCAGGTTTGCTGATAAGGTCCGAACGGCCTTGTATATGAAGAATGGCTTCGGCGAAAAAAATCGAAATAAGAACGCGAACTGTCTGGCGGATATCGAAGCGGCTCTTGAGGCGTGGCTTCCTAACCGAGACGAGAAGAAGAATAAAGGCATTGAAGAATCGACACCGAAATGACCGGCCAGGAATTTGACGACCAAGTCGCCGTCTTCGTTGACTGCTGTCTCGGCGACTATTTTAATCCGCCGACTATTACGCTCGTTCCAGGAAGCGACCATTTTCCTGACGAGAGGACCGCCGAGATCCTGCTGACTACGTGCTACGGCACGCAGTATATGCTCACGCTAAAAATCTCTGAAGGCGGAGACGAGCTGGCGATACAGGTCGGCGAGAGCGGCGAATTTGACGCATCTCGCGAGGGCGTCTACTGCTATCTCTGGCATATGGCTGAAGACAGCTTGCGAGAGCAGCGAGAAGACGCGCCGAAAGTGGCTGGCCCAACGTAAAAGTTCCACCTAGTCTAATCTGACCCTTAGCCGAACGAAGCGGCGACGAGAGCGGAGTCTGCCAATCACCGCCACACGATGAACGGGTCTAGTTGCGAACTTGGGATTTCTGCGAAGGAGGGCCGCCACATGCACACGTCGAACACGGTCGTTCCGCACATGCTTGGTATGCTCGCATGTGCGCTGCTGGTGGTGTCTGGATGCGGCGATGGTGGCGGCGACGGCGGCGATCCCGACGACCCCTCCGTCCTGACCCATCCGTCGAGCCAGGTCGTCACGGAGGGACAGACCGCCACATTCGTGGTCGTGGCGACAGGTTCCGGCACGCTCTCCTACCAGTGGAGACGCGATGCCGCCGACATCCCCGCCGCCACCGGCTCCACCTACACGTTCGTGACGACGATGGCTGACGACGGCGTCGCCTTCACGTGCGAGGTCACGGACGCCGTCGGGAGCGTCGAGTCGAATGCAGCGATTCTGACAGTGACCGAGCCGCCGCCGACGATCTCGCTGAACCCAACAAGTCTTGCGTCGTCGTGCACGGAGGGTATGAACGCCGCGTCGCAGACGTTCGAGGTCTGGAACTCGGGCGGCGGGACGCTCTCGTACACGATCACGGGCACTGCGGGATGGTTGTCGTGTAGTCCGGCGTCGGGGACGTCGACGGGCGAGCACGACACGGTCACCGTCACGTACACGACGTCGGGTCTGGCGGTCGGAATACACACGGCGACGATCACGGTGACGGACGTAGCGGCGACGAACAGCCCACAGACGGTGGCGGTGACGCTGGCGGTGGATCTGGCCCATTACCGGGTCGTGAGTCTTGCCACGGGAACCGTGACGCACTCGCAGGCAATCTCGGACCTTGAGACGAACGACGCATACAAAACGACGCACCTGGTGTTGAGGTTAGTTCCGGCGGGCAGTTTCCAGATGGGCAATCAGGTCAGCAGTCTCTATGCGAACGAGCTTCCCGTCCACACGGTGAACATCACGCAGCCCTTCTACATGGGCGTCTTCGAAGTGACGCAGCAGCAGTGGACGACGATTGAGGGCTCGTGGACGTTCAACTGGCCAGGCAATCCGAAGCGGCCGGCCGAGATGATCTCGTGGAACGACATCAAGCAGTCGGGCGGGTTCATGGACACGCTGTCGTCCCTGGCCTCGATGAGCTTCCGCCTCCCGACCGAGGCCGAGTGGGAATACTGCTGCAAGGCGGGGACGTCGACGAACTACTCGTATGGCAACACGGAGGACGGCGCGTGGATGTGGTACTGGGACAACAGCAGTGACGGAACGAAGGATGTCGGCACGACGACGAGCAAGCCGAACCCGTGGGGCCTGTACGACATGCACGGGAACGTGTGGGAGTGGTGCGAGGACTGGTTCGGCAGCTACCCATCCGGGACGGCGAACGACCCGACGGGTCCGGGAAGCGGGAGCTACCGCGTGTTGCGCGGGGGCTCGTGGATCGACCTCGCTGACAACTGCCGTTCCGTGCGTAGGAACATTGTCGTTCCGTCGGGCCGTCACTACAACCTCGGGTTCCGCGTTGCCATCATCGCCGCAGGACCGTGACGTGCTCACCGCGACCGCTACGTATCTGTCCGATGAGTATTACCGGGCGCTGAGCGATCTCGGTGCCAACGCGGGCCGCCCCGTGCGGTGGCCGCACCTTCTCTAAACGAAGGTTGCATTCGCTCGCCGGAGCGGCTATGCTGTGGGAACATAGGACAGGATTGGGGGGGGATTGAACTGGCGGGTATCGCGCGTGGGACACGGAGAGAAGACATACACCCTTCTGAATGCTGACAGCACCAAGGAGTTGCATCAACTCACACCGGAGTCTGTCGACTTGGTGCTGACTGATATCCCTTACGGCATCGACCTTGCCGACTGGGATGTACTACACAGCAATACCAATTCTGCTCTTGGCGGGCAGTCACCGGCCCAGAAGAAGATGGGGAGCGGTTTCAAGCGACGAGGCAAGCCGATCAATGGCTGGTCGCAAGCCGACCTTGATCGACCGCGCGAGTATCAGCAGTGGTGCCTGTCGTGGGTCGCGCCTCTTCTCAGGGCACTCAAGCCGGGGGCTTCTGCTTTTGTCTTCGGCGGTCGGCGTACAATCCACCGTGCGCTGGTGGCATTCGAGGATGCGGGATTCCTTCTGCGAGATATGCTTGCATGGAAAAAGACCGCCGGGCACTTTCGTGCCCAGAGCCTTAGCAAGCTATATGAGCGCCAAGGCAACAAGGACGCTGCATGCCAGTGGGCAGGTTGGCGTCTGGGTAATCTCGCCCCGCTCTTTGAACCGGTTGCTTGGCTGTTCAAGCCGTACAGGATCGGTGGCACAATCGCTCAGAACGTCTTGGAGCACGGCGTCGGAGCGATGAACATAGACGCCTGCAGGTACGAGGGAAAAGTCCCCAGCAACATACTCAACTATGACTTTGAGAAGGGCGAGCGGGGACTACATGATGCACAGAAGCCTACTTCGTTGCTCCGCTTCCTCATAACACTGACAACGAACGAAGGACAGACGGTGCTCGACCCGTTCATGGGGTCAGGATCAACCGGGGTAGCGGCATGTCAGCTTGGGCGTAGGTTTATTGGCATCGAGATCGACCGAGACTTTTGCCGGGCTGCACAAGACCGTCTTTCCGGCGTGCTCAAGCAAGCCCAGATGCGGCTCTTCGGCTAACCTCGAAGTTGAAAGGCCGCAACGCAGGCTGGCGAACATAAGGGATCCTCCGCTACGTATCTGTCCTCGGAGGACGTCAAAAGATCGTCTATGTCGCTTTCTTCCTGCCATCTTCTCAATCCGTGAGGCGGCATGTAGTTGTGGCGTGTCCTGGAGGCACGTTTATTCTGATCAAGGATGCCTCCTATTGCCGAATCCAGAAAACATAGTACTATTCGGAG
>Ga0307379_10007578_pt1 | contig 14723 bp, 15 predicted proteins | sample UN2MG_FD_202237 | JGI IMG/M metagenome (GOLD analysis project Ga0307379, IMG submission 202237) | Soil microbial communities from Risofladan, Vaasa, Finland - UN-2 | ecosystem: Environmental > Terrestrial > Soil > Coastal area > Acid sulfate soil | place: Finland: Risofladan, Vaasa | collected... | reverse complement strand
CCCAGCTTAGGCCAATCTATGATAGTTTTGTATTTCAAAATAGCTCTGGCCTGTTCGGCCTTCTTGATCGTCTCCTCTACTTTGCTAACAGGTATGCCAAGCATAGTGGAAATTTGCTCCGGAGTTGTTCGAGCATCATCCTCAAGGATTTCAAAAATCCGCTTCATATTGTCCCCTAAGCTGCTAACTCGGCGGCTGACCACTGGTCATTCGCTTCATTGTAGCATAACTCAAATGATTTGCCTCTATCAGTGGTAACTTTAAATAATTTTCTACCCGGCTCTCGCCACTCCTTTTCTACTTTCTCTACTCTATTTTCCTCCTCTTGCCAGGTGAAAGATTGCGGTTCCTCAGCATAGGTATGACCCGAATAGCACCTTACCTGGATCTTCCTCATCATAGTGGTGGCTTCCTCTTATGCCAGTCTGTTGCTTGCTCATAGGCAAAGGCGACGCGCAAGAGCGTTTCCTCATCGAAGTGCTTGCCTATAATCTGCATGCCTATCGGCAGGCCATTGGCAAAACCAGCGGGGATGGAGATAGCTGGCACACCAGCAATATTTATCGGCAGGGTGCATACATCACTTAAATACATCTGCATTGGGTCTTCTATTTTCTCACCCAGTTTGAAAGCCACTGTTGGCGAGGTCGGAGTGACTAGAGCATCATATTTCTCAAACGCCTGGTCGAACTCCTGCTTTATCAGGGTGCGTACCTTCTGCGCCTTGAGATAGTAAGCGTCATAATAGCCAGCAGAGAGAGCGTAGGTGCCCAGCATTATGCGCCTTTTAACCTCAGCACCAAAGCCGAATTGCCGCGTCTTCTCCGTGGCCTCTATCACATTGCTGGCATTTTGCTCTGAGAAGCCATATTTCACTCCATCATAGCGAGCCAGATTCGCTGAGGCTTCAGAGGGAGCGAGTATATAGTAGACGGCTAAGGCGTACTTAGTGGATGGTAGAGAGGCTTCCCAATCTATTTCTGCACCCAGCTCCTCCAGCTTCCTCACAGCTACCTCCAGGGCTGCTCTTACTTCATTCTGCATGCCCTCTACAAAATACTCCCTGGGAACGCCAAGTTTTAGCCCTTTCAGGTCGGGGATTAAGTGCCGGGTATAGTCTGGCACAGGATAAGGGACCGATGTTGAATCCTGGGGGTCGTATCCAGCAATGGCGTTCATCACTAAAGCGCAGTCGGGCACATCCTTAGTTAGCGGTCCAATTTGGTCAAGGGAGCTGGCGAAAGCGACCAAACCAAAGCGGCTCACACGGCCATAAGTTGGTTTGAGGCCGACAACACTGCAGAATCCTGCCGGTTGACGAACACTACCGCCGGTATCAGAGCCAAGAGCACAGATAGCTTCATCGGCAGCCACAGCCGCAGCCGAGCCGCCACTGCTGCCTCCAGGAACGCGACTCAAGTCCCAGGGATTATGAGTGGGGAAAAAGGCAGAGTGCTCGGTGGATGAGCCCATGGCAAACTCATCCATATTCGTTTTACCCATTATCACCACCCTTTGTGCCTTCAACTTCCCTATCACTGTGGCATCGTAGGGCGGGATGAAATTTTCCAGTATCTTCGAGGCACAGGTAGTTCGTATCCCTTGAGTACATATGACATCCTTAATCAGGGCAGGTATGCCGGTTAAAGGGGCAATATCACCGCCACTGCTGATATACTCATCAACCTCCTCTGCCTGTCTTAAAGCCAAATCCTCGATGATAGTGACACAAGCGTGAACTTTATCTTCCATCTCAGCAATGCGCTGCAACACAGACTTGGTGAGTTCCACCGAGGAAATCTTCCTCTGCTTAAGAAGCTCATGTGCTTCATGAATAGTTAGCTGATATAGCTCATTCATCTACAAGTAGCCCCCTTTTCGGCCTCTTGATGAGGGATATCTAGATTCATATCCTTTCCTTCAAACTGCTACGGAAGATAACTTTTCGCCAACTGCCTCCAGTGGTTAAGCGCATATTTTTAACTGTGTGGATATGTCTTACACCTACAAGCGCGGGCAGTACCATAGAAAAGATTATCATAGGGGTGGAGTGGTATATTAGCCAGGCGACGAATGGGAGGCAAATGAAAGCTACGCCATAGCAAAAACTGATATTACGGGTGATAAGCAAAGCTATCACGGCAACAGCAAAGAAAAAGGGAACCGCCCTGGGCATCAGGAATAGGAGAACTCCTATAGTGGCAGCTCCACCCTTGCCACCGCGGAACTTAAGGAAAACGGGGAGCATATGTCCTATTACAACAGCTAGCCCGGTAAGAAGCTGAAATGGCAAAGGAACACCAAGCAGGTAGCGAGCGATAAGAATCGCTCCAATGCCCTTGCCAATATCAGCTAAAAGAACCAGAACCGCTGCTCCAGGACCAACCTCATAAAGGATATTCACAGCCCCCATATTCCCACTCCCCACATCACGGATATCTATCTTCCTCTTGAGTTGAGCGGCAATATACGCTGAAGGGATAGAACCCAGGAGATAGCCACAAACTATGGCAATGAGAGCGTTAACCATTTATAAATACACCATCCTAATACTGCCTACTAATTATACCCGCCATTCTGAGCAAAGCTAAGAATCTAAATGCTCCTCACTCCATCTAGCAATAGAGTGACAATCAAACATCGCTTACTCTAATATCACTTGTACCTGGAAGCAATTATCCTGTTGCCTGGGAGCATTGGATAGGACCTCGCTCTGGGGGTACGACTTAACTACCTTATCCTCTCTGAAAACGTTTTGCTGGGGGATAGATTGGGCCGCCGGAGGCACATTGGTGGTATCTACCTCCTTGAGTATCTCGAAATTCTCCAGGATATCAGATAGCTGAAGGCTAAATTTTTCCACTTCGGCTTCACTCAACCCTAACCGGGCTAACCGGGCAACATGTTTGACCTCTTTGTGACTTAACTTCATTTTAATCTATAGGACGATTGCTATTATAGCATCAGGTTTTTCCATATAACAACGGACGTATATTTGTATTACCATGATTCGATTTCAGGCGAGGGGTTGTTTTACATCACACATTTTGATGTACTTTTGGCCGTGCGGTGGATGTATCTTCCCGGGAGCACCCTTCTACGGAAACATCTAGAATTGAGAAACTGCTTTGAAAGAGTTGCACATTTTGACGAATCGTTACTGCTAAGAGCTTCTATTTAAGGCCGGTTGAGGGTATAATGGTAGCAAGACTTAATTCAAACTGGGCTGAATGAGGATAGTGAAAAGACTGATTGTGTTTGGCCTTTTAGGTTTGCTACTGATAGGCTTACTTGGTTCAGATATCTCTGATGGTAGCCCTATGATTGCTGATACTAATGTCCCCAATAATGAGGTAACTAGTAGTGTGAATCAAACTGATAATCCTAGCTCTGCAACTGCTACAGTCACGATAACTATGCGAACTCCACCTTTGCCTGATGAGTAGCTGGGCTGGGTGGATTTGGAGAGAGCACTACCGTAGTCTCTACGCCATCTAGACGCGTACATAAACAAAACAGGCTTTTGTTACTTAGTCAACAAAGCAAGCTATTGTGGCGCAGACTGGACAACCGAAGAAATCATTTGCTGAGCCGATCTCATTGTAGCTCGCAACAATTGACAGTGAACTTGGTGACCAATGCGGTTTGGCGGGTACTGCGTATAGTCTGTAAGCCTGGGGCAGTGGTTCTCAGCCCACCCTATCATGTGCACCCCATTGTCAAGGTCGCCACCCGGTGAGAATCGCAGCCAATATTAAGCCCGCGATGATCGCTATTATCAATGCCAAAACGATGTTCCGCAGTACCCATACAATGAATCGGCTGGTTCGACTAATACCTAAATCCTGAAACAGTCGGCTATTAGCCTTCACTCGGGCAAGGCCTTTCTGAGTCAGGAATACTCTATGTCCACGACGTGCAACGAGGCCCAGGTGCTGCAGATTCGCCACCGAATACATGACACCGATTCCCAGATATGCCCCCACCTTATACCCCAGTGTCGTCATATCAATCCCCGTTAGGGATGTTCTGGGGTTCAACTTAAGTTCATTTGCCAGAACCTCGAGAACTTGGTATTCTTCTTTGCTTAGTCTTTTTTCTATCTTTCGCAATGCCAGACTGCCAACCCTCAAGATGATTTGCTTCTAACTATTGGGTAACGGAAACTTTATGCGCTCTAGTTTTGCAGCGTTGCTGGAGGGGAACCTTAGTGAGCAGTAAGCTGTGCCCTGGCCCCGCAAGGCTCGCATATGATCATTATACTACGCACGGAGGTTGTTGTGCAAGGATTGAACAATACGCTATTTCGTGCAATCTGAAAGGGGGGTTTGGCAGATTCCGGACATAGGGTAGCATAACTCCTGTGCCTGAGAGTTAGAGACAGTCATTTTAAGGTATTAGCAGATGATAGGATATATGATATATAATATGTGGTATGGAATTGCTTAGGGATAAGCTAAAGCACTGCCGACACATCAAGGGGTGGACACAAGAGCAACTTGCCAGGAACCTTGGCGTTTCGTGGAATACCGTTCAAAGATGGGAATCGGGTAAGACGGCCCCATCGCCTCTAGCAATGGAGAAGCTCCAGGAGCTATTGAAAGATGTGCTTGAACGCGAGCAACTTAGGCTACTCTAAATAGAATAAGGGGGTATGGAGTTAAACTCTTTTGTCCAATAGATTAATATGGAATTGACCAAAACACGGTTGAAAAATGATGGAGAAGGAATCATTTTGGACAGTATATAAAGAGTTAGATGCTAGGTATGGTACCTACACTGATAAGTCGTATGAATACCAGGTCAATTCTTCGCGAACAGAGTATGCGCCCATCCACAGATGGTTGTATTATCAAGAGGGTTATTCACTCACCTTGGTCTCTAGAGTGCTGAGCTATTTGAATGTAAATAGCAAGGCATTAGTGCTTGACCCATTTGCAGGCTCTGGCACCACATTATTGGCAGCAAAAGGGCTAGGAAACGAGTCTATTGGTTTCGAAATAAACCCATTTAGTGCTTTTGTTGCTAGAACAAAAACGCTTAACTACTCTGATAAAGACCTCAACGAACTGAAAGAATTCAAAATTCCCCAATGGAAACCAATGAATAATGTATACGACAAATATGAACTTAAGATAATTAAAAACCTATTCGACAGGCAGGAGCTAGAAAAGATCGAAGCATTAAAGCATAAGATTAGGCATGTCAAAAATGAAAAAACTCGTGACCTCCTCTTTACGAGTCTACTATCTATTCTGGAAAACGTCTCAAATTATAGAAAAGGTGGGAATGGTCTGAAGAGAAAACGAGTTAATAGAAACCTGGATACTTTTGTGGAATTCAAGAAAAAAACCGCGCAGATCTACGAGGATCTAGCAGACAGACCTCTGGGAACAGAACCGGTTATCATAAATGACTCCTGCCTAAATATTCATCAGTACGACATAGATAATGTAGATATTTCCATTTTTTCACCGCCATATGCCAATTGTTTTGATCCCTTCGAAGTCTATAAGATTGAACTCTGGGTTGGTGAATTTGTTTCATCCTATGATGACCTTAGAGAAAAAAGAAAGAAGGCATTGGCTTCCAACTTAAATGCAGATTTAAAGAGGGAAGTTAGCACGACACATAGAACCCAATTACTTGATGAGCTGCTGGCTTTCCTTCCTGGGGAGGAACTGTGGGATAAACGGATTCCTCGAATGCTTGATATCTATTTCCATGACATGTTGGATTTGCTTAGTAGTCTCTACAGTAGAACAAAGAATAATGGTTTCTGTGTCATAGTAGTTGGGAACTCTGCTTATGGGAAATTGGCGATACCGACTGACATACTACTGGCTCAAATGGGAGAAAAGGCCGGGTTCGGTGTGAAAGAAATAATTACAGCTAGAACTAACGAAACTAGTTCGCAGCAGCATGCCAAGCTTGGGAAATATACTGAGTATCTAAGAGAAAGCCTCGTGGTGCTACAAAAATGAAAGAACAGATAATCCAAGTGGACGAAATACCAACTGATGTAGGATTCAATTCCACTTTGGAGATTACATCAAACAACCTCGGTTACTTCACACACTCCTTTTTTAAATATCCTTGCAAATTCATACCTCTTGTTCCCAGATGGGCGATCCTCAAATATACGCAACCCGGGGAGTTCGTTCTTGATCCATTTGCGGGCTCAGGAACTACATTAGTAGAAGCGGTTCTTCTGCAAAGAAATGCATTAGGTGCCGAATTTGACAAATTGAGCCAACTCCTATGTAAGACAAAGACAATGAATTTATCTAGCGGACAGATTCAGCTTCTGACCGAAATTAAGGAAACTTTGTTCGCTGAGACAGCCCAAAGCTATACATTCAGACCGGACCTACATAACATCAATCACTGGTTCCCACCGGAAAATGTATTACGACTGGCAGCCCTTAAGGAAAGAATCGATAGCATTTACGCCAAAACCAAGGATAGAAGGATACATAATTTTCTGTTAGTTTGCTTCGCTGCCATCATTAGAAAATGCTCATATGCTGACGATATATCCCCTAAACCGTATGTCTCAACCAGGATTAAGAAAGGACCAGCCGCAGCCAGAGATGCTTTCTTATCAGTTTTAGACTCCTATCTTAAGAGCATAGAAAAATACAAGAATCACAAACTAGGGAAGTCTACAATAATTTCTCAAGACGCCAGAGATATTAGGACGCCGAAATATGAAAGCCGTGTTTCACTTGCAATAACTTCACCTCCCTATATAAATGCCTTCGACTACGTCCGAACTCTTAGACTGGAAAATGCATGGTTGGGATACTATGGTGATTCAAACATTATGACTATGAAGAGGAAGCAGGTAGGAACCGAAATCATTCCATCCAGCCTCTATTCGAAGGATATAGGGGAAACAGGAAATAAAAAACTTGACGTGGTTGTAAATACAATTTCAGAAAATGATAGAAAAAGAGCATTTGTGGTTCTGAGATTCTTCGAAGATATGACCAAAAACATAATGGCAGTCAAGAAGCTCCTCAGACCAAATTCCCACTACATTATTGTGGTAGGTGATAGTGAGATTAGAAGAGTCAATATTCCTACACACGAGATTCTGATTGATATTGCAGAACAAAACGGATTCAAATTGGATAATGTTTTCTCTTATATAATAAAGAACAGGTATCTACGAATACCACGCTCTGGAAGAGGTGGGCTGATAAAGAAAGATTGGATAATCGATCTGGTGAAAACGGATGGCTAGACTCACGAGAACTAAGGAATTATGGCATATTCCCAAAAGAGGCAGTGTGCATCAGACTGTCTTTATGGTCTATGTCCTAACCTGGGATAAGTTCTTAGCTAAGTCTTGGTCAAGTGGCAAGCAAGAAGCAATGGGTAGTGAGATGGGTAAAGCTGGAGTGACAAAAAACGGAAACACAATAACGCATCAGTCCGTTAGAACTCTATTGGCTTTGCCCAAGTATCTTGGCTTCGTTTATATAGATGAATCCTCAAAGCCATCTCGAATCATGGTCACTGATATTGGATATGAATTGATAAAGAAACACGACGTAGCGAACGTGCCAAAACACCGTAATTTGGGGAAATATAAGGAAAGTGGAGATCTGATAGAGACTTCAGAAGTTTTTGAGAAACAGTTGTCAAAGTTAATCATAACGAATCCATCAATTAGAAAAGATTGTCAAAATATACTCGTCTTTCCTTTCCGAATGACCTTGAGGTTGCTTCTGGAACTAGAGTATCTAGATCAAGAGGAAATATCTTACATTCTGTTTCACACAAAGGCAGAAGATGAATATCCGCTTGTTTTGGAAAAGATAAAAACGTTCAGGAGTTTGCCTCCAAAGAGGAGAACAGCCGAAATCAACGCCTACAAGAAAACGGCCGAAGGGCAGTTGACCCTAGTGAAGGCTCCGACTTCTGGATATTATATGTATCTCTGCGTCTCTACAGGTTTATGCAAAAGAACAACGGTGAACGTAAATAAAACGCAGAAATCCCGAATACCTGCGATTGTGCTGAATAATTCCGCAAAGGCGAAAAAGATAATACAGAGGTTCAAAGACGCTGAAATATATGATTTCAAAGATGATTTACTCCTTTGGATTGATTATTTCTCAAACCCAGATCGATTATATCCCCCTCATGATGTAACGGTCAGGACGAATGCTAAAGAAGAAGTCCTCGCGATAGTCTACAACAAGGATGGTCGTATAATTACAAGCGATTCACTATCTATAGGGAAGCCTTCTTTGCCTGTGCCTGTGTTTCCTGCTGAAAAATATAGATTCATAATGTACGCCCTGAAGAGCGGGAATGAGATATACAACAAGGAAATAACATTCACTAAAACTGACAGGAAGCTCTCACTTAGTGTTCGGGGCAAAAAATATGAGGCAGCAGCAAACAAGGACACGATAGTCAAATGCATAAAGGAAATGTTTACGGGTAAGTTTGGCGGATTCGATAGAGAGTACCATGACAAACTACGAACAATCGAGAAAGTAATCGGTATCAACTATTTTGACAATAGAAGGAAGGGAGGCAGGCTAGAATACCTATTCTATAGGTTATTGGAACTGTTGAAAAATCAAAATATTGTTGATGAAGTATTCTGGTATGGACATACAGGGAAGTATGGAATCTGCGAACCAGCTCCAGGCGGTAAAGAGGGAAATCCAGACGTGGTCTTTGTGATAGATGATACTGTATTTGTCTTGGAACTTACTACATTCAGAGGTATTCGAGCACAATGGAGCAGCGCCGAGGCTTCTTCGGTTCCTGACCATATAGCAAAATTCAAAAAATTGAATCCACGTAAACGAATAATCGGAATATTCTCTGCCCCATCTATCCATCCACAACTGAAGCAAAATCTGACACTGAATGCCAAAAGGGAAAAGGTTGGCATGATATTTAAACCATGTACACAGTTTGCTGAATTCGTATCAACAACTAATAGAGAAGAGCTAAAACGTACGTCTATTAAAGAATCCGAAAATCAGCTTAGTAGTTAACTAGTATTTAAACATTAAGATGATGCTTACAGCCAGAGCTCTTCTTATGCGTAGATTTTTAAGACTTTTGGGGGCTGATGAAGATCGAAATTCCCGAGTCTCCACCAAAATAGATTGATTTCTAAGCTCAACAATCAAACAATCCGTCAGATTGTGGAAATAGGGTAAGGATTGCTTTTGACTTAATCTTGTAGCACAATAATGGGTCAGGGTAACAGAGACGAGCCTGAAACGGGCACCCAGGTCAAGTTTTGGGTAATGCTGAGGAACAAGGCAGTTTGAGTGGGCATTCTTCAGCTCAGAGAAATTGCCAGCTAAGCAACGCTTTAGTACACTTTTGTCCTGTGTACGCTATCGGAGGTCAGAATGGATGTATTGCGTATAGTTGATGTACTTATTGGAGTGGGTGTTGGAACGTGTGTTACATGGCTCGCGGCGTGGCATTACTACAAGAAAGCGGGAAACCAACTAGCGAAAGAAACTGCTGGACTTCGCCGCCTCATCACTCTAGTATTGCACAGCTTGGAGACTGCAGGCTTGGTCACGCTGAACAGAGATGCATCAGGGAAAGTCATCGGCTTGATAATAACAGGGAGTGCCAAGTTAACTGGGGTAGGATCGATGTCAGCCAAAGCTGAGGTTCTACGGCCGGAATCTGACATTCATGGCACAACTGAAGCAGGTGATGCTGCTAAATAGTCACGTGGAAAACCAGACTGAACACTCTAAAAGATTTACCTATTGATACCTCAGTTGCACCTTAACATAAATCCAGAATGTTACCTACCGACCAGCAAGGCTGAAAATTATGAGCGGGACTATCTATTGATACCCTAACTCCATATTTGCTAATATGCCTTTAAAACTTAGTGAGACAACCAAGAGCTTAATTGTGGGGTGAATTCCTAAATTGATAGAAGTATTCATCGTGATAAAGGATGGTACCGACCGGTATTATCTTCTAAAGGTGATGAGACACGGATTAGATGTTTACTGTATCCCACGTCATTTAGGAGTGCACTACTCTTTACATGGAAGTGGCGAGTCCCATTTTCGGTATGAGGAGAAGGCACCGAAATCTGGAGAGGAACCACCGGTGGCTTTAGTTATGGGTGAAGCAGGAACGCCTAATGGTAAAGGCATCATACGTGCGCCCCTTGGTGATCTGGGTTGCGCTTCTGGTATTTGCACTGCAATCTTTTCGATTGATTCACTAAGCCAAGATTTTCGGAAGTTCAATCGGAGTGCAGGGGAATGTTTTGTGATTGATGCAGAACTATTCCCAAAGGGTACTAGGGGAGTTGAGGTCGGGGTTTGGGCAGTCCCTGCCAGAAACAAGGTTAGCTTTGAATTCAATAACCCAAACATTCCCGCAGATTTGTTGTATAAAGTAGCCTATTGCGAACCTCAGATTTGGATCTATGCTCGGCCTTTCTAGTATGGGCTGCCGATTGCACTTTTTAGCGAAAAGTTCAATCTTTTATCTCTTTGCTTTTCTCCCTTGCTGGCAAAGGACCATCAGCGTAAAATAGAGATTATGGAAGGGAGTCCGAATCCACGCGGGGAGCAAGTGTGCTTTTCCCGAACCTAAGTAGATACAAAAACCCCCGAACTTCTGAGGTTTATTATATAGGCTAAGCCTCTGCTTTATAGGGAAAAACTTGCTATAATGGGAATAGGGCAGAACCGATTGATTAGGTTAACCCAAAGTTCATCTTCTATGATGTTATAAGACATAGCCAGCTATTTTCATAAGAGGGAGTTAGGACTATGGATGCATTTGAGGATATCGGCCGAAAAAGGTCTATGCTCTTGACTGCAGCAATGCGCTTCTCTCCCCAGGTCCAGCCAGTCAAGGAAACTGCTTCAGACAAAATAATCGAACAAATCTTGTTCGTAAGCACTACCGGAAAAGGCTTAAGCTTGGAGGAAATACGAGAAATATTTTCTTCTGGAAGTGGCGGTTATGCTATTAGCCTTTCAGATATGCAAAATTCCCTTAAGCGGTTACACCAAAAACAAAGAATCGTGTCGGTAAGAACGGGCGGGCTTGAACTGTATAGATTGTCCGACGAAGCCAGTCGTGACCTTGGAGAGATGCTGCACGAAGCCGAAGCCCGCTTCAATTCTGTTGTGGATAGGCTTTTCAAAAATGCGAAAGGAGGAACTTCCGCGTATAGGGCTCCTTTTTGGAAAGTCCTGTCTATCATCTTTTCTCAACTTGGAGAGGAATATGTCCGAGTAATAAAAGGCGATATTAAGGGGGACGAGTTTTTGTCTGTGCCTTTTGTTTCCTCCGTCTTAAAGGAGAGCAAGAAAGAGTTCAATTTGATTGACGCCCCACTTTTTGAGAGTAGCATCATATCTTTCTTCGGATATAGTGACCCCGAATATGACGCAATCAAATGGAACATGGCACAGAATTATTATATTGCAAAAGCACTGGGCTTAGATCCTAGTGGGGCTCTCCTGTCCGAGGAAGTATTTGGGCACTCAGTATTTTATCTTGATACTAACATCATAATCGAAGCCTTGGAGCCGAAAGACCGATATCATAAGAGTTTTCTGGCATTCAATAAGGCGTGCAAGCAGATGGGAATTAAGTTAAGAGTACTGCAGATTTCTCTGGATGAATTGCGAAACTGGCTTGCGTGGCAGCGTCAACTCATGGAAAAAGTCATTGATCAGATCCCGGATGAAACAGCGTCACGGGTGAGTTCGATCTTTTACGAAATCTACTATAAAAAGAAAAGAGCCGGTGAAGTTGTTAGCGTTGATGAGTTCTTTACAAGTTTCGATTCACCAATGGATGATTTGAAAGGTCTCTTTGAAGTGCAATTGGAAGATGATATCTGGTTTGATGAAGCAAAAAGCAAACCAGAGACTATAAAGTTTGCTGAAACTTTAAGATCCAATTATTTCGCTATGCGTGGGCGTTCCAAAGGGTGGGAGGCTTCACTTCGCGATGCCCTGTCGCTCCTTTGGCTTCAAAAGTTGAGAGGGGAAAATGGCGGCAATATTTGGCTAATTACTAGTGACACATCTCTTCCCGCGTCTCCACCACTAGGTGCTCCTTCACGGTCAGTTGCTATCACTTTGGACGCAATCCTGCAATGGATTTCAACAATGGTTGTTCGAGAAGATGCAGTAGCTGACTTCCCAGCTATATTTGCAGATATGCTAAAATACCGTCTCCTACCACAGGACAGGATTTTTGATTTGCAGGATTTTCTAATATTCCACGAAATGCATATGTCATGTAAGGAACTCCCAGCTCAAGATGTTGAAAGCTGTATTCGGTATATTAAGGTTAATGCCCCTATGCTCGACCCATCAGACCCGGCTGATAGAGAAAAGCTTGCTTACGAGGTATCCAGATTTTTCGCTGAACCCGGGAGAAAATATAAACAGGAAGTAGCAAGGCTAGAAACTGAGAAAGAAGCGGTCAAGCAAGAATACGAAAAGAAACTCAGCGAAGCTTCCAAGCACGGGGAGACAATGCAGCTACAATATGAAATAGATCTTAAGACACGCGATAGCAGAATTGAAGAACTTGAGGGAAGGTTCTCAGAATACAAGGAAAAGACCGCTAAGGAATCTCTGAGAAGGTCAGCACAGCTTAGGGTAGGTATTACTGCAATTGTATTCCTGGGATTAGAGAGTTTGGTCGTTTTTCTTGCCAACCAATATGCTGAGGGAGCAAATTTATTCCAAAAAGTGTGTAACTCTTGGCATTTCCTGATTGCGGGGTTTGTGATAACTGTCGCACTGGGTTGTTTTATTCTTGGGAAGAGAAGACTCAAGATTCTTGGCTGGCCGTTTACGAAAATCTTTAAGAGCGGAATGTCATAATCACGACATGATCGTCTTCTCCTTTGTGAAGCAAGCCATACATCAAGAAAGTTCGGATTCCTCTCCTGCTCGGAGAGTCAACCGTTGGGTGGCCATAACTCCTGCTGAACAAAAGGGCGAAATGTTATCTAAGGAATGGAGGTTATCGTGAGTGATACCAGGGATAAGTTGTTGGAGTCCAAGTACTTCTTAGAGCGCATGACAGAGACTCAATCCAACCGAGATGCTTTCAAATACAATCTTAGTGCGTTCTTGGCTGCAGCTCGGAGTGTGACTGCCATTATGCAAAAGGAATTCGATAAGGTATCTGGCTTTAAGGACTGGTACGAAGAGATACAGGCCAAGTTGCAGAGCGACGATACCATGAAACTCTTAAAAGACAAGCGAGATATAACAATTCACCAACAGCCCGTTCGACCCCATGCCCACGTCAATGTCAGTATTACCGAGCATATAGTCCTTAGCGATAGCGTGTCAATTGTCATCACTCGCGCTGATGGCACAGTTGAGAGGCGGGAATCGGAGCCGACACCATCCCCTATGCCAGCTAGAACCGAGACGAAAACGGAGTCGGAGTGGCAATGGTATTTCGACGAGTTGCCAGAGAAGGATATAGTGACAGTTTGCAAGGAGCACATAGCCAAACTAGACACTCTAGTAGAAGAATGCGAATCCCGGTTTATCTCCTAGAGTAATGGCACTTCGGCTAATGAACCGGGTCACTTGGGCTAAATTGCACAATCGTCCAGAATGTTCCATAAAGTTGTTTTCGTGTCATGCTGGCTGCCCTCTAGCCGCTCATTCATTAGCCCGTTTCACTATTTCCTCAATACATCCAGGGACACAGATCAATTTCTCCTTTTTTGCCTTTGAAAGCTTTTTGACCATATTTTCTACCTTCAAAGCTAGGCTCCTGCTTCCCAACCTCTTCTGGAACAATAATGTCAGGGGCCCCCTACCTTTTAGGTACTTCGATCCGGCGTCTCCACATTCCCGATGTTCGGCAAGCCGGCGATCAATGTCGGTGGAAATTCCCGTATACAGGGTCCCATCTTGACATCTTACTACGTACAAATACCAATCACACATTATCATAACCTATAACCAAATGAAATATAGGTGAATTCTACCCGAAACGCGAACTAAATGTCTGGACAGTTTTGATAAAAGTATACATAGGACACAGAAGCCTGTTTTGTTACCCCCATTGCATAAGATAGCGGAATGTTATATTCACCACCAAGAGCTAGTTACGTTCCAACTCGACGGTTAGTTTCCATACTTTGGCTCGATGTATAATTGGGGATGTGAAGCAGGTGGCAATAGGTGATGAAGCAGGCTTGAGAGAGCTTGAGCAACGCATAGATGAGCTTGACTGCTCCCATTTTTAATTGAACAATGGAGCGGATTATTTGGTGTGGCGAAATCAGGAACCTCAGTTTCCGCCGCTGATGTCAACGCCCACAGGGGAGTTAGGGGACGCCTCGCACTATGAGCCTTCAACATAACCAACGCCGTGGCAAACAGGCGATAACACCTTTCTGTTGCCTGCAATTTTTGCTTTTTGCTGCGGTATTACATCCTGTAAGACAGCAGCGGTTTGGTCAGCCGCGGAAAGCCCTGCTTGGGGTGAGTGTTTACCCTCACTTTGAGCGTTCAACCTGACGCTGGAGCCTTTCCGGAAGATTGTAAATGGTTGCTGTCAAGGGTCAATAGGTATATTATTAAACAAAATAGGCAATTCGTTTAATAAGGTAAAAGCTTATTAAACCGGTGTTTAATATGGAAATTGGTCTGTTTCAAAATAGCCCCTCAGGAAGGTTAATCCGTGCTTCGGGTGAATAT
>Ga0307379_10007577_pt1 | contig 14725 bp, 10 predicted proteins | sample UN2MG_FD_202237 | JGI IMG/M metagenome (GOLD analysis project Ga0307379, IMG submission 202237) | Soil microbial communities from Risofladan, Vaasa, Finland - UN-2 | ecosystem: Environmental > Terrestrial > Soil > Coastal area > Acid sulfate soil | place: Finland: Risofladan, Vaasa | collected... | reverse complement strand
CCACATCGCGCCCGAACTTTACGGACAGTCGACCGATGGCAGGGACAGACAAAGGCGCACGCTGGTCGTGACCGTCGCGTTTGTGATCAAGCACCTCGAGGACTTCGAAGATATTCTTTCAATGACGTATGCGCTTGATATCAGATCCCACCTCATCTGCCTTGGAGAAGCAGGCGACACACCGTTCCGGATGGCGATGCTGGATGTGCTTCAGGCGATGTTGGGCGCGGACTGGTCTCCCCAGCTAAAGGACGCATGGTCAGAATGCTTCAATGCGTTCCTGCGCGCGGCACAGAGAACTTGCCCATCCGCCACCATGGCAGCATGATCGGCGCAGTACAATCCTGAGGCGCGATAGTGGGAGTGACGCCGCCCGTGTATCTACGTGGTCAATCAGCTATCTTTGAGTTCGATGACAATGCCGCCAGCGATGCCAGCCGCAACATTGTAGATAAAGGCACCGATCACGCCGGCGATAAAGCCGATAATTCCACCCATGACCACGCTGATAATCACGCCGATGATGCCGCCGCCCATCATCATGCCGATGCCCCCCATTTCAGCTCCGCCAAAGCCGGAGCCGCCCATTTCAGCACCGCCAATGCCAGCCATCATGCCGGTCATGACAATGCCGAGTACGCCCATCACCAGGGACATGACTGCAAAGATCACGGCGTAGATGATGCCGGTGCGAACCGGGCTGACCCAGCTTATTTCTTTACGCATTGATTTATCCCCCCATATTGGGTTGCCGGAACCGCATCCGGTAACTGGAGAATGCCATGAATGGGGAATCAACGCTACCAGATTTGACCGTAGAAATTGCGTTTCTTGGGTGCGAGGGCACAATATGTGGCATCGACGAGGCTGGACGCGGGCCGTGGGCCGGGCCGGTTGTGGCGGCGGCGGTGGTGTTGGACTGGGGCAATATCCCGCCGGGGCTCAATGACTCAAAGAAGCTGACAGCGGCCCGCCGCGCTACCCTTTTCGATGCCATCAAGGCTTCGGCATCGGTCGGGGTTGGCATCGGCACGGTCGAGGAAATCGACGCCCTGAACATCTTGCGCGCCAATGATCTGGCGATGCTCCGAGCCTTCGCGGCATTGCGCACGGCGCCTGATGCGGCGCTGATCGACGGCAACCGGGTGCCGCCCGGATGGCCTTGCCGGGCGCGGGCGCTGGTCGGTGGCGACGGGCGTTCGCTGTCGATCGCGGCGGCCTCGATCATCGCCAAGGTGACCCGCGACCGGATCATGGCCGATCTGGCGAGAGCCCATCCCGGTTATGGCTGGGAACGCAACCAGGGCTACGGCACGGCGCAGCATCGCGCGGCATTGGATCGGCTGGGAGTGACCCCGCATCATAGACGATCGTTCCGTCCAATCCACAACATATTGCGTTTTTATGGTGATCCATTAGATTAAGATTCAAAAATAAACGCATGATTCAAAAGAATTATTGACCGTGGAATCATTTTGACTCATCTTGGCTGCGAATCACAGGTCCGGGCGCCGGGCCTGGATCGCGATCGAGGAAGCAAGATGAGCAAGCTACCGCTGGACCGGATCATTGAGGGCGATTGCGTCGCCGGAATGGCGGCGCTGCCCGAGGGTTCGGTCGATCTCGTCTTCGCCGATCCGCCGTACAATCTTCAGCTTAAGGGCGACCTGCACCGGCCCAACAACAGTCTGGTCGACGCGGTCGACGACCACTGGGACCAGTTCGAAAGTTTCCGCGCCTATGACGACTTCACCCGCGCCTGGCTGACCGAAGCCCACCGGGTGCTGAAGCCCGATGGTGCTATCTGGGTCATCGGCTCGTACCACAATATCTTCCGGGTCGGCACGATCCTCCAGGATCTTGGGTTCTGGATCCTGAACGACGTGGTCTGGCGCAAGACCAACCCGATGCCGAACTTTCGCGGCAAGCGTTTTTGCAACGCCCATGAGACGCTGATCTGGGCGGGAAAGTCGCAGGCATCGAAGCCGGTGTTCAACTACGACGCGCTGAAGGAGCTGAACGAAGGATTGCAGATGCGCTCGGACTGGGTGTTGCCGATTTGCTCCGGCTCCGAGCGGTTGAAGGCCGGCGATGGCCTGAAGGCGCATCCGACCCAAAAACCGGAATCGCTGCTGTACCGGGTGCTGGTCGGCACCACCAATACCGGCGACGTGGTGCTCGATCCGTTTTTCGGCACCGGTACCACTGGTGCGGTTGCCAAGCGCTTGGGCCGCCACTTCATCGGCTTCGAGCGCGAAGCCGATTATGCCGCCGTCGCCCGCGACCGGATCGCCGCCGTGACGCCGCATGATCGAGCGAGCCTTCGCGTCACCGCCTCGAAACGCAGTGAGCCGCGCATTCCGTTTGGCCAGTTGGTCGAGCGCCGCCTGCTCGAGCCGGGCGAAGTGTTGGTTTCGGCCAATGGCCGCCATAGCGCGCGGGTCCGTGCCGACGGCTCGCTGATGGCGGCGCAAACCACCGGATCGATCCACAAGGTCGGCGCTGAATTGCAAGGCGCGCCGTCGTGCAATGGGTGGACCTACTGGCATTTCCGCCGCGATGGGCAGCCGGTGCCGATCGATGTTCTGCGTCAGCAGCTCCGCGCCGAGCTGACCGATTGAGAGTTTATGTGTGAAGTGGACTTCTGTCCGGGCCTAAGCCTCGGCCCTAACTCAAGAGCCCCGGAAACGGGGCTCTTTTTTTGTCGACAGGAAGCCACGGCCTCATTTCCTGGCAGCGGAGCGTCCCAGCTTGCTGGCCTTGGCGAACACCGTGGGCATGGCGGCCTCGGCCTCGTCAATCTGCGGGGCAGTTCCCGGCACCACGCCGGGCAGCGTATCGACCCGGGTCCACAGCACCGCGAGGCGAAGATGGAAATGGGTGAAGGTGTGGCGCACCTCGCCAGCTTGTTGCCAGTCGCCGACGAAGGGCGGCAGCGGATTGAGCGGACTACCGTCCCAGCCGGTCGTCGGCAACGCCAGCATCCCGCCCAATAACCCGCGTTCCGGGCGCCGCTCGGTCAGCACTCCGCCCCGGCTGTCGAGGGCGAGGTATGCGGTGCCATGGCGCACCGGCTTGGCCTGTTTCGGTACCCTGGTTGGCAGCGTCTCGGCGATGCCTTCGGCCCGGCCCTGGCAGGCGCCGTGCCAGGGACACGAGCCGCAGGCCGGGCGGCGCGGCGTGCAAACGGTGGCGCCCAGATCCATCACCGCCTGCGCATAGTCGCCGGGGCGGTCCAGCGGCGTCAGCACGTCTGCATGGGCGCGCAGACGTTCCTTAACCCCGGGCAGCGGGTCGGTCTCGGCATGGAGCCGGGCCATTACCCGCTCGACATTGCCATCCAGCACGGTGGCCGGGCGGTCGAAGGCAATGGCGGCGATGGCCGCCGCCGTGTAGGGGCCGATACCGGGCAGCGTCCTTAGTTCGGTCTCGGTGTCCGGAAAGCGCCCACCGGGGCGGGCCGCCACCGCGATCGCGCAGCGATGCAAGTTGCGCGCGCGGGCGTAGTAGCCAAGCCCGGCCCACGCGGCGAGGACATCCTCCAGCGGCGCTGCGGCCAATGCCGCGACAGTTGGCCAGCGGGTAGTGAAGGCGATGAAATAGCGGCCGACTGCCGCCACCGTGGTTTGTTGCAGCATCACTTCGCTGAGCCAGATATTATATGGATCGGGCCGCACACCGGCCACCGAGGCGGCCGGAGAAACCCGCCACGGCATCTCGCGGTGATGGCGGTCATACCAAGCGAGGATCCGGTCGGCCATTCCTTCGGGCGTGAGGTCTGCCGAAGTTTCCGCCACTTTTGTTCCAGGTATCACGATTGTTATCTCCCCACCGCGCGCTTATCTTGGACTGACACCCAAAACCGTCGTATCAAGCGACGGAAAGATGGCTCTCTCCCCGTGCAAGCCAGTAGCAACACGGCAGGGCTGACAACACGGAGAATGACGCTGGGAACGGCAAGCGGCAAGACCGGATCGGCACCACGGCCAACCATACGGGCCAAGCGGGGCTTCCACAGCGCCGCCGAGACTGCGCGACGGCGTCTCGGCGAGGCGGCGGCCGGGTATGGCTTCGCCGAGCCCGAGGTGCTGATCCGCTGGCCCGAGGTGGTTGGCGAGCAACTTTCGGCGCTGTGCGTTCCGGTCAAGGTCAGCTACCCGCGCGCCCAGGGGCTGGGTGCGACCCTGGTAGTGCGCACCGAGGGCGCCCGGGCGCCGGAGGTCGAGCATCTGGGGCCGCGTATCATCGAGCGGGTGAACCAATTCTACGGCTACCGCGCCATTGCCCGGCTGAAGGTAACCCAGACCACCGCCGCTGTTGGTTTCGGCGAAGGACCAGCCCGCTTCGCCGGGCGCCCGAACGCGGCACCCGCCGAGCCAGGTGCGGCTGAGATCGCGCACGCCGCCGAATTGACCCGTGGCATCCAGAACGAAGCGCTGCGCGCCGCGCTGACGCGGATGGGGGCCCACGTGCTTGCACGCACGGAAGAAACAATGCTTGCACGCACGGAAGGAAACGCGCTTGCATGCGACGATGAACCGAAGAAATCCTGAGGCCGAGGAGAGCTGAAATGTCCAACCAATTCGACCGCCGCCATATGCTGGCGATAATCGCTGCCACTGGAGTTGCCGGGATCGGGGCGGCAGCGCTGCTGCCCGGCAGTGCACTGGCGCAAACCGTCGCACCCATCATGGGCGACGTTGTGTTGGGCGATGATGCAGCACCGGTGACGGTAATCGAATACGCCTCTTTCACCTGCCCGCATTGCGCGGCCTTCCACACAGGTACCTGGCCGCAATTCAAAGCGGCCTATGTTGACACCGGCAAGGTCAAGTTCATCCTCCGCGAGATTTATTTTGACCGTTTCGGGCTTTGGGCCTCGATGACCGCGCGCTGTGGCGGCGCCGATGCCTTCTATCCAATGGCCGACCAATTCCTAAAAAAGCAAAGCGTCTGGGCCAAGGTTGCGGAGGACCAGATTGGTGGCGAGATTCAGAAGATCGGCCGGCTAAATGGCTTGTCTAATGACCAGCTCGACGCCTGCCTCGCCGACCAGGACTACGCCAAGGCGCTGGTCGAAGCGTATCAGAAGAACTCGCAAGCTGACGGTGTCGAATCGACCCCCACCTTCATTATCAATGGCGAAAAACACGCAGGCAATATGCCATTCGCCGAGTTCTCGGCATTGGTCGATGCGCATCTTTGATGGAGTGATGGACCTGATCCAACGCCGGTTCCGCCAGATTTTGTACCTCACCTGTGGATAACCCCCAGATCGGCCATCGAGTGCGTTGACATACCCGCCCCGGTTCCCGCAAAATAGCGGGATAAGAAACCGAGCAATAAATCGGGGCAGGCAGTAGCAGTGCAATTTACGAAGCTCAGACTTCAGGGGTTCAAATCCTTTGTCGATCCGGCCGAGTTGCTGATCTCGACCGGGCTTACCGGCGTGGTTGGCCCCAATGGCTGCGGCAAATCCAACCTGCTGGAGGCGTTGCGCTGGGTGATGGGCGAGAACCGCCCCACCGCCATGCGCGGTGACGGCATGGAGGACGTAATCTTCGCTGGCGCCGAAAGTCGCCCGGCCCGAAACTCCGCCTCGGTCGAGATGATTATCGACAATCGTGAGCGCCTCGCTCCGGCCGCCTTCAACAACGACGACACGCTCGAGGTCAGCCGCCGGATCACCCGCGACATTGGTTCGTCCTTCACCGTGAACGGAAAGAACGTGCGCGCTCGCGACGTGCAGATGCTGTTTGCCGACGCATCGACCGGCGCCCATTCGCCGGCGCTGGTGCGCCAAGGTCAGATCGGCGAGCTGATCAACGCAAAGCCGACAGCGCGGCGTCGGATTCTTGAGGAAGCCGCCGGTATCTCCGGTCTCTATCAGCGCCGCCACGAGGCAGAGTTGAAGCTGAACGGTGCGGAAGCCAATCTTGCGCGGGTCGAGGATGTTGTCGAGCAACTCGACGCTCAGCTGAAGTCGTTGGAGCGCCAGGCGGCGCAAGCCCGGCGCTACCGTGCCATCGCAGATGAGTTGCGTCGCGCTGAAGCGACCTTGCTGTTCCTGCGCTGGCGGATGGCCGATGAAGAACACGCCGCCGCTGCGCGCGCGTTGACCGAGGGCACCACGGCGGCCGCCGCCGCCGAGACCACGGTACTTGCCGCCCGGCGCCATCACGAGCAGGCCGAGGTGGCGATGCCGCCGCTGCGCCAGGAGGAGGCGATCGCCGCCGCGTTGCACCAACGTCTGGCCATCGAGCGCGACCAACTCGCCGAGCGCGAAACCCGCGCGCGGGCCGAGATCGAGGCGCTGGTCGGCCGGGCGCGGCAGCTTGCGATCGATCTGGAACGCGAGGAGACGCTGGGGCGCGACGCCGACAGCACTGTCGAGCGGCTCGATCAGGAGGAGGTTTCTCTACGCACCGCCAACACCGGTCATGAGCCGGCGCTGGTCGCAACCCAGGATGCCGCGCGCGAAGCTGCCGAGCAGCTCAGTGAACAGGAGACCGCGCTCGACCGGCTGACCGAGGAGGCTGCCCGGCTATCAGCCCGCTCCGCCGCCGCCGAGCGGCGCCGCGAGGAAGCCCGTGGCGCCGTCCAGCGGATTGTTGAGGAAATTGCCCGCACTACGGCGGCAGAGCAGACGCTGGCCGAGGAGATCGGCACAGTGGGCGCGGCGCGTGCAGTTGCCGAACAAACCGAGGCGACGGCTCGAACCGAGGGGGCGGCGACCGAGATTGCTCTGACGGCGGCGGAGACTGCGCGCACCGGGGCGCAGAACACCGAAGCCGAGGCGCGCGCCGCGCTCTCCGAGATCGATGGCGAGATTACCGCATTGAAGGCCGAGGTGCAGGGGCTAACCCGGTTGATGGCCCGCGAGTCGGGTGACACCGCGCAGCTTCTCGACCGCGTCACGGCGGCGCCGGGCTACGAGGCGGCGCTGGGCGCGGCGCTGGGCGACGATCTGCGCGCCGCCGAACTGAAATCGGGGGCAGGGGCCACCGGTTGGATGACCCTGCCGGCATATACGAAGAACGCCGCCCTGCCCAAAGGCACCGAGACGCTGGCTGGTCAAGTGAACGGGCCGGGGTTGCTGGCGCGGCGGCTCAGCCAGGTCGGCGTCGTCGCGCGCGAAAAGGGTGACGCATTGCAGGCGGAGTTGACGCCCGGCCAGCGGTTGGTCAGCCGCCAAGGTGATTTATGGCGCTGGGACGGGTTTCGGGTGCGGGCCGAGGACGCCTCCTCGTCCACAGCGCTTAGGCTGCAGCAGCGCAACCGGCTGAATGTGTTGACGGTGTCATTAGGCGAGGTTGAGGCAAAACGTGCCGCCACGTCCGACACCCACGACGCGGCGCGCGCCACGCTGACCGCGGCGACCGGCCGGGAATCCGACTTGCGCGATCGACGGCGGCTGGCCGATCAGGCGCTTGCCGAGGCTGCGCGCGCGCTGTCGAAGGCCGAAGCCGAGTTGGCGATGCATGGTGCCAAGCTGGAAACTCAACGCCACTCGCTCGAGTTGCGCCGGACCGAGCGAGCTGAGGCAGAGAACGCACTGAAGGAGGCCGAGGAGGCGCTCACCGGGCTCGACAATGTTGCCGAAGCCCGTGCCGCCGTCGAGGCCAAACGCGGTGATGTCGATCTTGCCCGTATCGCGATGCTGGCAGCGCGAAGTCGGGCCGACGAGGTTCGTCGCGATGGGCTGGTCCGTGAAAAGCGGATGGCCGACATCGCGCGCGAGCGGAGCGGCTGGAAAGACCGGCTCGAGCATGCAGGCAACCGCATTGGCGAGTTGCGCCTGCGCATCGATGAGACCATGGCGGCACGGGCGAACGCCGAGGGCGCACCCGACGAGCTGGCTCGAAAACGCGCCACACTCGCCGCCGATATCGAGACCGCCGAGACTCGGCGCCGGGCCGCTGGCGATGCGCTGGCGGAGGGCGAGACCCGATTGCGCGCAGCCGAGACCACCGAGCGCGAGGCCGAGCGTAAGGCTTCGGACTGTCGCGAGGCCCGGGCCCGCTGCGAGGCCCGGCTCGAGGGAGCCACCGAGCGCCGTGATGAAGCCTCCACCCGCATTCGTGTGGACATGGAACTGGCCCCCGAGCAATTGCTTGAGGCGGTTGGTGCAGGAGCCGAGAACCTGCCGACGCTGGAGGTGGTTGAGACCGACGTCGCCCGGCTGCGCCGCCAGCGCGACTCGCTGGGAGCGGTCAATCTCAGGGCTGATGAGGACGCCGCCGAGGTCAAAGCCGAGCGCGACCAGATCGGCACCGAGAAGGACGACCTGGAAGCCGCCATCGGCAAGCTGCGCGCCGGCATCCACGAGCTGAACCGCGAGGGCCGCGAGCGCATCATCCGCGCCTTCGACCAGGTCAACAAGAAGTTCGCCGACCTGTTCCGCCACCTGTTCGGCGGTGGCGAGGCACGCTTGGTGATGGTTGAATCGGATGACCCGCTTGATGCCGGGCTCGAGATCCTTTGCCAGCCGCCGGGCAAGAAGCTTTCGACCCTGTCGCTGCTGTCGGGCGGCGAGCAGACGCTGACGGCGCTCAGCCTGATCTTCGCGGTATTCCTGTCGAACCCGGCGCCGATTTGCGTTCTCGACGAGGTCGATGCGCCGCTGGACGACGCCAATGTCACCCGCTTTTGCGATTTGCTCGACGAGATGATCCGGCTAACCGACACCCGTTTCCTGATCATCACCCACCACGCCGTCACCATGAGCCGGATGGACCGGCTGTTCGGCGTGACCATGGTCGAACGCGGCGTCAGCCAGCTGGTCTCGGTAGACCTGCAAAAGGCGGCGGAGATGGTTGAGGCGTGAGTCATGGTCATAGACCCTTGGTATGAATTCCCCGGACTTGATCCGGGGCCTCGCGCCTCTGAGAAATAAGGGTCGAGACCCCGGATCAAGTCCGGGGAAGTGCGATGATGGGATGCCATGGAAACCCTTGAGGGGTAGGCTGGCCGAATTCCGGCCTTCAGTCGATCATCCCTCCGTCGGCGTCCTCGCCCGCCGCGCCCAGCAGCGCCGTATAGTCCGGCACACGGATGTTGCGGGCGTCGGCCAGTTCGATCACCCCGGCCTTGCGCAGCGCTGTGATCTGGCGGCTGACGGTCTCGATGGTCAGTCCCAGATAATCGGCGACCGCCTCGCGGGTCAGCGGCAGCACGAAGTTCAGCCCGTCGTCAGGGGTCTTTTTGTCCAACGCCGCGGCGCGGCGCGCCAGGATAGTCAGGAAGGTGGCGATCTTCTCGCGCGCGGATTTGCGGCCCAGCAGCAGCATCCAGTCACGCGCGGCGTCCAGCTCGTCCAGCGTCATCTCCAGGAGACGCTTCTCCAGCGCCGGGGTCTCGCGCAGCACCCGCTCGAACCGGGTTCGGGTGAACAGACACAGCCGCACCGTCGTCACGGCCACTGCGTCATAGGGAGCGATGGGACGCATCGGGCGGCCGACATAGTCGGACGGAAACATCAGCCCAACGGTCTGGCGGCGCCCGTCGACGAGCGTTTTGGAAAGCGCGACCACGCCCTCGACGACCGAGCCGAGAAATTCGGTGTTCTCGCCGGCGGCAACGATCTCCTCCCCCGGCGCGAAGGTTTTGTAGAACTTGATTGCTTCGAGTTGCGACAGCTCGTCTGGTCCGCAATAGGCACAGATGGCGCGGTGGCGGATAGCGCAGTCGGCACAATTCTCGCGGGCCTGGCGCGGAACACGGAGATCAATATTTTGCAGACCGGACATCACGTTCTCCCTTGCGCCAAGCTTGCATCGATCATTGACCTAGGTCAATGCGACCAGACGGCGTCGCGCGCATCGTTGCGATATGACACATTTCATCACGCCCCACACTGCCTCGCCCTTCGACGCTGATGCCCTGTCGCGCAGCGTGCCGCGCTACACCAGTTACCCGACCGCGCCGCATTTCGATGGCGACTTCAGCTCCGATACATATGAGTGCTGGCTGCGCGCTCTGCCACCCGATGCGGCAATATCGCTCTATCTGCATATCCCTTTCTGCGACACGCTGTGCTGGTTCTGCGCCTGCCGCACCCAGGGGTCGAAGGTTTATTACCCGGTGACCCGCTACCTGGCGCAGATCGAGCGCGAGATCGCCCGGGTTGCCGAGCTGACCGGCGGCGGACAGGCCGTGACCCAGATGCACTGGGGCGGCGGCTCGCCCACGGTGCTGGCCCCCGGCGATATCCGGCGGCTGGCGCGGCATGTACGCGAGCACTTCCCCAATGCCAAGGATGCCGAGTTCGCGGTCGAGATCGACCCCCGTGATATGACACCGGAGCGCGTTGCCGCCTTCGCTGATACCGGCCTGACCCGAGCCTCGATCGGAGTGCAGGATTTCGATGATGTGGTGCAGCAAGCTATCGGCCGCCATCAGGGCTACGAGCTGACCCGCGATGTCGTTGCGGCACTGCGCGGAATCGGCGTGAGCGGGGTCAACATGGACCTGCTGTATGGCCTGCCGCACCAGACCGAGGCCAGCATTGCCCGCACCATCGGGAAGGTCATCGACATCGGCCCCGACCGCATCGCGTTGTTCGGGTACGCCCATGTGCCGTGGATGTCCAAGCGCCAGAAGATGATCGACAGTGCCGCCTTGCCCGGCCCCAGCGAGCGCCAGAACCAGGCGGCGCTGGCCGCGCACATGTTGACGGAGGCTGGTTACACCGCGATCGGCATCGACCATTTCGCCCGGCCCGGCGACAGTCTGGCGTCAGCCCGCGACGACGGCACGCTGCGGCGCAACTTCCAGGGCTATACGGCCGATCGGGCCGAGGCGCTGATCGGCTTCGGGGCCTCGGCCATCGGCTTCCTGCCACAGGGGTATGTCCAGAACGACCCTGCCACCGCGACCTATCAGCTCCGTGTCGAGCAGGGCGGGCTGGCCGCGCGGCGCGGCTGTGCCCTCGACCTCGACGACCGCATCCGCCGCGATGCTATAGAGGAAATCCTGTGCCAGTTCCGGCTTGACCTTGACCGGCTGCACGCCCGTTACGGTGATTTCACGGATCCGCTGCGCGAAACCGTGTCCCGATTGCTGGCGGCGGCTCCGGCAGGGGCGCTGACGCCATGGCGCGGCGGCTTCACCATCGCTGACGACTGGCACAGCCACACCCGCCTGATCGCGGCCGAGTTCGACGCCTATTTCCAAACCCAGCCAGCTCGGCACAGTCTGGCGGTGTGACGAGGGGCGGTCTGCGTCAACGGTTCTATGCGGCTTTGGCAGTCCGCAGTGTCCGGTCGAGGGCGCCGCAAAACTTGGTCACGATCTCGTCGATATGGCCGTCGTTGATGATGAACGGCGGCGCGAACATGGCGTGGTCGCCGTTGAGACCATCGATGGTGCCGCCCATCGGGTAGACCATCAGCCCGTCGGCGAAACAGGCCTTCTTCAGATTGGCGGCGACCGCCAGGGCCGGATCGAATGGCGCCTTGGTGGCCTTGTCGGCGACGATCTCGACGCCCCGGAAAAGGCCGCGCCCCCGGACGTCGCCGACATGGGGATGCTGGTCCAATGCCGTAACCAGCGCCGCTTGCAGCTTGTTGCCCATGGCGACGACATTCGGCAGCAGACCCGGGATCTGGTCCAGCACCGCCACCCCGGCGGCGCAGGCGGTGGCATGGCCGAGATAGGTGTGGCCGTGCTGGAAAAAGCCGGAGCCGTCCTCGATAGTGGCATAGATATCGCCCGAGCACAGCATCGCCCCGATTGGCTGGATGCCTGCGCCTAACCCTTTGGCAATGCAAACGATGTCCGGTGAAATCCCGTCCGCCTCGCAGGCGAACATGTGGCCGGTACGGCCCATACCACACATCACCTCATCCAGGATCAGCAGCACGCCGTGGTGGTCGCAGATCTCGCGGATGCGCTTGAAATAGCCCGGTGCGGCGGGCACGGCGCCCATGGTGGCGCCGACCACCGGCTCGGCGATAAAGGCGGCGACCGTCTCGGGCCCGAGCTCGCGAATTTTCTCATCCAGTTTGTTGGCAGCCCGCAGGCCGTACTCCTCCGGGCTTTCGCCAGGCTCGCCCCAGCGGTAGTAATGGCAGGGGTCGATATGGTGCATCGCCGCCACCATCAGCGGCTCGAACTGCGCCCGGCGCCAGCGGTTGCCGCCAGCCGACAGGGCACCCAACGTGTTGCCGTGATAGCTCTGCCAGCGGGCGATGATGTGGCGGCGTGAGGTCTCGCCCTTTTCCATGAAATACTGCCGCGACAGCTTGATTGCCGCCTCGGTCGCCTCGGAGCCGCCGGAGACGAAATAGACCCGGTCGATGCCTTCCGGTGCGTGTCCGATCAGCATATCGGCAAGGTGTTCGGCGGGTTCCGAGGTGAAGAAACTGGTGTGGGCGTAGGGGATGCGGTCGAGCTGCGCCTTCACCGCCTCGGTCACCGCATGGACCGAATGGCCGAGGCACGAGACTGCCGCGCCGCCGCTGGCATCGAGGTAGCGCTTGCCGGTGGTGTCGATCAGGTATGGCCCGTCGCCGCCCGCCACGGTCGGCAGGTTGGCCTTGGTATGGCGCGGGAAGACGTGGCTTCGGTTCGGGCTCATGGTCGGGCTCCTTTGGCTGGATGCATGCGGGTTCCGGTAGGGTCGAAGGCGGGCCGCAAGGTAACACGCCCCGGCCACATCTGGCGCGCGATATCAATCTCGACCGGGTCGCCCTCGCCGAGTGCTGCATCGATGTCGGCCAGGGCGAGCGGCCGGGCGATCCGGTAGCCGAAGGCGGCGGAGGTGGCCTTGCCGACGATGCGGCCCTGCGCATAGACCGGCTCGCTGCCCAGCGGCACGGCGTGGAGGTCGTCCAGCAGAATGGTGACGATGCGTGATTTGATGCCCTTGTCGCGACGGCGCAGCAGCGTCTCGCGGCCGATGAAGTTGCTGTCCCAGGCGACGGCGAAATCCAGTCCCGCCTCCAACGGCGTCACGTCGGTATCCAGCTCGTGGCCAACGGCCCGGTATCCCTTTTCGATCCGCATCGCGGTTTGGGCATAAAGCCCGGCGGGTCGCGCGCCGGCCGCGTAAAGCGCGTCGTAGATGCGCCCGGCGTTTTGGGCCTTGCAGGTAATCTCCCACCCCGCCTCGCCGACATAAGACAGGCGGACGGCGCGCAGGTGTGCCCCGGCGATTTCGGCTTCTCCTAAGTGGAAGTACCTGAGGTCATTGAGGTTATTCGCGCCAACTTCGGTCGCGACCCGCGCTGCCTCCGGCCTCATCAAGCCGATTGTGGCAAACTCCTCGGTGACGTCGCGCAATGTTATCCGCTCGCCATTCAAGTGGCGCCGGAGCCAGCCGAGGTCGCGGCGGGTCGCGGCGGTGCCGGTGTAGATGCGATAGAGGTCGTCCCTGATCCGCAGGACGGCGACATCGCTCTCGTAGCCGCCGCGCGGGTTCAGCATGCCTGTGTAGATGGCGCGACCCGGCGGGCGGGTCATGTCGTTGGCGCAGATCCGGTTGAGGTAGCGCTCGGCGTCAGGCCCCTCGACCTCGATCTTGCCAAAACTCGATTGATCGAAGATCGCGGCGCCCTTGTGCGCCCGCTCGACCTCGGCCCCGACCGGGGCGAACCAGGCGGGCCTGCCGAAGGTCAGCTCCGGCTCCGCCGTCTTGTGAAAATAGAGCGGCCGTTCCCAGCCATAGGTCTGGCCGAAATGCGCCCGCTCGGCATCCCATTTGTCCTGCAAAGGCAAGCGCCGCAGATTGCGGGCTGATTTCATTTGCTGACCCGGATGGGAGATATTGTAGTGGCGGCCGAGTTCCTCGGGCACCCGGGCGACCAGGGCCTCGATCGAGTTGAAGCAGGCCGGGAACCGATTGGCCTCGGCCTCGCCGAGGTCCGCGGGCGGGTGGCCGTGGCAGATCCAGTGCGCCAAGGCCATCCCGGCGCCACCGCCGGTGGCGACGCCGACCGAGTTCATGCCGCAGCCGAGGAACAAGCCCCGGGTCTCGGCCGTCTCGCCGAGCAGGAAGGTGCCGTCAGGGGTGAAGCTTTCCGGCCCGTTCAGCAGCATCTTGACCTCGGCGTTCTCCAGCACCGGCAGGCGGTGCAGCGCGTTCAGCATCATCGGCTCGAAATGGTCCCAATCCTCGGCCAGCAGCTGGAACGGCTTGATCTGGTTGATCAATTCCGGCGGGATCGCCTTGCCCATCGGCTCGAAACAGCCGACCAGCAGGCCACCGCTGTCGTCGCGGATGTAGAGCTGGCCGTCATGGTCGCCCAGCGTCGGCAGGTTGCCGGTGATGCCGTCGATCGGCATGGTCAGCAGGTAGAAATGTTCGCACGGCCAGACCGGGGCGATGGCGCCCGCCATACCAGCGACCTCGCGTGACCAGAGGCCGGTGCAAAGCGCGATTGCGTCGCAGCGGATGGTGCCTCGGTTGGTTTCTACACCCTTGATCCGGTTGTCTTTTGTTAGAATTCCGGTGACGCCGACCTCCTCGAATATCCGGGCGCCACGGGCCCTCGCGCCCTTGGTCAGTGCCGCGCAGAGGTCAGTGGCGCCGACCCGTCCGTCATCCGGCGCCCAGACCGCGCCGAGCACGTCGTCGCTGCGCATCAGAGGCCAGCGTTCGGCCGCCTCGCCGGCGCCGATCCACTCGGCGCGGACGCCATAGAGATGTGCCAGCGCCTCCTGCCGGCGGACATGGGTGACCCGGTCTGGCGTGGTGGCGAGTGAGATCGAGCCCTTGTCGATC
>Ga0307379_10007575_pt1 | contig 14728 bp, 11 predicted proteins | sample UN2MG_FD_202237 | JGI IMG/M metagenome (GOLD analysis project Ga0307379, IMG submission 202237) | Soil microbial communities from Risofladan, Vaasa, Finland - UN-2 | ecosystem: Environmental > Terrestrial > Soil > Coastal area > Acid sulfate soil | place: Finland: Risofladan, Vaasa | collected... | reverse complement strand
GGCAGCTCCATGGTGCCGATGAAAAAGAACCAGTAGATAATGGTGATTAACGTCTGCGGGAACAGGACCAGATAAGCACCCGTTACGGCGGCAACGGCCCCGCTGGCTCCGAGAACAGATGTACTACTCAGAAGTGTATGTCCTATGCCGCTAAAAACCGCCCCCGCTAAATAGAAGGACAGATACCCGATATGGCCGAGCTTGTCATTGACATTATTGCCGAACAGGTACAGAAAGAACATATTGCCGGCGATATGCATAAAGCCGGCATGCAAAAAGGCGTAGCTGACAAACTGCCAAAGAAACAGATGCCCCGGCCGGGGATCGAGCACGAACTGGTCGGCCCAGTGCCGAATATATTCCCTCTCGCCTCCTAATGATTCAACAGGGAAAAAGCTCAGCAGGAAAATAGCCATATTGACAGCTATGAGGGCATAATTCGCATAAGGCGTTCGTCTCGGCTGAATGCTTGTCCGAATCGGTAAAAATATCATAATTTAAGGAAATCCAACGATTAAGAATAAAAAAACTGCCGTATTGTACCGGCAAAAGGGGGCTCTTACAAGATATAAAAAAAGGACGGCTCTTTAAGCCGTCCTATCCGGGAAAATTGGGCGTTACAAGCAGTTCTTCTCCCTTGCGGAAAACATCAAGGGCCGGATACGGGCGGTTCGAGAACCGCCCCCCAGGCCAACCGGTTTCCCCCCCAGCAAGGTCTTTATCTACAGAAAGTATAAGAACCATGCAGCGTAAAACCAAACGCGCCGGCTAAAAAAGCTTTATTTTTTCGCGGTTTTCTGTTAATAGTAAGAATATGATACGATATACACTGAAGTTTTCGCTCTGTTTGTTTGCCCTGGCAATTGTTTCCGGTACCCAGGGCAAGGAAAATTCCGCCACCTCCATATCGTGGAAGCAATGCCTCAACCAGCGGCCCGAGTTTTACGCTACCGTTGAAGCAATCCGCATTGCCGATAATCTTCTTCTGCACCAGCGCGACTCAGGCGGCTGGCAGAAAAATATCGACATGGCATCTGTCCTGAGCGAGCTGGACAAGGCTGAGCTGCGCAAGGCCAAAAGTAAGAATGATTCCACGCTGGATAACAGCGCCACTCGCAGGCAGATGCGATACCTGGCTATAGTCTATCAAGCCACCAAAATCGAACGTTTCAAAGACGCCTTTCTCAAGGGGCTGGATTACGTGCTCGAAGCCCAGTATGACAATGGCGGCTGGCCGCAGCGCCATCCGAATCCCACCGGCTATTCGAGGCACATCACATTCAACGACGGCACGATGATCGGTGTGCTTGACCTGCTTGGCGAAATAGCCGGGAAAAAGCCGCCCTACACTTTTATCGATGAGAATCGCCGCCGGAGGGCCGAAGCCGCCGGACCAAAAGGTATTGAGTGCATACTGAAATGCCAGATCGTCGTCAATGGCAGAAAGACGGCATGGTGCGCCCAGCACGATGAGAAAACCTTCGCTCCGACAAAGGCCCGCAGTTACGAATTAGCCTCCATCAGCGGAGCTGAATCCGTAGGTATTGTCAGGTTCCTGATGAGCATTGACAGGCCCGCCCCGGAGATTATCGAAGCCGTACAAGGGGCGGCGGCATGGTTCGACCAGGCCGGGCTCGAAGGGATCAGGCAGATCGAAAAACAAGACAAGTCGCAATCAAGGGGCTTCGACAAGGTTATTGTCGAGGATGCTTCGGCGCCTCCGATATGGGCCCGGTTCTATGACATCGAAACCAACAAGCCAATTTTTTGCAGCCGGGACGGCATACCGAAAGCGACGCTGGCCGAGATATCATACGAGCGCCGCAACGGATACAGTTGGCTCGGATATTACGCGACAGACCTGCTGGCAAATGATTATCCCGCCTGGCAGAAAAAGTGGGCCCCGGCGAAAAACGTGCTCGGCCGCTGAGTATCGGCAAATGGCAGCGATTGGAGAGAAGTCCGAATGGATAGAGATATTATACGGAAGCGCATCAGGGCGATTCGCCGGGAGCTGGATAAAAAGAAAATACGATTCCTGATTGTGACCAGGCCGGCCAATGTCACTTATATGACCGGCTTTTTGGGCGAGGATAGCTGGGCGGCCATCGCCGGAGGGCGGGTTTATCTTCTGACCGACAGCAGGTACACCGAGCAGGCGCAGAAAGAATGTACGAGTTGCAAAATCATCGACCGCGCCGGACCGATGGCCGAAGCCGTCGCCAGGCTGGTAGAAAAATTAAAATCCGTCCGAACGGTGGTCGTTGAGGACTCCGTTTCGATGGCTGATTTTGAGCAATTGAAAAAGGCCGTCAAAGCCCGATTTAGAACGGTAGCGGGAATTATCGAGACCGTGCGCAGCGTCAAGGACGAAAGCGAAATTGCAACAATCAGATCCGCCGCTGCCATTTCAACAAAGGCCCTCGCACAAACCCTGCCGTACATCAAGCCGGGCGTCACCGAGAGCGAGCTGACCGGTATGCTCGATTTTCAAATCCGCAAGTTAGGGGCGCGTAACAGCTTCGAGACCATCGTCGCCTTCGGCCCCAACGGTTCCCGGCCGCATCATCAGCCCGGCACCAGAAAGCTTAAGAAAAAAGATGCCGTCCTGATCGACTTCGGCGCCAAATACAAAGGCTATTGCAGCGATATAACCAGATGCTTTGTAATTGGTGGGATGACGGCTTTCTACAAAAAGGTCTATGACGTGGTGGAGCAGGCCCAGGCCGCGGCGATAAAAACAATAAAGCCCGGCGTGAAAATCACTCACGTCGATGCCGCCGCTAGGCAGGTGATTGACAAGGCCGGCCTGCCCGTCTACGGCCACGGCACGGGGCACGGCTTCGGCCTGGAAATACATGAATCCCCCTTCCTAAAAGCCGACGCTAAAGGCACGCTCAAGGCCGGCCAGGTCATCACAATCGAGCCCGGCATATACATCCCCGGCAAGCTCGGCGTCCGAATCGAAGATGACGTCCTCGTAACCAAAACAGGATATAAAATATTAACCCGCCGCTGCCCGCATTCGCCTTTACTGCTCTGAACCTTTTCTCACCACCGAAAACACCGAGTTCGCAGAATCGCAGGGCGGGCTCTGCCTGTGATGAAAAACCAGAGAAAACTTCTTGAAAAACACACTTACGTGTGTTAACTTAAAACTACAAATGCCAAATAAGGCCTTTGTGACGCATCCATTTGGAGATCGTTATCCGAGATATGAAACGATCTCAATGAAAGGGAGAAATATGTAAGGCGACCACCGATATCATAAAATCTTGGATTTATTCAGAACATTATCAGGAGCAAAAGAAGTATTATGGTAGATAATTATATTAGCCCTAATTTCACATGGGAAAAACTTGAAAATCCAAGTTTCGATGATCTCTTGGATGTTTTTGAGGATCGTGTAAGGAATTGGTTATTAGAGCCTGCTAAGTCACTATTGAAGCTACCTCATGGCTCCGTTCCAACTATAAGTCTTTTATTTACATACTTTGAGCCGATACAAATATATTTATCTGGCCAAGACAGCAAAGGTGCCTCTGCAAGGTTTTTCATTGATGGTTTCCTTACTGTGTTTGGTTCTCCCGGCATAGACAAGTCACAATTGGTGGATATGGCAAAAACAATATATACTGAAGGTCGGTGTGGATTTTTTCATAACGGATTATCAGGGGGGAAAATTCAATATTCGAAAAATGGAAATAAAGCCCTCATAATCAGTTACCCGAAAGTAAACAATAAGATAGATATTAATGGAAAAGTCTGGTCTATTGTTATTAATGCTGATCGGTTTCACTGGTGTGTTAAAAAGCATTTCGATAAATATATATCAGATCTAAGAAATACCGAAAACAGAACTCTTCGAGAAAATTTTAAGAAGGCTGTAGATTTAAAATGGGAATTGGAAGGGGAAAAACCAATAATTGGTATGACTGAAGAAGAATTTCAAAAATAGACAATGGGTAGGGGTATACAGATTATCACAAAAATGTCAGGATAATTATGGTAAATACACAGGATAACAACGGCGCTGATAATTTTGACCCGGATACTATCATTAAGCGCATATCCACAAGAAAGCCTGTACCACTCGGTTCATTAAATCCTTTTATATGTTTTCTAAGTAATACCTTAAGAGCTATCAGATATAACAAGAAACGCCATATTCCTTGTAGTCAATTTATCAGAGGTCTGGAATGCAGGTGGGGACGTCCAGTTGACCCTGCATCTGTTTTTTGGTTCCATCATCATGAAATAGCTGTTGACTTGCTGCATCAGATACTTAATGGCCAACTTACCTCTGGAAATCCTGAAATAGACAGAAATGTTACACTTGTTTTCATTGACGGGGCTTTCTTGTATACGCCTGGCTTGAGCAGAGAAGTGTTAGACTCCAAAGAAGCATTTGGGGATATATTAAATGCTTTCAGTAAATATTTCCCTGATGCAGCAACAGTTATAATGTATGCTGAAAAAGCCTTCTGGAAAAGCACCGGTTAGTGAAATACGTCGGTCCCAAGTTTATACTTAATTTATAGGCAAAAGGGGGGACACGATCGACAATTTTCTGTTGAGGGCAATTGTGTTAAATATCGAGCCTGCGTTAAGATTCTTTGCCGTTGTAATCCAACGAGACAATTAGCAGTGCCTCGACCACCGACCATGAGTCGTCCGGCTCAACGACGATGATGCGCCTTTTGCCGACAGCGATGCTATTGGTTTTCCTATTCGTCCTATTTGGAATTTGACGAGCCCGTTGCCTTTTTTGGCACCGGCTGCTTCTGCCGCTTGAACTCTAATGTTGTTCCCGGGTTATCATCGAGCGCGCCATATTCGTCCAGCCCGTACAGTTCCAACTTCATCGTGTTGGCATCGACTTTCGAATAGACGAATCCCATCCTGGAAACCTTGCCGTATTCGCCAGTGTGCTCACTTTTCATCATCGCTTTACCGTACTCGGCTTCCCAGATGCCCTTGCCGGTGCCACCATTGTTGTCTACTCCTATCTGGATGACCTGTTCCTCGGCAGCCTTGTAGAAGATGATGCCGTGATACTCGAAGCCTAATCCTTTGAAGTGTACGCTAAGTACGTGCGGTTTCAGCTCCCATTTGTAATCCATTGTGTACTTTTGGCCGTCGGGTGACTCGCCGGCCCATTTGCCGACCAGCCAATCGCTTCCTGACTGTTCCATCAGGGATCCCAGGTTCTCCTGTGCCGAAGCGGCGGAATTCCAGATGATAAGACCGACTGCTGCTGTGAGAAAAATCTTTGCCACTTTCTTCTTCAGTACTGTTGTTTGCTGGTTCATTGTAACGGGTTCCTTTCTTTTGTTGAGAATTTATAATTAGTGGCCACAATTGTCGCTCAATAAAAGGTCCGGGGGCTCAGCGAGCAACTTCCACTCCAATTTCCGCGATTGTCATACTTTCCGTCTTTTGTTCCGTTTTGGAGGCATTGCCGGCTTTTTTGGGAGGCTGTCTTTTCTGGCGCTTAAACTCCAGCGTAGCCCACGGCTCATCGGCCTGCTCGCCATTTGACTCGACCTGATAAACCGCCACCTTCATCGTTTTGCCGTTTACTTTCGAGTGTACCATCGCAGCCCTCATAGTTTCGCCGTCGGCCTGGGTACGTTCGCTTTTCGAGATGGCTTTTTCGCCTTCCATGTCCCATGTACCTTTTGCGGTCCCGCCCCTGTTATCGACTCCGATCTCGATGACCTTTTGCTCGGACGGCACATAGAAGATCATGCCGCGGTACGCATATTCTCCCATTTTAAAATCAACGGTGGCCATATACTTGTCAAGCCCCCATCTGTAGAGCATCTCGATTTCCTGGCCGTCGTCGGTAGTGGCCGTCCATCTGCCGATCATCCAGTTAAAGCCCGCCTCTTCGACAAGGTCGCCCAATTTTTCCTGTGCCGCAGCGGTGGAAGTCCAGATGACAAGGCCTGCCGCCAATACCAGTAAAGCTCTTGTCAAAGTAATGCTCATTCCTGTGGTTTTCGGTTGGTTCATTGCCCTTTGCTCCTTTCTTTGATTGAGATTCGAATTATCAGGCTCAACCTTACGGCAGAGCCGCTGTATCATGTCAGTAAGATACTATATTCTTCGTCAGATAACCACATGTCTGGAAATTTTTTCCGGGGAACGAGTTCTTTATAAAGTACGTTATAGCGGCTCTGAGGGGCCTGAATATCACGCTGCGAAACCGCGACGCCGGAAAAAGCACTGACAGGGATACAAAACAGTTGAATTCATAGTAAAATTTTGGTATATTCCGGGAATATGGGCTCGGCACTGTGGTTGGCCGCAGCTTGCAAAAGGTAATCCCAATGAGAAGCATATTGTGATAAGCATACCGATGACAATATAAGGGATTGCTGATACCATCATCATGCTAATATGTAAAACACAGCAAGGAGAATTATTTTATCAATTCTGACATATTAGACAACACGATGAAAGGCTAAAACAATGAAGGATGAAGGAAGGATTAATCGACGAGCAACGAAAGGATTTACGTTAATAGAACTACTCGTGGTTATCGCTATCATTGCCGTACTATTAGCAATCATAATGCCCGCTATGAGAAAAGTCAGAGAAACAGCAAAGGAAACTATCTGTAAATCGAATCTAAAAAATGTGGGACTTGGTGTGTTAATGTACTTAGACGACAATGACCGAAAATTACCCAATTACCGCAGTGCGAACGGATTTCTGTGGTACGATTCAGGAGGTAATTTACTACCTCTTAGCGATAGCAGTGCGTATTGGGGCATTGTCTATAAACCATACCTGAAAGAGACAAAGATTTTCGGCTGCCCGAGCTTACGGCGTGTTCCCTCGCTAATTTATGACGTCGATCCCGATTCAGTTCAGGAGGCGGCGTTTGCTCTGAATTATCATTCGGATGCCAGGGGCAAAAGTACTACCGATCTGCGACCCTCGGAATTTATCTTTTGTCACGACCACATGGAACCGAGAGTCGAAAACGACGAACGAGACATGTTCCATAATAATGACACGCCCGGTGCTATGAATTTGGTGCATTACCGGGAGGGGGGCAGCCGTTCGACACAGTATCGTGACATTTGGAGACACAATATCAGAGCCAACGAAGCCTTCAGGACCGGCGGCAGAGCCAATATTTTATGGCTGGACGGACACGTTACCTCACTTGAAGAAACCACGGGAGACAATGTGCGTAAGCGCTGGTATACAGGCGCGCGAAAATAGAAATCAGCTTCAGTTTACAGCCTCGCAGTTTTTTGCGGGGCTTTTTTTATTTCTTGAGCGGGCCGGAAGCCAGCGAACGGGCTGCCACAAAATGCCGCCGCCGATACATCATCGTTCCGGGCAAAACAAACAATTACGCCCTTCGACTGACCCTTCGATTCTGCCCAGGGCAAAAAGCCCATTCAGGATGAAGAAAGGTTCGAGAATTCGAGAAAGCAGACAAAAATCGGCGTTCATCAGCGGTTAATTGTTCTGTTTGTGTGTTAAAATAGGTAGAATACAGGCGAGATTTCAACCAAAAGCGAGGGTAGTTGAAAACAAAAATCGGAAATTCGAAAACTTTTTTTATTCCATACCGCACAGGGACTTACGCCAATATTTCCGTCTACAATTTTGTAGATTTTCGCATCAAACGCGCATGTAGCTCCAATTATGGGGGGGGCGCCTTTCGGCCCCTGGCCGAAAGACGCAAGTAAAAAGGTAAAAGGAAAAAGGTAAAAAGACAGAACACAGAATTCAGTGTCATTCCTGCGAAAGCAGGAATCTAAGTCCTTTGAGGCTATGGATTCCGCATCGAGTGCGGAATGACAAATTCTCTATTTCACTAATCTCTAATTTGCTAATTCACTCATCCTGCGGGGGGAGAGAAACATCAAGGTAGTTCTGAACATTCCGGGCCGGCTGGAGAGACCTTTGCTTTGGCTGCTGCTTTTATATCGGCGGGTCCGGTACGGCTACACTTTCAGGAAAATCCCGCTTTCGCGTGGAAAATTCGCGATCGTCGATCCCGAAGATTACGACTGGCTGCGGGCCTACAAATGGCACGCCCAAAAAGGCCCGCGCACCTGGTACGCGGTACACTCGCTGACGAACGGAAAAAAGGAAAAGCGAAAAAATCTCCAGATGCACAGTCTTCTCGTCGATATTCCCCCCGGCATGTTCTGCGACCACATCAACCATAACGGCCTGGACAATCGAAAGGCGAACCTCCGGCCGGCAACGCACACGCAGAACGTCTGGAACAGGAGGAAGTTCAAACCTCACTCTCGCTCGAAATACAAGGGCGTCGACTGGGCGAACGATATGAAGCGATGGCGCGCCCGCATCCGCGTCAATGGCAAAAGAATCTACCTCGGCTCCTTTACAAGCGAACTCGAAGCCGCCAAAGCATACGACAAAGCCGCTCGAAAATATCACGGCCGGTTCGCCGCAACAAACTTCCCCTCTCGTTAAGATTCACACCGAAGCGAGATCCGTTCTTACTAGTCAATTTACCGCGCATTCGTGAAGGCAACAGCCGGCCGACGTGATTTATTGTGTCAGGAGAATACGAACGTTGCTGTCTCTCTTAGCCTGCTGCTCTTGACGGTACTGTGTGCAAACCGGACCGCAAAGACAGGTTTTCGGCCATCCTTTCGCGCTGTCGTTAAGGTGGCGATTGATAAATGCCTCAGTCTCACTCTTCGCCCTGTTACCTATTTTTATTAAATCCTGAGAATCCATTGCCTGGTTCTTTCGCCTGTAATCTTAGTAACTGCTAAAATATGCTTCTCTCATTTATATAGACGTCCGTTACAGCTTTTTATTAACAAAATTCCAAAAATAATCTCACAATCCCGGATTTTTTCGTATTAAATAATACGGTGGCCACTCATAGTGCATGGAAATCGGCGCCTTTACGTGATAGATTGATAAATCGATCGAGCAGGATGCGGAATTACGCTCTCACTGCTTAAGCCGGTCTTTAGATGATGAAAGGTTATCCATTATGAAAATTATAATTATAATTCTGCTGCTGTTTTTCGTGCTGGCGGGATGTGCCGGCAGCCCTCCCGGAATCCAGGCGGTTCGAAATTTCGATGTCAACCGGTACCAGGGCAAGTGGTATGAGATCGCCAGGCTGGACCACAGTTTCGAACGCGGACTCGACAACGTATCGGCACTTTACACTTTAAGGGATGACGGCGGAATCGATGTTTTGAACAGGGGCTTTGACAAACACAAGGACCGTTGGAGCCAGGCGAAGGGCAGGGCATATTTTGTGAAGGATAAGACCGTCGGCCGATTGAAGGTTTCATTTTTCCGGCCCTTCTATGGCGGCTATAATGTGATTGAACTCGATCACGAGAACTATTCCTATGCCCTGGTCTGCGGCCCTGACAGGTCCTATCTCTGGATATTAGCCCGCGAAAAAACGCTAAGCCGTTCACTGATCGATAAACTGCTCAAGACGGCTGAAAATCTGGGATTCGAAATTGAGAAAATTATTTTCGTAAAACACGACCGTTCGGACGCCTGATATCCTGCCGGAGATGGAAACTGACGATCACCGTATCCCCTGGGCTTGAACGATAATCATATTTGGGAACAGTATATCTTCCCTAAATTGCCGGCAGACAACGAGGCCGCCACGGTCCATATGCCCCCTCGTCCCCATATCCACCTTTACTTGTCTTTGCTCTTTCACACATCGCTGTACGTTTGTGCCCCTGTTTTTTGCCCCGAAAAAAATTTTACTTTTTTAAAATTTTATAGTTAACATTTTGCCATTGAGAAACGCTGTACATATAGAGACACGGACCGGTCTGGGGAAGTAATAGTGGACACGATTGGCCGCGAGCAACAGCTCGCGGCCATGCCCCACACTTAAACAGCCTATTCCAAGCCTTAAACATATCACCTTCGGCTGGAGTCCGGAAGGAGCCGCCAGGACAAGAATTATTCTCAAACGTTTTACATCTGCCGGAGAGTGAAAGAAGTATTAGCTAAATAACTGAAAATAAACGGTGATATGATCCTGATTCTAAGGGGTATAAAGGCTGTTTCTTCACAAAACTTGGGACGATAATAAAATTTTTTGAAATTCTATTGTTTTTTTTAGGCGGCGTCTTAATATTACGGCGCCGTTGTAATTTCGTTTTTGAGTTGCCCGGCCTTGTTGATTAAACTGAAATTACCAAAGTTCTTTTTAAGGCGCGAAAAAATGTGTCAAAAATGTGGATGTAAACCGTGTAAAATCTGTGGTGCACCAATCGAGGACGAAGTCTGCTCTGGTTGCGGTGAGCCGGCGGTTGATTGCATTTGCGGTGAGCTGGAAGACGACGAAGATTGGTAACATCCTTCGGCTGATTCTCTACGGCGTGTTTTTTGCTTCTAAGGCTCGCTGAGCCTATAAGAGGGTGTTTCTTGTTTTTCCAAGATGCAGGTTCAGTCTATGCGCTCTGCGAAAACAAGGGCCCTTGATCCGTAATTCCATGGGCGGGTAATGCGAAGCTGAGCACCATCTTGCAGTGCATCATTGTACAGGCGAACTACAATTATTGCATGTCCTTCGCTTTAGTCGGGGTTTGCGCTGAGTAAATCTAAGGGGTAAACTGTTTCGAGTATCCTGCATTCATAATGTAGAACTTAGAATTCCCTTCGATCCCACACAGAATGAACTACATCTATTCACGAAGAAAAGTCTGATTTCACCAACTGTCTATTTGCTATGTAATGGCGTTTAGCAGTATTAAAAACGGGTTTTCTGGGACTGACTTGACTTTTTAGTAAAATGGGCCTATATTTATGTAGTCCGGCGGAATAAATTACGCCGGTTTAACCACCCCATTATCGGGGGGAGGTGCTTGAACTTGTGCGATTCCAGACATATTTTGTACATGGATGGTAAATAATAATCAATAATCAGCTATCAATAATCATTTAGCATGGCAGGGATGTTCGATAACAGCATGGTTCTTCAGGTTCAGCAGGCCAATGATATCATTGATGTGATCGGCGAGCATGTGAGCCTGAAGAAGAAGGGTCGTGAAATGGTGGGTTTGTGCCCCTTTCACGATGACCATCGGCCGAGCATGAACGTCAATCCTGTTAAACAGATTTTCAAATGTTTTTCCTGCGGGGCCGGCGGGGATATATTCAAATTCATTCAGATGCGCGAGAATTTGACTTTTCCTCAGGCAATCGAGAGATTAGCAGAGCGCGCCGGCATAAATCTCGAAAAAAGGCAAATGCCAAGACGTCTTGCGAGCGGAACCAACGCAGGACAAAACGGGCAGGTAGAGGAGGTAGATCCGAACAGGCTGGCAAGGGCCAACGCATGGGCGGCGAAATACTTCCAGCAGAAACTCAGTGATGATAAAATGGGTAAGTTTGCCCGGGATTATCTCGCCGAAAGGAAAATTAGTCCTGACAGCGTGGAAAAATGGCAGCTTGGTCTGGCAATCGATTCTTCAGACGGGCTGGTCAGGGAAGCGAGGGGAAACAAAGGGGTATTGAAACTGCTGGAGCAGGCAGGGCTGATCTTCGGTAAGAATCAGGACAAGTTCGTCAACCGGCTGATGTTTACGATTACCGATGTGACCGGCAGGGTGATTGGCTTTGGCGGCAGGACGCTGGACGATAATAGCGCCAAGTACATCAATTCGCCCACGACAGTGCTATTCGATAAGAGCAATTCGCTTTACGGATTGGAGCAGGCCCGGCACGAAATTGTCTCGACGGGCACAGCGATCGTCGTGGAAGGCTATACCGACTGCATCATGGCGCACCAGTTCGGCTGCTGCAATGTTGTTGCGGCGCTTGGAACCAGCTTCACGGCGGGGCACGGGCGCCTCTTAAGGCGGTACGCCAAAAAAGTCATCCTGATATTCGACAGCGATGTAGCGGGAATTGAGGCGGCCAACAGGGCGCTGGATGTCTGCCTGGCGCAGCGGATCGATATCAAGCTGGCCTCCGTGCCGGAAGGCAAAGATCCGTGCGATTTCCTTTTAGCCGCGGGAAAAGAGGGCTTCGAGCAACTCGTCGCCGAGGCGGTTGACGTCTTCCAATTCAAATGGGACAGGCTGAGGGAGAAGTTCGCTACCGATGATACCTTGGCGGGCAAGAAATCGGCCATTGACGAATACTTGCAGACCATCGCTACAGACCTTCAGGCGGGCAAAATTCACGATATCGACTTAGGGCTGCGAGTAAACCAGATTTCGAGGATTATCGGCCTTGACAGCAGGCAAATCAACGCCGAGCTGAATAATCGCCTCAGGCGAGCGCAGAGAGCCGCCAGCTATGGTAGTCGGAGCGAAAACGTGCCCGGCGTCGATTACGGGCAGGGCCGTTTTGCCGCAGCTCAGCAAGATGTGCTGGAAGTACTGCTGAATGAGCCGAGGCTGTACGAGACTGTAAAACAAAAAATTACAGCGGACGTATTTGATGTACCGATACTTGGAAAAGTGGCGGAAATTCTGTTTGAGACGCTGGATGGCGATATCAATGCTCCGCTGAAAGAGATTCTGGCACGGACCGAGTCTGTAGAGCTTGGAAACTGCATAATGGAATTGGCGGCGGCCGGCCAGGAAAAGGGCAATTTCGAATCCATGCTGGTCGGAGCTTTAGGTGCGATTGAGCAACATCAGGTTGAGAAAGAAAAGCGCGAGATTGGAGCGGTGCAGGACCAGACCGAGTATCTCCGCAGGTGGTATGATATTACGGGCAAGAGAAATAGTCGTGTCGTACCGAGGGAATAGTATAGTGAACAACCGCGGGCAAATGGCCGTAAAGCCAAATGGGACGCTCAGATGTTTGCGATTATGTGGGATTGAGAATAAATTGACTTTCCGTGGCATGCGATTACGGATTGATTTTAAATAATATAGACAAGGGTGCTAATTGTGGCAAAAAAACAAAAAAAGACACGTAAAAAAAAGACTGCAAAAAAACAGGCTGTTAAAGAAATCGTGACTGATAGCGAGTCGGCAGAGATCGACAAGAGCAATGACACTGAACAGCAGATAAAATTGCTCATTAAGAAGGGCGAGAAAAAAGGATTCCTCACCTACGAAGAAATGAACGATGATTTGCCCGAAGACGCTGTTAGTGCAGTCCGCCTGGACCGGCTGCTGGCAACGCTGGATGAGAGGGGAATCGGCCTGCTCGATGAGGCTGATGTGGTATCGCAACAGGCTGCGAAAGCAGAGGATGATGAGTTTGATGAAGCTGAAGTATCGCTGGATGAAGAAGATGACGACAAAGATAAACAACTAAAAGACGAGGATGAACTGCTCGAAAAACGACTCGTCGGCGAAGATGGCGCTCGACGAATTGACGACCCTATCCGCATGTATTTGACTCAAATGGGCCAGATACCGCTGCTGACGCGGAGTTCTGAAATCGCTTTGGCAAGAAAAATTGAACTGGCTCGAATGGCCTTTCGGAGAAAAATGCTCCAATGCGACTACTGTGCCAGAAACTCCCTGGATTTACTACAGCAAGTCCACGACGGCTCGATGTCTTTTGACAGAACGATTAAAGTCGGCACCGTACAAAACATGACCAAAAGCGTGATAAAAAAGCGACTCCCCGAAAACATCAAAACCGTAGACGGGCTGCTCAAGGTCAACCAAAGTCTGTTTCGGCAGACTCTCAACGACCAAAATAAGAGCGAGGGCAAGCAGGCATTGATACAGTTGCGCAGATCCAAGCGAAAAATCGCAACACTCCTCGAAGAACTCAGCCTTCGAACCAGCAGAATTCAGCCGGTAAAAAACAAGCTCCACGGCATCTGCGACAAAATGCATCAATTAGAGCAGATGATCGAGGCGGGCCCCAACGGTGACATTACCGACCAGGACATCGAAGCCATAAAGCAGGAGCTGAACGGCCTCCAGGAACTGGTAATGGAAACGCCGTCGCAGCTCACCAAGAGACTGTCCGTCCTCGAAAAAGTCTACTCCCAATACGAGGAAACAAAGCGAACGCTCTCCAGCGCGAACCTGCGCCTGGTCGTCTCCATCGCCAAGAAATATCGCAACCGCGGCCTGAGCTTTCTCGACCTCATTCAGGAAGGCAACACCGGCCTGATGCGCGCCGTCGACAAGTACGAATACCGCCGGGGCTACAAGTTCAGCACCTACGCCACATGGTGGATTCGGCAGGCCATCACTCGCGCCATTGCCGACCACGCACGAACCATCCGCATCCCCGTCCATATGATCGAGACAATGAGCCGGCTGCGAACCGCCGGCAAGGTCCTGCACCAAAAATTGGGCAGAGAGGCGACCGTCGAAGAAATCGCCGAGGAAGCCGTGATGAGCATCGATGAGACCCGCCGGGTCCTCAAGATCTCGAAGCATCCGATCAGTCTTGACAGGCCCATCGGCGAAAGCGAGGACAGCTACTTCGGCGACTTCATCGAAGATAACCAAATCGATTCGCCCGTCGCTTCGGCCACGCAGGAAATGCTCAAAGACAGAATCGACGTGGTCCTCAAAACCCTTTCGTACCGGGAACGCGAGATAATAAAACTCCGCTACGGCATCGGCGACGGCTACACCTACACATTAGAGGAGGTCGGCCGCATCTTCAAAGTTACTCGCGAGCGCGTCCGCCAGGTCGAAGCCAAAGCCATCCGCAAGCTCCAGCACCCCGTCCGAGCACGAAAGCTCGAAGGCTTCATGGACCACAAATCAGCATGACACAAAAGATAGTCATTAGT
>Ga0307379_10007571_pt1 | contig 14731 bp, 12 predicted proteins | sample UN2MG_FD_202237 | JGI IMG/M metagenome (GOLD analysis project Ga0307379, IMG submission 202237) | Soil microbial communities from Risofladan, Vaasa, Finland - UN-2 | ecosystem: Environmental > Terrestrial > Soil > Coastal area > Acid sulfate soil | place: Finland: Risofladan, Vaasa | collected... | reverse complement strand
TTGACCTCGCCGTTTTGGGTGTGATACTCTCATTTCGGGTTGTTAGTGGGTGGAAATTGAGGAAAATTGTGGGGAATCGAAGGCGCACACAAAAAGCAAATTCTTATACCTAAAATTTTGAAGGAGGAAAGCCATGGGTAAAATTGCCAGATTTTTCATTTTTGTTTTTGTGGTATTAATTGCTACTTCTGGATTTTCTGCTGATAAGAAGGATAATAATCTGTTAGCAGATGAAACCTTTACTGGTTTAAAACTGCGCGGCATTGGGCCGGCTTTCATGTCGGGGCGCATCGCCGATATTGCTATCAATCCCAGTGATCCCAGTCAATGGTATGTTGCGGTTGGTTCCGGCGGCGTCTGGAAAACCGATAATGCCAGTACCACCTGGAAGCCCATCTTCGATGATCAACCGTCTTATTCCATTGGCTGTGTCAGCATCGATCCCAATAACCACAGTGTCATCTGGATTGGTACCGGCGAGAATGTCGGCGGGCGTCATGTAGGCTATGGAGATGGTGTTTACCGCAGTGCCGACGGCGGCGCCAGTTGGGAAAACATGGGTTTAAAAGAATCCCATCATATTTCAAAAATCATCGTCCATCCCAAAAACTCCGATATTGTATGGGTGGCAGCCCAGGGACCGTTGTGGTCTAAAGGCGGTGAACGTGGGCTTTATAAAACCACCGATGGCGGTAAAAAATGGAAAAAAGTCTTAGGCGATGACGAATGGATAGGCGTTACGGATATCTTAATCGATCCGCGCAATCCGGATCAATTATATGCTGCGACCTGGCAGCGTCACCGCAACGTGGCCGCATACATGGGAGGCGGCCCGGGATCGGGGATTCACCGTTCCAGTGATGGCGGTGAAACCTGGGAAAAACTCAGCAGCGGTTTGCCCGGTTCGAATATGGCCAAAATTGGTCTAGCGATTTCTCCGCAGAATCCGGATGTGATTTATGCGGCAATCGAGCTGGATCGTCGCACCGGCGGCGTGTACAGATCTGCTAATCGCGGCAGTTCATGGACAAAACAATCTGACGCCGTTTCAGGCGCCACCGGTCCGCATTATTACCAGGAGCTTTATGCCAGCCCGCATCAGTTTGACCGTCTCTACCTGGTGGATGTGCGAATGCAAATTTCAAATGACGGCGGTAAAACTTTCACTCGAATGAAAGAGCAATTCAAACATTCAGATAATCATGCCTTGGCTTTCCGCCTGGACGATCCGGATTATTTACTGGTGGGCACAGACGGCGGTCTCTATGAAAGTTTTGATCTGGCTGAAAACTGGCGATATGTCGCGAATCTGCCGGTAACCCAATTCTATAAAGTCGCAGTGGATGATGCCGTGCCGTTTTACAACATTTACGGCGGTACGCAGGACAATTCCACCCAGGGCGGCCCTTCGCGCACTACCTGGTCACTGGGTATTGATAACGCCGATTGGTTTCTTACTTTGGGCGGCGACGGCCACCAGCCGGCAACCGAACCCGGCAACCCGGATATCATTTACTCAGAATCACAGCAAGGCGACCTAGCACGCATTGACCTCACCACCGGCGAGATACTTTTCATCCAACCGCAACCGGAAGCGGGCGAAAGCTATGAACGATTTAATTGGGACTCGCCAATTCTGGTCAGTCCGCATTCACCCACGCGGATATACTTTGCTTCCCACCGAGTCTGGCGCTCCGACAATCGCGGCGATAGCTGGACTGCAATCTCAGGCGATCTGACCCGCAACCAGGAACGTGTTACACTGCCGATTATGGACCAAACCTGGAGCTGGGACGCCGCCTGGGATGTCGACGCCATGTCCACCTATAATACCATCACTTCGTTGGCTGAGTCCCCTTTACAGGAAGGTTTGATTTACGCCGGCAATGACGATGGCCTTATTCATGTGACTGAGGATGGAGGACAAAACTGGCGGAAAATTGAAGTAGGCGATTTACCGGGGGTGCCGGCCACCGCTTTTGTAAATGACATAAAAGCCGATTTATACGATGCAAATACCGTTTACGTTGCACTTGATAACCACAAATTTGGCGATCTCAAGCCGTATCTGTTTAAAAGTACGGATAAAGGAAAAAGCTGGCGTTCAATTAAGGGTAATATTCCGAATCGTACCCTGGTTTGGCGAATAGTGCAGGATCACGTGAACTCGAACCTGTTATTTGCCGCAACTGAATTCAGTATTTATTTCACGATCGATGGCGGTACAAAATGGATAAAACTCGCCGGTGGCGTACCGACTATTTCATTTCGCGATCTGGCCATTCAACGTCGTGAAAATGACCTGATTGGCGCTTCCTTTGGCCGAGGTTTTTATATCTTCGATGACTACAGCGTTTTACGCCACGTTTCGGAAAATCAGTTAAAACAGGAGGCCACGCTGTTTCCTGTTCGTAAAACCTGGTGGTATATCCAGCGCGAACTGGGGGAAATTGGAGGGGCATCTCATTACAGAGCTCCCAACCCGCCTTACGGCGCGGTGTTTACTTATTATCTTAAAGAAGAAATAAAAACGCAAAAGGCTCTCCGCAAGGAGAAAGAAAAAAATCAGATTAAAAACAAACAAGCTGTGACCTTTCCGGGCTGGGACAAAATTGAAGCTGAAAGAAGACAGGAAGAACCGCTGCTCTGGTTAACCGTTCAAGATAACGAAGGTAACGTCGTCAGACGTATAAAGGCTGCAAATAAAACGGGTTTTCATCGTATAGCCTGGGATTTACGCCTTCCACCAACCGATGCTGTCCGGAATGCAGCCGACTTGAATGGTGATCAAATAGGCGCCATGGTTGCACCGGGCAATTATACTGTAACTTTGTCAAAACACTTGGATGGTAACGTCACGAATTTATCCAAACCTGTACCTTTTACGGTCGAACAGTTATTTAAAGGAGCTTTAGCTGGTGCAGATCCAAAAGAAACCGCAGCTTTTTGGAAGGAGATAGAAAGACTGAACAAGTCTACAACTGCTGCTTCAAGAGTGTTGGCTAAGGCATTAGAAAGAGTCACTTTGTTGCAAAAAGCGCTAATCCGTATAGTGGCAGCACCGGGGAATCTGGACAGCGAATTACATCGAATAAAACAGTCTTTATTGACGCTGGATGAGCAATTGAATGGGAACCGTTCAAAGCGGCAAATTGGTGAAAAAAACAAACCAACCATCGCCAGCAGGCAGGAGGTGGCTTTGTATGGAACCTTTGATTCAACTTATGGCGCGACACCATTACATAAGCGCAATCTGGAAATTGCAGCTACTGAATTCCAGAAGTTAAAGAAAAATTTAGATATTATTATAAACCAGGACATTCCAAAAATTGAGGCTGCCTTGAAAGCTGCAGGAGCGCCATGGATTGATCGTCAGCCGATTCCTGAGTATTGATTGATTTAAAGGTCAGGTAGGGTGGGCTTGTCACAGAGGCAAGATGCGTAAAGCAGAAGTTGATCCCTCTTTCCCGCCCATTATTGCAGATGAGACCTCATTTTTTCCTTCCAGAGGCTTTTGAGGCTGCAAATTTAACTTTACAGGTAGTACATTGATGGGGGGCAGGTCAATATATAAATCTTAAAGGTGTCAGTAAGCGAAATCCTAACAAAAATTGAGAGAATTGTTGCAACCCAAAAAAGCAAATTCTTATGTTTTATCTTTATCGTTGTGTCATTGCGAGCGAAGCAAAGCAATCTCGTAGAGAAAAATGGGGCCTGTCCCTAATTTTTAAAATATCAAATATAAAGAGTTGACCCCTTTATTATTCTATAATCTTGATCTTTATGTGTGAGGGAAATTGCTTGGAGCGGTACACTCTATGAACCGCTTTTTGAAAATCCTCTACCTTCGCATGATAGATATCCACAAACTTCTGGGGATTTCTGTCGATCACTGGAAACCAGGTGCTCTGAATCTGCACCATGATCCTGTGTCCCTTTCGGAAACAGTGGCTCTTGCCTCGAAGGTCAAACTCGATCTTGGTCACCTTGTTCGGAACCAAAGGCTCAGGATGTTCAAAGCTGTTTCGGTATTTACTCCGAAAGACTTCACCGGCAAGAAGCATCTGGAAATCCCCCATTCTGATATTCTGGGGATTTGGCTGATTATCAGGAGCATTCCCGGGATAAACATCAATCAGTTTCACAATCCAATCCGCATCCGTTCCAGTCGTGGATACGTAGAGACTGGCGATTATCGGTCCAGCGATAGTGATGTCCTTTGTGAGCACTTCAGATTGATACACCAGAACATCTGGCCGGCGGGACGCAAACCTCTGGTCTTCAACCATCCAGAGATGCCCCTGGCTTGTTCGAATTTCCGAAGACCAGGGCACAGGTTTGTCAGGATCGCTCACGTATGAATCACATGCTCTGTCTGATTCTTCCAAGGGAGAGTCAAAGGAAAGTTTCCCACTGGCGTGAAGATAGATATTCCTTTCTTGAGCTTTTTTTGGCGGCCATTGATCATAGGATCTCCATTCATTCGATCCTGTCTCAAAGACTAGTGCCTCGGGTAGGTCCAGTGTCCTCTTGTCTTTCAGGTAATAATTAAAGAAGGGCAATTCCACATTTTCCCTGTAATACACACCCGTCTTTGTGCCGAATCTGATGTTCCCTAAAGCATCCCCGTCCATTCGCGCCCAGCCTCCGTGCAACCAGGGCCCAACCACAAGAATGCTCTTATTGCCGGGATTTTTCTCTTCTATCGTGGAGTAGATGCTCATCGGGCCATAAAAGTCCTCGGCATCAAACCAGCCAGCCACATTCAGGATGGGATGTTTGATGTTATTCAGATGCTGGAGGACATCTTGTTTTTTCCAGTATTCGTCGTAATCTCCACGCTCCATGTATTCATTCCAGGTGGGAACGCTGTCGCGGAAATATTTTTCATTCACATTGGAAACAGGGCCAAGCTCAAGGAAGAATTTGTAGCCATCCGGCGTTCCGTATCTGAAACGGGCTGCACGTTGAGCTGATGGGCCTGTTCTGACTCGGGCACTACCAGCCAGCCATCCGAAAGTGTACATCAGGCGAAAGGCTCCGTTGTGGTGAAAATCATCGCCAATCCACATGTCCGCCGGTGATGCCTGGGGCGAGGAGGCCTTTAAGGCAGGATGGGCATCGATCATCCCCATTACAGTGTGCCACCCGGGATAGGAAATTCCCCACTGTCCCACGCGCCCATTATGGTTAGGAATGTTTTTCAACAGCCACTCGATGGTGTCATAGGTATCGCTGCTGTCGTCTACATCCTGTTTGGTGCGCTTGATGCTTTTGTGCGGCCACATAACGACAAATTCCCCTTCGGATTTATATTTTCCGCGGCAATCCTGGAAGACAAAGATGTAGCCTTCCTCCACAAAAGCCCACGAGGGACCCAAGGAATTTCTGTATAAATTTTCTCCATAGGGAGGGATACTGTAAGGAGTTCGTCTCAGCATGATCGGATATTTTTGGGATACGTCTACAGGAGCGTAAACCTGGGTAAAAAGCTTCACTCCGTCGCGCACCGGAATCATGATTTCCTTTTTTGAATAATGCTCCAGAATGGTGGCGAATCTCTGTCCGTTCTCATTATCTGGATTCAGTCCCGCCGACTTTTTATAGTTTTCAATGGCCAATTCTTTTTGGCCGTCGGCCATGTAGGCTTCCCCCAGGCTGTCGTAAGGATTAAACGCATTTGGGTAAACTTCCACGTTCAACTTAAAAATCTCGATGGCGTCCTTTACTCTCCCCATATTCAGCAAGCGGTAACCCACTGTATTCAATTCGTACTCATCAAAATTGTAGGAGTCTGAGTGATTTTTTTTCAGGCTATGATACTGCTTTATTGATGCCTGGACGTTTTCTTTTGTTGTAGTCCTGAGCAGGACATCGACAATCGATCTTTTGACGGCTTCCTGGCCTGTGTCTATTGCACCAGGATTCGGGATTTCCATGGCTGTTGAGTAGACAAAACTCGACAAGACAAAAATAAGAAAAAGTAAATTCTTAGGTTTAATCATCTTTCCCTCCTACAGCTGCTACACCTCCGCCTATAAAAGCAGCAAGAGTCGCAATTATCTTCCGTTCCCTTAATCTACCCATAAAAGAGCCAAGAGGATATTTCTTAGAATCAGAAGAGGATGTTTTAAGATAGGAATTTAGTTTTTGCGCTTGTATTGTTTTACTCACATTTTTGTCCAACTTTCAGCTGCTGACATTCACAATCACATGTATTATAGCGAAAATTTGTAGTCAATCAAAGAAAAACTGCTGGAAAGAGTGGTATTATCCCCTCCAAAAGCTGAGCAAAGATGGTCCGCAAAGTCTATGAGGTAAACCCGCTTCTCTGCCCCGAATGCGGTGCAGAGATAAAAATCATTACTTTTATAGAAGATCATAAAGTCGTTGATAAGAACATCCGTCACCTTAAGATTTCCTTCATGGCCGAGCGCCCTGCCCACCCTCAAATTCTCCAACACGAACTTCTGATGGCAGCTGAGGCCAGAACGGAATATCTCTCATAGAAAACATTGTCTCATTTAATATCTATCTGGGAGTCTATATCACTTTTGGCCTCTTTAAGAATATTCGTACCTTTTATCGCCTCTTTTCTTGCTTTCTCCTATATTTGACGTTCATCTTTTTCCTTTTATTGTTCTGGAGCAGGAACAGGCATAAATTAGGTTAAAACATTGGATTAAAATAAAAAAATAGAATTCTTTATTTATCTGAGCTCATTTTGAAGATATTTATAATATCCGCTAGCTTGTCTAGACTTGTTTAGAGACACCTCATTTGCTACAATATTTTAGCGACAGATAAAGATGTCATGGTCAGCTGAGTGAATAAACTGAAAAGGAGGAAAATATTTTCTCTCTTTTCAAAGAAAATATAATTCATAAACACATATAGACATATAGAATAGAAAGGAATTAAATTAAATATTAATTCTTTTTTACTCCTGAAGATGAAACTCTTCAGGATGATAGAATGTTTTAGAATAAGGGAAGAAGGCGATGAAAAAGAAAATAGCCCTGGTAATATCAGTTTTTATTGTAATTCTAGCCTTGATTATCTCTCTCACCCTAAGGACTTCAAAGTCAGCCGTGGCCTCGACCGAAGTAAATTATGGGGAATTCGTTATTAAAGTAATAGAAGCAGGAGAAGTTACTTCCATTAATTCAGCAACCGTCAGCGCCCCCCGGATTAGCGGAAGGCTTCAAATAACTAAGCTTATAAAAGACGGAAGTAATGTCAAAAAGGGAGATGTTCTGGTGGAGTTTGATAAGGAAGAATTACAGCAGGAGATGCTGAAGAGTCTTTCTGATTTGAAAATTGCTCAGAATGAAATCAACAAGAAGCTGGCTGATGTAGAAAGTCAGAAGACAACAAGCCGGATTGAATTAGATGACACAAAGCTCCAGCATGATGAGGCTCTGCTGGAGACAAAAAAGGCAGATATGATTGCCAAAATTGATGCAGAGAAAAATAAGCTTCGTTATGAACAAGCTGATAGAAAGTACAATGAAACTCTGAAAAAAATGGAATCCCAAGGCCAATCCAACGAAGCAGATCTGAACGTTCTGCATGAAAAAAAGGCCAAGGCAGAGGCAGACTATAAAATGGCAAAGAGAAGCCTGGAAGAAATGACTCGTCTAGCTCCTAAAGATGGATTGGTGGTTTTAAAGGAGATATGGAAAGGGTCCGCAGGGATGAGCAAAGTTCAGGAGGGAGATACTGTCTGGACCGGCGTCCAAATTCTCGAGATTCCAGACCTTTCGGCCATGGAGGTTAAAGTCTACCTTAATGAAGTTGATGTAGGCAAAGTCAAACCTGAGCAGGAAGCCATAATCAGCATAGATTCTTTTCCAGACAAAATATTTAATGGAAAAGTGGAAAGAGTCTCCTCCATTGGCACTAAAAAAGATTGGGATGCCAAAATAAAAACTTTTGAAACTGTTATTTCCTTGAATGAGCTAGATCCTCGGATGAGGCCTGGCATGACCTGTATGGTGGACATTATGACCGAAAAGATTCCTGACGTTTTATCTATTCCCATCGAGTCTGTCTTTGAAAAGGAGGGCAAGACGATTGCTTATGTTATGGGAAGCAGAACTCCCAAAAGGAGAGAGGTTACTCTGGGGGAAAGGAATAATACTCACATTGTTGTCACTCAAGGACTTTCTCCTGGAGATAGGATTGCTTTGAGAGATCCTTTTGCAGGACCTGAAGCCGAGGAAGCCTCCCCTTCGAAGAAAACTTCATGAATTTTTCTGAAGTAATAAATACCGGATTTTCAGGACTGAAAGCCCACAAGCTCCGCACTTTTTTAACCATGCTGGGAATTATCTTCGGAGTGGGAGCAGTAATATCTATGCTTTCTATAGGAGAAGGCGCCAAGAAAGAAGCTCTGGAAATCATAAATCTCATGGGGGCCAAGAACATCATCATCCAGAATCTTGAATATGAAGAAGACAAGCTGAAAACCATCAGGGAAAAATCCCCCGGGCTTTCTTTAAAGGACTTTCTGGCCTTGCAAGACAGTGTCCCTTACATAAAACATCTTTCTGCTCAAAAGCTGATAAAAGCCAATTTTATACGTTCTGTTGACGGGAAGAGCGAGGCCCGGGTTATAGGGACTGACTCAAGGTATCCTCTGACTCTTAATTTGTTTGTTGATAGAGGGCGCTTTTTTGACGAATTTGATAATTCCCAGCATGCAAACGTCTGTGTGATCGGCCATCAAGTAAGGCGCGACCTTTTCGCTTTCAAAAATCCCCTTGGCCAGAGGATAAAGATTAACAACCATTGGTTTGAAGTTATCGGAACAACTCTTAAGAAAGGAAAGGCTAAGGGTGAGATTGAAGGAATTGAGATAGAGAGCATCGCCAACGACATCTATATCCCTATCAAGACTGCCCTGAAGAAATTTGAGCTTGGCGAATATGATCCACAACTCAGCGAGATCGCTGTGACAATGGAAGATCCGGGATACATCAGAGATGCTGCTATTTATATTGATCGCCTTCTGCTTCGTCTTCACCGCGATACCAAAGATTATAAAATCACTATCCCTGAGGAACTCCTGCGCCAAGCTCATGAAACCCAGCGTATTTTTAACATCGCCATGGGCTTTATTGCTGGTATTTCTTTGCTTGTGGGCGGGATAGGTATCATGAATATCATGCTGGCTTCGGTGCTGGAAAGGACGAGAGAGATTGGCATAAGGCGTGCTATAGGAGCCAGGCAAATAGATATCCTGAGCCAGTTTATTACTGAGGCTGTTTTCATCAGCCTTGTTGGAGGAGTGATCGGCATTGCAGCAGGCTTTGGCATTTCTAAAATAGTAGGCCTTTATGCACATTGGAGGACTATAATATCAGTCTTTTCTATCGTTATCTCCTTTGGCATTGCTGTTTCTGTGGGATTAATATTTGGGATTTACCCGGCCTATATTGCCTCCCACTTAAGGCCGATTGAAGCCCTGAGCTATGAATAAGTCCGACAGATAAGGGTCATCTCATTTATTGAAAATCTTAAGGTCATCTATAAGATCGTCCGCCACCTCAAGCTCACATTTGACTTCTTGTTGTATTTCGGGAGGGAGCGACTTGACAGATCTATCGAAAGAGGGTTTAAATTCATATTTCATATGGATCTGATATGCTTTTTTGCAGCACTGGAAGTCTTATAGACTTTGCCTTTTTCAGTGACTAACTTTTCGATCTCCCTCCATTCTTTTGCTGTATAAACTGGTTTCTCTATTATCTCACATGGAGATAGGATGACACCCCTGTCAGTGACTTTAAACATCACTTTTGAGCCAGGCTCAAGCTTGAGGATTTCCCTGATAATCGAGGGAATTGTCACCTGGCCTTTAGACGTCACTCTTGCTATTTCTGTGTAGTTCATGAGAACTCCTTGATTCCTTGTATCCTTACATCCTTACCCAATAACATAAGTCTTATAGGGGAGCGTGTCAAGATTAAAATCTTAAACAAGGGAAGGATGCTCTTGATCTAATACAGACCTTTAATTTTAACGAGCCTGTTGCGAGCGTATTCGACCTGGGCACAGCAGGGATTCCTCTGCTGCTTTGGATCATAGATTTTGTCTGGGGGATGAAGTTTATTCTTTTGTTGATTGATCGTTACTCGATATTGTTTTATTCACCTTATTTTCTGTTGAACTTGTCGTTTTGACCGTGATACACTCATTCCGGGATGTCAGTGGGTGGAAATTGAGGAAAATTGTGAGGGTTTTGTGGCAAGCAAAAAAACGAAATTCTTATAGATGTTCTCCCATCTTTCAGCACCTTTTTTAGTTTTACGATATCCAACTTGAAAGATGTGACCGCGGGGCCATTTCTGTTGATGTTCTTTCTCTCTTCGTTCTAAATCATCAGTCATGCCGCCGTGTTTGATTTTTTTCCCAATTTTATAATAATAAGTAAAATAATTTCTTGGCTTTTGCTTCTTCATAAATTTTCTCTCCCTTTTAAGCAGGATAGGATTGTGGGCGACAGCCAAGCAAATATGTATGAAATTGGGGATGTTTCAAAGTTGTGAAGGAGCTGACGCCCACCATAACATTATTATACTACCACGCTTTAGGGATAATTGCCAAAAAATTTAGACTATTCTAACGCTTCAACTGTAGGAATGTTGTACAAATTGAAAAATGAAAGAATTAAATCTTGACCCAACCTCGTCATAAAATGTCTTTATCAGTCCTCTCATGTCGCTTCATGTCCTTATTCCCCCTCGAGAAACAGAGAACATCAGGCAACGGCAAACTGAACTACGACTTCGGTTTGGTTAATATTTATGTCCAGAATATGTCCTTGAAAAGCAAGGCTTGATTTATCAAGCTTACCTCCCCCTGCCTTATGCCAATGTGTCCGCTTCGTGTCCGAAAAAGCGCACGAAAAGTCGTATGCTGCCTTAATGCTTAAGCCGGCTTCTCTTCCGCGAGAGGACTGTGTCGTCTAAGAGGTATTTATGTAAACTCGCTACCTGTAAAATGACTTTTATAGGGGGGAGAACAAATTATTGAGGCCAGCGAAGCCGAATAACATAAAATAAATAGAATTATACTCCGGTATTCCATAAGGCTAATCACCCCCCCACGCTAATTCCTTCAAAAAATAACCCCCCAATTCATCTTCAGGGGCGATTTACTTCCTTGTTAAGATGATTATATTATAAAAAAGGACATGAGATGAGGAAAAAATGAAGACGAAAAAACCTTATAAAAAGCCAGAGATAAAAAGAGTTCCGCTAAGACCTCAAGAGATGCTGCTTGGCTTCTGCAAAACGTCGCAAAGTCGCGGCCCACTGGTTGGGACTTGCGATCGCCCAAGCACTTGTCACACTCAGGGATCTTAAAAATTAACAGGAATTAAATTAGGGGAGGTCAAAAATGACTAAAAAAGTATGGTTATGGTTGACCTGTTTGGTTTTGCTTTTGTCATTTCTGGGGTGTGACCTACCGACAAGCCCTGATGTTGCGGGAGTTCCCGTTATAAATTATTTTCGGGCAACGCCGTCACAAATCTCGGTTGGCGAAAGTTCAATACTTTCTTGGGACGTACATGTAGCTGGACTTACTGCACATCACACTTTGACGGTGGTCATTTATTTCGAAATTGGCATTCCTGAAGGTATTACGGTAGAGAGAGTAGGAACAATGGAAGTGAGTCCTAAGGGGACAACCACCTACACACTGACTGCCTCTGTCGGTAGTAACTCTGTATCAAAGCCCGTAACAGTTTTTGTCGGGCTCTAGGAGGTCAAAATGAGACATAAGGGATTTACTATCGTAGAGGTTGTAGTCGGCAGTTCTATCATGCTAATACTTGTGATTCTGACTTTAACTCTCTACACAAAGAGCAATAAAATTACTGTCGACCAATATCAGTTTACAGATATTCAACATAACGTTCGTTCTGCTATGTATTTTATCTCAAAAGACATAGCAAATGCTGGAGTAGGCTTGTTGGCCGTCAATTCTGGGTATGCCATAGAGGGTGTGGATGGATACAGCCCTTCTCCAGGAGCGCCTGACTCCATTAAACTCATGGGAAACTACGAGAATCCTCTAAGTTTGAGAATAGAGAAGTATCAAGGTGGGGAAGGAGGTGCTGCTGCAACGGCTTTTCTATATGACGGAGAGCTCGACAATCATCCATATCTTGCTGAATTTTACGAGAATAAGGTAATTCTGATAGTTTCGACTACATGTCCCGGTTGTTTTGCCTATCGCTCTATTACAAATATGTTTGGATTCGGTGAGGTCGGTGTAGAGAAAATCAACATGGCACCCGGACTATCTGAATTCAATCCTCCGGGCGGACTAGTTGATACGGGTTGTCCTATAGAGTGTTGGGAGGATGCGGTAGTGACATTCGGACATGTTAAGCAATATTGGCTTGATTCGACGGGGATTCCTGAAGACTACCCTGGATTGAATTTAAGCTTAGGAGTAGATGGGTATTTAGGAATTGCTTCCACTCTATACCTGACAACTATGGATGAGGTTGGCAATGTTCTGCACATGCCGATAGCTCTAGACATCGAGAATTTGCAGTTTCAGTATATCGGTGATTTAGACTATGACGGATACATGGATGCGTCTGCGGATTGGGATAACAATAACTGGACGATAGACCCGTACGACGACATGGCTGTGAAATTGGGGAAGTTGGGTTTGATAAGTCGAATCCGCGGAGTTCGAATGTGGGTGCTAGGAAAAACAGCAAATCCCTTTGTAGGAGTTTCTGGCACACCTTCGACAAATATTCATCTCTACAGGAGACCCGCTATTGCAAACAGCCCCATGAGCGACCAAGATGATAGACATAGGAGATTCCTGGTGGAGACAACGTCAAACATAAGGAATCACAATTTGGACTTTTACATCACATATATAGCTCTAGAAGATGGTACAGACGCTACCCTTAAAGTCACTCAGATTAGGAGGAGCAAATAATAGCTTTCAAAAGCAGGTGCTGTATGGGAAACATACAACTAGACTTCGAACAACTTGACAAATGGCCGCCTTGTTGGCGATGCAAGGAGTGTGGAGACCCTACGAATCTTCTTGTGGTTGAAGAGAGGGGGTATCGAGTGTTTGCTAAGGGGGTTATAAGGGAGTGAGATGAGATGGGTTATGATGTATTGATATTTTGGTTGCTAATCATGGTGATAGCAGCCATCATAAAATACTGGGAGAGAAGGTCCTGCTAAAATGCTACAGGAATATGAGAACGAAGATGAAGGCTTGCTGTATGAAAGGCTGTAACGAACCCGTCTTTAAAACTATCTCGATTACGAAGGCAATTTTTAGCAAAAGAAAGCAAGGCGATTTTGTCATTAAATATCCGCTCTGCAAGTATCACGAGCTAAGACGAGATGCCACAGTTGACTCTAAGAAGTTTAAGAAAGCAAACCCGCACATCGTTTAGAACAAGGTCAAAATGATACGAATGTCCAGAAACCCAAGGGCTGCATACGAATGGTTGACGACAAAGCAATTGAAAACAATAAGGGTAGCGCTTGTGTACGACATGTTTCATACTGTTAAAACCGAGGAATCTAAGCTCTTTGTCAATACAAGAATCGCTATTATCGACAAAATTCTCGAGGGGAGAGGTGCAAAATAAGGCAAAAGTGGAGAAAGCCGAGAGCCACTTGGCAAAAAGCTTTAAATATGAAGAAAAAATAGACTAAATGGCTAATTATTTTAAAATAAAATGAACTAAGGAGAAAAAATGAAAAAGCTAATTCTTTTTGCATTTACTGTAACATTACTCTTATGGGGATGCACTTCTTCTGATGGAACGGGAAATTTCAAACTCTATTTGACAGATCAGCCAATTGATAATGCAGAAGAAATATGGGTTTCCATAAGCGAGATAAACGTCCAGAAAGCTGAGGAAGGTTTTTCAACTGTATGGGAAGGTGAGAAAGAATATGATTTGCTCAAATTACAGAAGAGAGAAGTTTTTATGCTAGATATTACATTAGAAGAAGGGAAGTATACACAAATTAGATTAGTTGTAGACAAGGGGAGGATCAAGATCGCGGGCGAAAACGACTATGATAACATGACTATACCCAGTTTAGAGGTAAAAATCCCTTTGGTTTTCAATATCATCGAAGATGGCATTACTGAAATAGTTTTAGATTTTGAGGCGGATGAATCGATACATGTGGTAAATGCTGGCCAAAGTGAAGAATATATATTAAGGCCTGTGATCAGAGTAAAAAGCATAAGTTATCAACCTAGCCTTTAGAATTATAATTCTATATTTATAATAAATCAGTCTGCGATCAATCACTCTTCTTCTTCGCCTAGTGGGAGGGTTTAAATCACGCTTGCCTTCTTTGCTTAATCTATAGTCGTGGTTCGCAGTACTTATACATATCCCTAATCTTTCTGCAATTTGGGACCATGTGAGTCCCTTATTGTCTCTGAGATGCCCGACAAGTTTCCTGCGTTCTCTAAGCTCCTTTTTGCTTAACCACCTGACCATTGCTATATTTCAGTCGAGGACACTGCGACCATCTTGGGAGAACCGGTTCGAAGTTTCTTTTTAGATCAAATATTTAGATAGAACTACATTCAGCTTCTTTGGTAAAAAAAAAGGGCGATGCATCTTTTTGATGCATCACCCTTTAGTTTGGAAAATACTTTAACGAGGACTAGCTTGAAATTAGGTGCCTGTTGCAGCAGTCCTTGGAGC
>Ga0307379_10007568_pt1 | contig 14732 bp, 16 predicted proteins | sample UN2MG_FD_202237 | JGI IMG/M metagenome (GOLD analysis project Ga0307379, IMG submission 202237) | Soil microbial communities from Risofladan, Vaasa, Finland - UN-2 | ecosystem: Environmental > Terrestrial > Soil > Coastal area > Acid sulfate soil | place: Finland: Risofladan, Vaasa | collected... | reverse complement strand
GAATTGCCATCTGGCCCACCCCCAGATGAAAATCAGTGTACTTGTAATCCTGATTGGTATGCGAAGATGAAGGAATGTGTCCAACCAGAAGAGTCTCAAAAACCAACATGCGAAGGCTTCAGTACAAATTGGTGTAACTACGATATTGATCCGTATAAACAATCAAGAAATCCGACCAATAGGCCGAATTCACAGCCATTATCACCACCGTTGATCTAGAGCTTGATTTTGCGTTTTCCGAGATTTGAAGTTATCTTGGATTCTTTATGTTCGGCTATTATCGGCTTTTTTGCTCGCGGCCTATAGACTTGTTTTGGTATGATTGGTACTCTAGTCGGAATACCTGCTCCATATCTTGCTAATTCTAATTCTGCTCGCATGGCTCTTACTTGTTCTGCTAGGTATCTGTTATTGAGTTCTTCTGATTTGTGTCTAGTCGTTCTCCAGACTGGTGGTGATTGTTTTTGTGGTTTGTGACTTGACTTTAGGCCGTTGTTGACGCTTACATCGTCCGTCATCATTTCGGCTATTTGTTCTGGAGTCAGCGCCATGGTACCCTCAAAAATACTTCGGAGGTGCGAATGTCTATTCCTAGTTTTGACGCGCATCAAGAGTTTATATCAATAGATAATATGTCCGACAATCGTTCGGACGCGGAGAAACTTAATTCTTCATTATCTGTTTATAACCAACAATCAGCTGATATAGCTTATGCTGAACGGTCCGCTGAAGAGATTATTAATATATCTGGGGCATTGGTAACTGTATTCAAGAGGACTAGGAATCATGGTAATAAGGATGAGGTTTGGGATGAGGATGCTGACCCAACTTATAAATCAGGGGTGAAATTGAAGGGGTTGTTTGCCCCGCAGCCTGCGGAAGCTCAATTGACTAAATGGGGTGTCGATGTACAGAATCAGACTACTATTCATTTCAGTCGTGCGGTTATCTTGAAGACTTTTGGGAATGAGATGATCGTTGAGGGTGACGTACTTATAATACCACATAATACATTGTCAGTGGTACAGAACACTGATCTTCGTACTGGAATTGGTAACCGATTGGATAGATATAGGGTCATAAAGTCAAGTGATACTGGTAATTTCCGTTATAGATGGTTGTATTGGAGTTGTTTGCTTGAGAATCTTACTGGTGATGTGACGATTGATCCGGCATTTAGTTCGGAGTATGCCTAATGGCAACCATTCAGATAAAAGATGGTAAGAATTTGCAATTTTTTCTAAAGCCTGAGATTATTAGTGTCAGGGAGGAGTTTCTTACTAAGTTGGCTGATCGTGCGGAGAGTGAGATTAAGTCATTGACGAAATCGAGTACTTTAAAGAAGGTTGAGACTAATTCTGCTGTGGTTGTGATTTTATCACCTGAACAAGATGTTGCTGAGGACAAGGTTGTTTTGAATAAGGTTGCGAAGAGTATGGGCACTTTTTTGGAGAATTATAATGCCTAAGATTTTGTGTTGTAATTGAAAGGAGGGTATCTTTACGCCTATTTATGATTTTGATGGTCAATTGTTTGGTGAGGTGGCTGATGGTAAGAAGCTCACCAATATGCAGTTGCAGCCTATGCATAAGGACCAGCCTGAGCAGATTCCTGCTGTCTTCACTAAAATGAAGGAAGAGACTAAGCGTACGACGATATGGTTCGAAGATCAGAATATTAATAAGGCAGAAGAGGTTAGGGAGATATTACCGCAGGGTTTCAGGACTATGGATCGTGGTATTAAGAATTATTTTGCTGGTATACGTGTCCCGACCAAGGATGGTGTTCGATTGATGCAGGTTAGGGTTAGTGGTGGTGATAAACCTTATTTGATTTGGGCTCAGGATTTAAAAAGAGGAAGAGTTAATCTTCCAGTGATGTCTATTAAGAGGGAAGGTGAAGAACAGTTTATGGAGAAGTTTAGTCCTGCGCATTATCATTATTTTCAGAAGAGATTTATTGATTCTGATATGACTAGGATTGCGTTGTCGTACAGACCGATTCCGGTCAAGATAAATTATGCTCTATCTGTTTGGGCAGAGCATAAGAGGGATTTGGAATATATTACATATCAGGTGAGGTCTAGATTCCATCCGATTGCTGAATTTTTGGTGGAGGATGAATACCTTAGATTTTCTATTATTATGCATTATAATGGGATGACTCCTGCAGTTGATGATGAGATACCTCCTGATCAGCGTGCCAATAAGAGGTACGATTTCTCGATCCAAGTAGAGGGATATCTGCCATTGCCTGAGAAAGTTGTGCCGTCTATACTTGGAAGAGTAACTAGTTTTAGAGATGGTAGCATAATGAATTACGGTGATGTGTTGCAGAACATACACGGAAAGATGGTCCTTTCAAGTGTTCAGGTGAGATGAAGGAGATGAGAATGGCGGAAGGCAACATCAAACCAAATGCTCGGCCAAAGACGATGCGGGAGATCAAGGCTGAGAAGGAACGTATACAAGAGGAAGATAAGGGTACTATAACAGTAACTAATATATCAGGTCAAATGCTTCCGATCCACCTTAATGCACCAAAAGGTGTTGATTTCTTCTTTGGTGCTCAGGATATCCGCCTGAAAAGAGGTCAGACATTCACCTTCAAGAAGAATCGTGTTAGGATGGAGCAAGTAGCGCGATTGCGTAAGATGGGCAAGTTACAAGTTATTGGTCAGACCGATTCTCCAGAAGAAACGAAGAAGGTCGTCAGGATCAATAATAAGTAACGTTCTGAAGAGTTCTGAAGAAGCCATCATTTCTTTGATAAATATATGTCAGCTTGAGCAAAAATACTATGGTGATTGATTAAACAATAAGGAGACATACGATGGCCGTCTTCCTTTCTCCAGGCGTTTTTCCGAGAGAGATTGACCTGAGCTTGGTTCCGACTGCAGTCGGTGCATTGACACCGGCCTTCATAGGAACTGCTCAGAGAGGTCCGGTACAAATACCGACCTTCATTACAAACTCTCAGCAATTTATCGATACTTTCGGAACTCCATTTCCCGAAAGCTATCTAGGCTATGCTGTAATGGCCTACTTTGACGAAGGCAATCGCGCCTGGATCCTTCGTGTAGGTGTCGAATGCGAACTCGGCCAAGCCGACGCTCTTGCAGACATCTGCATCGATACGTCCGGAGCACGAGAGCATGGCTGGGGTCGAATTCCGATCTTCCAGGGAATTGATTTTGGCAAGATCTGTACGCGTGTCATCAGTGCAACAGCGCCATTGTCATTCCACCAAGCCCTGATTTCAGACGTCGATTTCAACGACATCTACGCCGATCCGGTACTTGGTGCCTGTAATGCAACTTTGGACATTACCGATATCAATGGCTACACTGGTGCCATTGATGATTCCTACACCGTCCTTATCACCAGTGACGTACCAGTTTCGGGTGGTTCAGTGCTTGATGGAGCCACCTACGAAGTCCAGCGTAACTCAGATGGTGCTGTGGTCCTGGTTGGGACGCTTGTTGAAAGTGCCGTCCCAGGACGATCTGAAGATATCGACATCGGTGAAGGTGTTGTCTTCGCCGTCGTAGTGACAGGAGCAGTAGCTCTCGCCAACAATGATAGCTTCACGTTCGTGGTCCGACCAGACAACCGTACTTTCATGATAAGTGTTGATAGGCAGGGTACGGCTGAAAGCGAAATTGTTGCCGCGCCAATCGCTTACTCGATGGCAGATGGATCGACCTACACGACTGCCACTGACTTCGCGGATGCCGTCAATGCCATCATTCCAAGTTCTGAGGCATATCTGGCAGTTGCCAAGTCAGATGACACAGTTTGTTTCCAGACGGATGTCGCAGGTCGTAATATCCAGCTCGCCTCTACTGAGGCGTTCACATTGGAAATTGGCAGGCAGTTGTATGATTTCGATGTTCCAAGAAGTCATCTGATGTCCACGAATACTGAACCATACACCATCACCACTGATAATAGCCGCATCAGCATGAAGGTTGTTGGTCAGGAAGCTACGACCGAGATACAATTCAGTGTGATTATGGGTACTGGATTGACTGCTGCCGCTTTGGCATCTTCGATCAATCTCGGTGGTGTCAGCTCTGGCGATCGTTATTGGCGATCCTTTGCCATGAACGTCCCAGGTGGTGAGACACAGATATTCATTGAAACCTCTCCGGACCATCAGTTCGAACAGTTGTACATGAATGCCAATACATCGAATCTCAAGACATTGAATTTTGCTGAAACGCTTGGGATATTATTCCCATATACCAGGATCTATCGGACATTCTCCGATACAAGAGTGACGCTACCGGATGCCGGTACGGTTACGTCATCTATGCCTCTTTCTTGTGAGATCGATCCTTTCAGTGACGAATGTCTGGCTGACTCTGCCTACTTCCAGAATATCGTTGGTTGGCTGGTTGCATCCAGCGCTGGTACTTGGGTTAATAGTTACAAAGTTTCGTTACAACTTTACGCTAAGGACCAGTCAACCGGCGAGACACTTCCTGGTCACTTCCAGATCGTAATTTCGGATACCAATGGCCTTGTCGTTGAGAACATCACGGATGTGACGTTTGATATGACTCAGGATAGGTACATTGGTAATGTCGTTAACCCAAGCTCGAAATATGGTGGGGTCAATGGCAATAGTTTCGTTAACTGGATTCCACGCCCGACCTTCCTTGGCTTCGATCCAGTCAATGATTTGGCCAATTACGAAGTCAGGGTCCCAGGTTCGTTCAACCTTGACACGTTCACTGGTGCTGCGAACGGCATCCCGACAGATCCTTCGTACAGTTCTGAACTTGACCGAGCGATTATCGGCAATCCTGCTGAGGAATCTGGCATCTACGCGTTCGGTAACCCAGAGTTGTACGACATCACCCTGATTATCATCCCAGGTGCAAGTTCCGGTGCAGTAATTGGTCAGGCTCTGCAGATGTGTGAAACTCGTGGCGATGTTCTTTACATTGTTGATTCGCCATTCGGACTTCGCGCTCAGCAGGTGGTCGATTGGCACAACGGCATCCTTTACAGCGATCTGGCGCAAGCGATCAACTCCAGCTACGGCGCTCTCTACCACCCATGGTTGAAGATTTTCGACCAGTTCAGCGGTCAGAATATTTTCATCCCACCGAGTGGTCACGTCAGCTCCGTTTACGCGAGAACTGATAGGGTTGCTGAGCAGTGGTTCGCTCCGGCCGGTCTGAACAGAGGCCATTTGCTGACGCCTCTGGACACCGAAGTCGATCTTACTCAGGGTGAGCGAGACCTGATGTACGGCTTTGGTAATGCGGTCAACCCGATTGTGAACTTCCCGCAGGATGGAATCACGGTTTGGGGCCAGAGGACTCTACAGCGCAAACAGTCTGCTCTGGACCGTGTGAATGTCAGAATGCTCTTGATCTACATCAAGAAGAACGCTACGGAGTTCCTGCGGTACTTCATCTTTGAGCCAAACGATCAGATCACGAGAGCGCAGGTCGTCAATGTAAGCTCCTCATTCCTTGCCGACATAGCCGCGAGACGCGGACTCCAGGCATACAATGTGGTTTGCGATGAAAGAAACAACACGGCAGAGAGAATCGACAGAAACGAACTGCATGTGGCATACTTCTTGAAGCCAACGAGAGCTGCTGAATTCATTGTTCTGAATCTCGTGGTACTGAGGACTGATGCAAGCTTCAGCGCAGCAGAAATCCTTGCGGCTGGTGGCGTGGTGTCAGTAGGCTAAACTTAGAGACTGGTGACGAGCAGGAAACGGGGCTGGCCAACCAAGCCAGCCCCGTTTGCTATTCAGGCAATGAAATCCAAGAATTTCCTGATGATCTTATCCGAAGTAAACTGCATGGAGAATATTCTACTATTTCTACCCATCTGCGCCCTAAGTTCATGATTCTCAATTAGGATGCATAGGTATCTAAAGAAGTCGTTAATGGTATTACACAAATACCCAGTATTACCATGAATTATTTGGTCCTTATTACCTGCTCGATTATTAGCTATAACAGGGCATCCGCTCATTATGCCCTCAGCGATTGATCGAGACCATGGTTCGTCTCTGGACCAATCAACAAAAAAGACAAATATGTCTATATTTTGTAGATATTCTCCTACCGTTATGGAAAATTCTTGTCTTGTTGTGGCGTTTGGAATATTGTCTAGACCGTTAGATCTTGATGATGGTACTCCGAGAAAGTCCCATACTACTTTATCCTGGAATTTTTCATTTATTCTGATAATTAGATTGATGTATTCTTCGTTGAATTTGCAGCCATGTGCCTTTGAATGCCTACCTATTCGGATTTTATCACTAGGAGTTTTCTTGTCTGTTATTAGATTGGGGTTGATTGGGCTTTCGAGGTGTAATCGTGGGTAATGTCTTATGTTCTCGAATTTTATCTGATTCGTTATGTCATTGAACCACATTCTGTTGGCTGTGATTATTCTCACGTCTGGGCATTTGGCTCTTATGGTTGTTAATTTGGTTGCTGGGCCTATGACATAATTGTATAATATTGTGAATTGCTTGATTTTGGTTAGATCGACGTGGTGGTTGTGTTTGTCTGTTCTTCCTTCCCAGTAGTCGTCTCTTGAGAATGTTTGGCTATCAGAGTTTATAATGAGGATGGAATCCATTTCGTACAATCGTGGTAGGTTTTTGCCGGTTTTTCCTAGGACGTCTTCATATATCGTGACTTTTGGATTGCAATATGCTCTTATTTTATCATTGAGATCATTTTCACATAGTAGGAATGATTCGTGTCCTTCATTTAGTATGGCGTTACACATCTCTGCGCAGCGGAATTCACTTCCACCAGATGATCCTACTTTTGAGTATATTCCTATACGCATGTATTTCAGATACATGGAAGAGTTTGATTTTGATACTTCGAAATGTAGCGAGGAACCAATTCCCGTGCCCAAAATACAGAGTATAATGGATATTTATAAAGAGAGATTTGATAAGAGTTGGGAAGAGCGAGCTGTCGATGGGTTGATGCATTTGCAGGCGTTCACTATTACTTGTTCTATGTGTAATCTTGGGAGGAATCCTTGTGAGGAGAAGAATACTGTATTCGATGCACATGTCTTTAGTACTATGAACGCTAGTAAATGGATGGTTGTTGGACAAAATCCTGGATTCAATGAATGTGTGGCTCATGAACCATTTGTTGGGGATGCTGGTAAATTCTTCAATAAGACAATCGCCAAGGGTGGTCTAAAGAGGAATGATTTCTATATTTCAAATTGTGTGAAATGTCATACGGTTGAGAATGCTCAGCCGACATCTGATCATATGACTCGTTGTGAGCCGATCCTTAGGCTTGAGATTATGATTTTGAAGCCGGTTTTGGTCGTGGCACTTGGTTCAGTTGCTTTCAAGGTATTGTGTCCAGGTGTCGAGTTTTCTGATAATCTTGGTAAGATTGTGAAATCTGAGAAATTTAATGTGAATGTGTTTCCTGTTTATCATCCTTCTCCTAGGAATATTAATTTACCTGAGAGGAAGGATAAATTAATTGCTGATCTTGGTATTTTGTGTAAGTTGATTAAGGCGTATAGGAAATCACACCCCAAGAGCTGATTCTAGATTTTTATTGTAGGCCGTCAGTAATGTTCGTGCCACTACTCTGTCTTTTTCCTTTTCTTCTTCTGGGAGATTACTGTACGGTGTGGCAGCTAATTCTAGCCGTCTTGCTCTTTCTTTGTAATTTGGATCATTAGATTTCTTTGCTGTTTCGGCCCACGCTCTATGGGCTAAATCTGATAATGTTTCTAGGTCGGTCTCTCCAGCTTCTATTGTTTTGATTAGTACGTTTACGACATTTTTGACACAAGCTTGTTTAAATGCCTGATTTTTCGGTTGACCATAGGTTTTTGTCATTACATCATCGACCATTTTGATATAATACCCCATACCTGGTCTCTCGATCTCTTCAAGACCGTTAGATATGTCAATGTTTTCGGTTATGAGGTTAGCAATTTCTTTAGGTGTCATTGTTGTCTGTCTCCTGAGTTATATTTGTCTGATTCGCTTTCGTCAAAAATAATATGGATAACGGAGGGCATAAAAATGCCAGGCTTCAAGATTTGCGACTATGGTAATAATCTGAATGGCGCACCGATCAATACATATGAGACGAGGCGTAAACATAGATGGTATTTTGAGACTCTTGGTCGAAATGGCACGAATATGCCTTCGAATGTCTTGCTCGTACTGCAGAAAGCTACCAGACCAAATTTCGTTGCGGAAGAGCCAGTAATGCACCACAACCAGGAAGAAGTGTACTTCGCTGGTAAGCACAAATGGGATCCCTGCAAGTTGTCTTGGTATGACGTCGAGCAGAATCCGGACGTTTCCGGAGAGATGTGGACTTGGCTCAATGGTGTCATTGAGATAGGCAAGGATTTCGGCACCAATCTGAATGTGAACACTCCGCAGGAATACAAAAAGAATGCTGTTCTCAAGATGATTGATGGTCAGGGCACCAAGACAGAAACTTGGCATATGTGCGGTTGCTGGCCCAAGGAAGTCAACTGGCAGGAACTCGATTATAGTAATACTGAGATCATGCTGATCGATGTCACGATGCGCTTCGATAGAGCTTACCGTGAATAATTGACGGACAAGGTGTGGACATGATATGCCAGGATTCAAAATTGCTAATTACGGTGGCGAAGCTCTAAGCACTATTGAAACCCTACGACCACATCGTTGGCGTATAATCCAGTTAGGCCCGATAACCGCTCAAGATTTCCTATTAACAGCTAAAGAACTTACTCTCCCACAATGGAAAGTCGAACAACTCACTGTTCTTGGTGCTGTCCTAAATTACAAATATGCTAAGAACATTAAATGGGATGATATATCATTGACTTTTTATGATACCCAGAAATTGGCTTCGGAAATAGAGAAGTGGAAATCTTTGGTAAACACTGATGATAAAGGTATATTGGTCCATGGTTCTGGTGGGTATAAGAAAGAATGTGAATTTGATGAATTAGATGGTCAAGGAACGTCGGTTCGTAATATAAAGTTGTTTGGTGCTTGGCCAAGTTCGATCAATTATGGCAAATTATCGTATCAGAACAGTGAATTGAAGAGTGTTGAGTTATCAATAACATATGATTATGCTAGAATAACTCCCAAGGAGCCACCCCGTGGTCACCATGGTGTATGAGGATGTAACTTATGTTAGAATAACTTCAAGCAGTAAATAACTGAGATTGGAGAACAATTATGAGTGAACAGGAAATAGGTCTTCGTCCAGGTAATAGTGGTAATAAACCTACCAAAGACACCACAGACCTTGGTGAACCACAAGAAGCCGAATTCACAATGATGCCTAGGCCAAATCTTGATTTGGCTGATGCCGCCAAGGGTAAAACTGGCGCAGAACTGATCGATATTATCACAGCAAAGCCAGTAGATGATTTCCTACCATGGGAAAAGATACCGCTTCCAAGCATGGGTGCATATTACGGCGGACGTATTCCAGATGGCGTAATAGAAGTTCGCCCGATGGGTCTCATTACCGATAAAATCATGGCGACGGCTAGGTTGGCACAGACATACCAGGCACTTGACTACATTTACAAACACTGTTGTAAGATTCCCAATGACATGGACCCACTAGATTTACTGGTCGGCGATCGAATGTTCATTCTGTATTATCTGCGTGGCGTGACGCATGGTAATATATATGAATTCTCAGTGAAATGCAATAACCAGGCCTGTGGCATCATGAGTACACATGAGTACGATCTTAATGAGATGGCCAGGACTATTAGACATCCAAAGTTCAATAAGGAACCTATTAAGATTGTGCTGCCTGCGATGAGTGAAGAGCTTGGTAAGGAGTTTTACATTGAAGCTCGGTATATGCGCGGGCGTGATTTGCAGGTTATGATGAGGAATCAGAAGGTTAGGGAACGTTCGATGTCTGGTCAGGCTAAGAATGCTTCGGAAGCTGGTAAGCATCCAATGGAAAGACGTAAGGAAGAAATTTCTTTGGATACTACTGTTGAACAACATCTGCATATGCAGGTTGAGACTGTCATGGGTGTGTCTGATAGGATGAAGGTCCAACAGGTAATAGCGAGGTTGACCGCACGCGATACAGCTATTATTAGGGATACGTTGCGGGAGACTGAGCCAGGTATTGATACTATGATTGAGATCGTGTGTCCTGAATGTCAGACGGAGATGAAATTGGATCTCCCGATAACAGAAACGTTTTTTCGCCCAAAGAAGTGACTCTGACCTAGACGCAGAGTATTACCAGATAATGGAACAGTCGTTCCTACTTAAGTATTATGGTGGGTATGACATGTTTGAACAATCTTTACTGACTGCTGAAGACAGAAATTGGATAATTAAGCGGATCAACGAAGAGAATAAAAAACAGGAGGAGCAGTCTAGGGTTAACACGCCCAAAGGACACGGTGGTTCACAATTCAGATGAAAGAATTCTTGAAATATCTTGACGTTAGGGTGACCAATGAGGGCAAAGGACGTTACACAGTAAGGCACAAGGATAAAATTATTGGTTCGGTGGTCAAGTGTAAGGAATGCCCTTCGCAGGTTCCCTGGACGTTTGAATTATTGGAAAGCACAAATTACAAATTACATTACGCGTCGATGCTTGATGCACTCCAAATTATGCTGAGTAATATCGGTTTGAATATTACTCCATTGGTGTCACATGTCAAGCTTGATCCAGTCATACTTAGGATTAGTAGTCCACGTTTGGTGCACGATAAGGACTTAAATGATCCAAGTGCTAGAATAACATTATTGTGCACTGTGGTTTATTCTAAACCGGCGACGATTAATAACAGTTGTGTATTGACCCGAGCATATTTCCTTCCCGGCGGCGCAATGCCGCGTTGGGAGACCCATGTCGATAAGATAGAGAAAATAATGCATTCTGATGCAATTATTGATTTTAATGAGGATAAGATTATTCTTATAAATGGCAAGGAACTTCAGGCGGTCAATGTAAAATCCATGATCGATGAATTGAGATCATATCTTAGTGGAAAGAAAGAGTAATACCTATCAAAGATAATTTGGAGACTAATTCATGGATATATTCCCACGTATAAGTGGTAGGACGGGATCACCGATAGATCTAAATATTACCTTCTACCAAAATGGCATACCGACTAACCCTTGGGCAATAACTAAAGTATCGATTTATAAACAGTCAGTACAGCCAGAGAATCTAGTCGCAGAGATACCAATTCTTCCAAATTGTGATCCAGATTACCCATTCCCACTGACAAGAGAACCTGTAGATCCGGCACCTGTGACTGGGCCATGTGGTACTGACCCGGCTGCTGCTACTGCTTATAAACCTGGTATATATCATCTGATTTGGAATGTTCCGATTGATATTCAAGTACCAGATATTTTCTTTGATGTGTGGTCATTCATTCCTACTAATCCTGGTATTGAGACTGGGACTGGTTGTAGTACTGAACAATTGGCTGTCCTTGCTGATGAGACACTTTGGCAGAGTTGTTGTAATGAATTCTGGTTATACCCAGACTCGTCTTATTGTGATTCTGGACTTGAAAACATTAGATTCATGTTTGAGGCGTTGGACATCAAATTCCAGAAACCTGAGATCAGGACTCTTGAAGTTGGTATAATGCCAGGCCCATTATATGATTTCGATTACAATAAGGTAGCTCCGATCATGCCTTACTTGACGGCTGTTATTAGTATTAGCACCTGTGATAATGAGTTGTTGATTAGCAATGCTGCTATGAAGATAGGTCTTCGTCAGGGTACTTATAGGTCCAATCCGTTCGTACTGCAATATAAGTTGGATACCAGTTGCTTGTTGAAGGGATCATATAAGTACAGGGTGACAGTATGCTTGCCTAATGGTGAGTCTAGAGTTAGCCAGGATTTCATTTTACAGGTGAATTAATGAAGTGTCTTAATGAGAATGGTTTGAGGAAGCTAATTGAAGTCCTTGAGAACAAGGTGCCAGGTATCAAGAATGTTATTTCTACGGATGGTAATAAATTGAAGATTGTTGGTTCTCTTGATGCTTATGTTGTCATTCCTGGGCAGCCTGTGATTGAGGCTGTTGTGGTACCTCAACCTGGAGAGGCTCCTACCGCGCCTGGTGACTTGACTAAGGCTGCTTTGGAGGAAGATCCTGAATCTGTCAAATCATCGACGGCTGCGGCGGCGAAAATCCCAGCTATGCAACAACAGTATAATACTCTGTTCAACGCAACTAATGCTAAGAACCAAGCAGAGATACAAGCTTTGAAATCACAGATCAAACAACAGAGCGCTGCTCCAGGTCAGCCAGGTCAGACGCAAGGAACAACACAGAGACGACCAGTAACTCCAGAACAGAAAAAAGCGTTGCAGCAACAAAAACCAGGACAACAAGGGGTTCAGCCTTTACCTCCACCGAAGCCGCAAGGACCAACTCCGGAAGAATTAGCGGCCAAAAGACAAGCGGCGGCTGCCAAATCTGCTGCAGCAACAATTAAAGCAGCCGGTAACACACAAATTACTACCCCATCTGATGTTTATGAAAGCATCGCTAGAGGATTTAAAGCCTAGTATTTTAAAACAGTGATAGCGAAGATCAGCGACAACCACTGGCTTAACCTTGCAGTCGTCACACAAGGCGTCGAAGACACTCTCGCACCATACTTCAGCGCAAAACACCCACGTGCACATTACATAGACACTAGCGCCGCATGGGACGGATGGTACAGACGATACAACACTATCAAACAACGTCTAGCCTTACCATTCAGACAAGATTTAGAAGCATGTTGTCAGAAACATGGTATCCCATTAGATATAGTGGACAGTAGGACACCAGAACAAATACCATCAATAGACGATATAAAACCTGATATGCTTTCTGGTGTCACCCTTGAAGAATACCAGTTAGATGCTGTCAAGGCGACTTTGAATCATGAGGTTGGTCTTATTTCGAGTTGTACTGGGTCCGGCAAATGTATAACTGGTGAATCAAGAATAATTGTAAATGGGATACAAATTAATATATGTGATTTATTTGTTGATATGAAGGATGAGGAGATCAGAGATGTTCATGATTTTGGATTGTTTACTTTGTGTGCTAATGGTTATACAAGGATTAATAAATTATATAAGACCAATAAACGTAATGTTTATAAACTTTCTCTTTCTAATAAGATGTCGCTCCGTGGTGTATATGAACATAAAGTGTACACAAAACATGGTTGGTCAAATTTGGGTGATCTAAAACATGGAGACGAGATATACACAAGAAAAAGCCTTGATAACAGCAATCAACGGAGTGATAATCTACAAAGATGGAAAGAGATATCTAAAGGCTACGAAAACAGCTCATATTCAATCAGACTGTACACAATGCGGGCAGAGGTTTGTGAGAACACTGAAAAAGCTAATATTGCTAAATCAGAAATGTGGGAAAGTAATATTCCAGAATCTTGTTGGGCAATAGTAGAATCAATTAAACAAGATGGCATGGAATATTGTTATGATATACAAGTCGACGATGCATCACATTCATATTGGTCAAATGGCATATTATCACACAATACAGAGATTATGTGTGCCTTGGTAAAGTTCTATGGTTACAATACAGTAATCATAACTGAACAGTTGGTGGTTCTTGATCAGATCGTGAATAGATTGGTGATAAGGGATGTCGCTAAGGAGGATGGTGTTGGAGTCTTTTGTTCGGGGAATATGCCGTCTGGACAGAAGATAATTGTTGGTAGTATTCAATCGATTACGTCGCCTACGAAGCCAAAACTTACTGATATTAATATTCCCAAGGAAAGGGCGTGTATTAATTTGTTGAAGCTTCTTGAAGAGGACAGTCCTGAATTGCCTCATATGCTTCCTCAGCAAGCTATTAATATTTTGAAGGCTGAACCGGCTAGGGTTCAGAATTTGAAGGGTTCTCTTCTTGAGGGTGTTTGTGATTATTTTAGGGAGAAGGAATATCAGAGGCGCACGAAGTGGTACGTTACTAGGTATAAGAGGGCTGAGAGGATTCAGGGTCTCATTTCTGATTGTCAGATGATGTTGGTTGATGAGGCTGATCTTGCTGTTTCTCAGCAGTATACTTCTTTGTGTCGTAAGGTCTTTAATGGACGTAGGAGGTATGGATTTAGTGGTACGCCATTTGATAAGTTTAAGCCTGTTGAGAATTTGTTCTTGAGGGAGAATCTTGGGAACATCATTTATGAGGTTCCTAGACATAAGGTTCAGGAACGTAATCGTATTATTCCTGTTCATTGTTATTTTATTCCTGTCGGTAAGGATGGTGACAGGAAGGATGCTAGGACTTATGATATTGCTATGCGTGAGGAAATAGTTGACAATGTGAAGTTCCATAATTTGGTTGTGAAGATTGTGTCGTCATTTAAGAATGACAGGACTCTTATTCTTATTGATACTTCTCCTGTTGGGGAATTGGGTTATGCTCTTGAGAAATTAATTCCTGGGTCTAAATTTCTTTGGAACAAGTCGGCTCCTTCTGAGAGATCTAAGTTTATCAAGAAGTTTGAGGCTGGTGAGATAAGATATTTAATCGGCGGGAAAATATTTAAGAGGGGATTGGATCTAAAGGGTGGGGTTGATAATCTAATAATTATTGGTGGGGGTAAACAGCATTCTAATATTAATCAGATGGTTGGTAGGGCGGTACGTTTGAATGATCGTGGATGGGCAAGAATATTTTGTTTCTT
>Ga0307379_10007564_pt1 | contig 14741 bp, 9 predicted proteins | sample UN2MG_FD_202237 | JGI IMG/M metagenome (GOLD analysis project Ga0307379, IMG submission 202237) | Soil microbial communities from Risofladan, Vaasa, Finland - UN-2 | ecosystem: Environmental > Terrestrial > Soil > Coastal area > Acid sulfate soil | place: Finland: Risofladan, Vaasa | collected... | reverse complement strand
CAGGGCCGTAACGACGATGCGGATCACGCCTACCGAAAGGTCCACCCCCGCGTTGGATAACACATACTGGATGTTGAGCATGGTGGCATATCCCAGGCCTGCCGCCGTGCCGTAAATCACCCCATCTATCCGCTCATCGAACTCCTGGCTGCCGAACAGCGTGTAGCGCACGGCGGCGTACTTGAGGAACTCCTGACTGAACCCTACGACCAGGATGCCTCCCACCAACTGTACGACGGCACTCTCATATAGCCAGTCGGACACTTTGAACAGGTCATTAACGACCGGGACACCTACGGCCGCCGCCAGCAGCGCCGCCAGTATGAACACGCCGAGCACATAGCGCTTGGGCTCGGGCTCCAACCGGTCCTGAAGGTAGAAAAAGAGCAGCCAGATGAGGGCGGGCACGAGGGCCAGGACTATGCCTACTGCAAGGAGCAGCCCTCCCTCTAGGGTCGGCCGAGCGAAGGTGTCTACGACCACGACGAAAAGTATGAACACGATCAGGGCTGCTACCAGTATCCAACCCGACTGCCAGAAGTGATCCCGTCCGCGGGTCACTTTGGCGTAGTGCTCGGTACAGTAGCAGCGTTTGCCGATGGTCCTCCCTTCGCCTGTCAGCGGCACTTGACAGACGCAGCAGACACGTTCGCTCATGCTTCATAGCCTCCCATCGTCCATTGGTTCGGAGCACCTTCTCTCCTTCCCATATTATACTGATTTGCTGAAGCCTCAGTCAAAGCATCGTCCTGGCTGATTGGCAAGAGGGCTATCGCCAGCGTCTCCCCAAATTAGAGCAGCGTGTAGGACCGTGCCCGGATACTAGCTCGCCAAACCCTCACAGGACTCAAGGGCGAGTCGAAGGTTATCAGTGTCGAACTTGGGTATACCCAGCTGCTCTATCTTGCGCAACGAATCGGCATCGTTCGCAAAGCCCGAATGCACCTCCAGGCCCGCTGCGCGCACGCCCCTCACCACCTCTGATGACAATTGAGTGGGATGAAGATGCACGGCCCTGGCGCCAGCCAGCCTGGCACTGTGCACCGCTACGTATGCCACCACGTCCAGCTTCATCCAGTCCTCAGAGGGCCGTTGGATGAGGTCGGTCGCCAGCCCGGGGCATCGCCGACCGATGTCCAGCAGCAGAGCAGGCTCATACGATGTCACTTCCATCGTGTCCCACAGGTTCCTGAAAGGTCCCAATTCCCTGGCCAGGATCTTCGCCGACTCAGGCTCTGGGCCCTTGATCTCTATCTCCAACCCCAGGCGTCCTGCGAAGGCCTCCAGCACCTCACGAAGCGTGGGGATTCCGCACTCCTCTGGCGCCTCGCCTCTCTCTCCCAGTAGCTCCACCTCGCGTAGCTCCGCGAGGGTGTGAGCAAAAACCGGGCCCGAGGTGTTGGTGCCCTCATCCAGATAGAAGTTATGGAACACCACAGGCACCTGATCTTCGCTGAGTCGCACATCTAGCTCGATGCCGTCTGCGCCAAGGTCCATGGCCCGCTGAAACGCGGCGATGGTGTTCTCTGGCACCCCTTCCGGAACACCCCGATGGGCCACTATCTCGAAGTTGCGCACTCTGCCTCCTCAGTTGTTGAATGACCATCCCTGCACAAGGTCACCAGCGAATGCATTCACTGCGTACGACACTGCGTACGTTCCGGGCAAAGACATGTGCTTTCAGGGATGAAGCCTATCCCTCGCCCCCCAGTGTGTCAGGCTGCCACCTCTCTGAGACCAGTCGAGCCAGATAGTGAGCAGCCACGCCAACGACGAAACCCAGGGCCATGTTGGCAACCACCGAGACCACCACTGTGACGCACAGCACCACCACGTCCCCCTTCATGTGGACATCGGTGGCGAACCTGGCCAGTTCAACTCCCACCAGCAAGAGCATAGCTCCAATGATGGCCGTGGGAAAGGCGGCGAGCAACTGGGCGATGGATGCAGCCAGGAACAGGCCCATGAAGATCTCGATCAAGCCCTCGATGATATTCGCCCCTCCAGTGCGCGCCCCGAAGTAGTACTGACCTGCCAAACCGCTGGCCCCGTGGCACATGGGCATGCCGCCGAAAAAGGGGACCACGAGGTTCATGACACCCATATTCAGCGAGAGTTGCCGCTCCGTGACTGTCTTCTGCGGCCAGTAGGTCTTGATCAACGAGGACGTGGAGATCACCGCGTTGGTGGCGGTAAGTGGGATCTAAGCGAAGCCGGCCAAAAGCAATGTCGCCCACACTTCATCCAATTCGAATGTCGTCAGCGGGGGCAGATCCAGAGTTGGAGCGGGTATCCCTCCCAGCTGCCGCCTCGCCAACATGATCAGCAGTCCCACCGCGACCAGCACGATAGCCCCAGGAGCGAACCGGTTTCGTCGGAGTGCCAGAGCCAGGATCACACACAGCAGGCCCAGCGCCCACCACGTGGAGAGCATGTTGAAGGCCTTGAGCGCCAGAAGGAAGCCCAGAGCCATCTGGATCCCCCTGACCACGGCATGAGGTGTGGCCTTGGCGATCCAACCCATGACGCCCGTGAGCCCAAAGGCCAACCAGATGACCCCCATGCCGAAAGCAGAGGCGCAGACCATGGACGGGGACCAGCGCTGCGCGATGGCCACCACGGCAAGGACTTTCATGGGTTCGATGGGCATGGGCAGTCGGTAGAAGACACCGGTAGCGATCTTGGCCAAGCCCATCATGACCAAGAATCCCGCAGGATTCATCCCACAGACAACAATGTAGCCAATCGCCAGGGGGAAGAGAGTGCCGAAGTCGCCCATGGACCCGGCCAGCTCTCTCAGATTGAATTCGAAGGATCCAACCCTCACAGCTAATGCCTCTCACCCTGCGCGAAGGTACCGCTCGCCTCCGCCGCGATCGAACCTCCTGGTGCGTGGCGCGGCCCGGGTGTCAAGAACCAGACATGCATACGCCAGACTCAACCCCTTCGAGGCAGCCGCGGTATGAGAAAGGGCGTCTTCCTCTTGTAGGCTACGTACTCGGGGCCGAAGCGCCTCTCCAGTTCCTTCTCTTCGACCAGCTTTGTGTACACGGTGATGACCACCGGATAGATGGAAGCCAAGGCAACCGCCGACAGAGAACCAATCCCCAAGGCAATCCCAATGTAGACCATAGTCGTGCCTGTGGCCATGGGGTTCCGGGAGTAGCTGTAGGGGCCGGACGTGATCAGACGCCTCGTAGCCACGATCGGCAAGGGAGTCCCCAGGCCTCGGGAGAACTGAAGCCCCACTGTCCACTCCACCAGGATCAATCCGGGGATGATGAGCGCAAGAGCCACGAGAGGGTTGGCTAACCCGTGGCCGAACCTGGGGAGGCGGAACCAGCGATCCATCCACCAAGCCCCCACAACGATGAAGGCGGGGTAGATAACGAGGAACAGCACCTGCCCCAGGAGCAGAGCGGTGATCTGCTGGACCCTTCCGTACTCGCGCTGTGTCAGCCTCGTGAGCCAATCCACCGATGCGCAACCCGTCCATCCAGAGGCGCGGCCATCAGGCTCCTCGCTCAGCATCCCGTGCCCGACCTCTCCAGCGCCTCCAGCTTGCCGAACAGGGGCCTCTCCCCCCCCACGGCCGGTCGCGTTTCCCCAGGCACCAGGCCACACCGGTGAATCCGTCGGCGTCTCTTCCGTCCAGTTCGTACTTGTTATTCAAGTCCCACCGAGGCCTGCACCCAAGTAGGGAACGTAGGCTCCTCTGGCGACGGGCTTGGCGTTAAGAGCCTTGATCCTCTGCCGCTGAATCACCAACGTTTCTCTCGTTTATGGGTTCAGCATCCACACCGAGATGTTCAGAATGCCAGCGAAGCTCACCCAGAGGATGTAGGGGATGAGCAGAGCGCCCGCTGCCTTCGAAATCCTCCAGAAGGTCACGATGTTGATCAGAATGGCAATCCAGAGGAACACGATGGCGATCACTGCCCCGAACAGTGAATACAGGCCGAAGAAGATGATTGACCACGCTGTGTTGAGCACCAGCTGGATGACAAAGACGCCCAACGCAACCCGCACACGTCGCTCCCCCAGACCCCTGCGCCAGACCAAGAACGCGGCGATGCCCATCAGCGTATACAGGGTCGTCCACACCGGAAAGAACAGCCAGTTGGGCGGTTGAAAGGCCGGCTTCGCGAGGCTGGCATACCAGGTGGGGATGGCCGGAGTGGTGAAGATGGCTCCAATCCCACCAGCCAGTTGGCACACGACAATGCTCACCACAAGGCGCAGTACATCCCGTAATCTGCTGCTTCCCATTTCAAACCTCCCTCAGATGACTTATGGACGATGTTCACATACACGATCTGGATTGGCCGCCGGAACAGCCGAGTCGGACACCGGGTGTTCAACCGCGAAGCGATCCGGAGGGAGCGTGCATTCGAGACCGTCACTTAACCAGAGATGCCCCGCTCCGCCCGAGCGTCTATCCTACGCGGCTTCGCCGAAGCCGCCCATCATCTGCCGTCATATGTCAGCTGGCTCGCAGCCACCCTCGCCCGCGGAAGCCATCATGTTCTGCATCATACCCGCCATCATCCCTGACATCATCCTTGGCACGGCCCTGGTGACGGCAGCCACGAGAATGCCTCCTGCCAAGACGCCAAGAAGAACAGCGAGCACATACCTCAGCGTATCAGCACGTTTTCCAGCCATCTCTGCTCCTCCCTGCTTTCAGCGTCCACTCCGCCACGACCAGCTTAAGGCCGCAAGGGCGACGCTACTCCTGCCCTATGGCATACAAGTTGCTGCCAGCACCCACGTAGAGGGTGCCATCGTTGCCCAGGGCAGGCCCAACCAGGACCATGCCCCCCTCCGGAAGCTGGATCCGCCACCGCAGGCTTCCATCGGGGTTGACGGCGAACAACTCGCCCTCGCGCGTTCCCGCGTAGACCACGAGGGTGCCGTCAATGGTTACGGGAGAACTGAAATGCACTTGCTTCTCCTCCTCCGCCTCGGCGGGGAAGGTCCAGGCCACTGTCCCATCGGGGTCGAGGGCATACAGCTCGTTGCTGTTGGAGGTCAGGTAGATCCTTCCCCCCGGGCCCAGTGAGGGGGTGGAATCGGCCTGTCCGTCCACAGGCGAAAACGTCCACAGTTGGCTGCCATCTGCTGAGTCTAGAGCCTGGTAGTCAGTACCAGTGCCCAGGTAGATGGTGCCATTGGCCCGGACAGCGACGCTGGAACTGACGCCGCCCAGGGGTATCTGCCACAGGGGGCTGCCATCTGGGTTCAAGGCGTATAGGTTGCCGTTCCTGGCACCCACATAGAGGGTGCCGTCGGGCCCCAGGGCGGGAGACAAAGGCAAACGGGATCCCACGTCATACCGCCACTGCTCGCTGCCGTCCGGGTTCAAAGCAACGACAGACCCACCGCCGGTCTGGGGGTTGCTGGCCGCCAGATAGATGGTCTCATCAGGCCCTACAATAGGCGAACTCTCCACGATATGAGATTCGAGATGGTAGCTCCAGGCAACGCTGCCGTCCCGGTAAAGGGCGTAGAACATCTCCTCCACAGGAGAGGCCGCACCCATGTGGATGGTTCCTTCCGCGCTCAAGGCTGGCACACCACTCACCTGACCGAAGGATGCCCGCCACAACTCTACGCCCTCGGTGTCGAGGGCATAGAGGTTGCCATCCAGTGAGCCGAAGTAGACGCCGCCATCCGCGCCGACGGCTGGGGAGCTAGCTAGCAGACCGACGCGGAACATCCACTCCACAGTTGGGTCGGTTGGTCCTTCAGCCGGCCTCCATCCCGTGTGCTGTGCATCGCCTCCGTACATCGGCCAGGGCGCCATGCCCTCCACGGGTGACAGAGTGGCTGTTGGAGAGACCTCCACGGTCGGCAAAGGCACGGCCGTGGGCACCTCCGTGGGCGGTGTAAGTACCACGACGCGATGATATCCAGCGTCAGCCACGTACATCCTGCCGTTGCCATCCACAGCGATGCCCCAGGGATCGCGCAACTGCCCCTGACCTACCTGCATCAGGGGCTGTCCTTGAGCATCCAAGATATGGATGAGAGCCGCATCGCCGTCGGAGACGTACATATAGCCCTGCCCATCCAGTGCGATGTCCCGGAGCGCGCCGACCTCGGTGGAGAAGCTCCGCAGGTAGGTGCCGCCCGCGGCGTATTTCTGAATTCGTCCGTTCTCCGCGTCGGTGACGTAGACGTTACCCTCGGCGTCCAGAGCGATGCCCTCCGGTCGCTCCAGTAGCTCCGTCGGGTCTCCCTGATCGCCGAAGGTGTAGAGGAGACCGCTGAGCAGGCTGAACGTCTGCACCCTACCGTTGCCGCTATCCGCCACGAGGAGATCTCCTGCAGCATCCACCGCCAGACCAGCGATCTCGGAGAACTGGCTGGGAAGGGAGCCTGCCAGCCCGAAGCTCTGTAGAGGGTCACCCCTGCCGTTGAACACGTGTACCTTCTCGGAGGAGTCGCTGACGTATATCCGGCCCTCTTCGTCCAGGGCCACGTATCTCGGCCCCGCAAAACGGGTGTCTGCGATGGCTGTGAGCAAACCACCCTGTGGGTCGAACACCTGTATCCGGCGGTTTCCCGTGTCCGCCACGTAGAGATTGCCCTGAGCATCGAGGGCCAGTCCTTGCGGACTCACGAACTCGCCTTCCTCGCTCCCATGCTGGCCGATGACCATGGCCACCCCCTCACCAGGCGGAGGAGCGGTAACTGCGGTCTTGGAGGGAACCGGCTCCGGCGTGGGGGGCAGCGATCCAGATGGAGTAGCGGTACCGTTGACGGCGCCGCCTCCACAACCGGCGACGAGCAAGGCAACGATTGTCACAGTAAGGAGACACAGCTGTCTGTTCATACGTATGCGCATCCTGGGGGCCTTCGGCCTACCGGGGTTCGAGCACGAGCAGGCCTTCCTGGTTCTGTTCCACCATCTCCCTCGACCAGAGCAGTGGGTGATACTCCACCGCCTGCCAGAGACGGATCATGTCGTCGTAGTGTCTATTGAAGACCAGTCCCGATTGCCCTGTGGTATGAGTGCTGAGAGAGTTGTCGAAATCGCTGAGGTCCACGATGAGTCGCTGAGAGACACCATCCGTCGTGGCGTAAGGCTCTTCGGGGTCGAAACTGGCAGCATTCACGGTATGCGCGGAGCCCCCAACTTCGACAGGCCCGCGATTGAAGATCATCTCCAGCGGTGCGATGCCCGACTCGCCCAGAGGCTGATGCACGAAGGTGACGCCGTGGAGCCGCCCCCACCCCCAGGCATGAGGTACATCTCCGAATCTGTTGCCCAGGTAGTCCAGGGCGTCGGCGAAGCTGCGCAGGACGATGTCGTCCCTGGTCTCCTTCTCCGGCGTCGTAATGTCGTCAAACCAGGGGTTGTTTGCCTCGTGGATCATCTCCTCCAGAGCAATATGATGCCACGTCCAGGCCCCCACGTACTCCACCAGCACTTCCTCTCCCAGCTCATCGCCAAAAGTGTTCTCCACCAGTTTCATATAGAAGACGTGGAAGATGGCGGCGCCTGTGCTCTCAGCTTCGCAGCGGTAGTCCCACGCCCGCAACTCGTTCAGCGCCCTCTCCTGGAGAAAACCCTCAGGCTCGATCTGCAAGAGGTAGGGGGTGAAAATCTCGGCTGAAAGGGAGTACGTGTCGGCGTGGATCCGCTGGAAGTCCTCAACGCCCAGGACGTCCTTGCTCTCCAGCAGGGCTGCGATCCGCTGCGCTCTGTGACCCAGGGCGAAATCATAGGCCAGTACGTAGGGATACTCGTCACTCACCACCTTGTTGTTGGCAGTGAGCAGATAATGGGTGGAAGGATTGAACACGCTGGGCAGATCGTCGAACGGGATGTACCCCTGCCATTCGTATTCTCCAGTCCACCCGGGCACGGGAACCAGACCCGTGTGTCCTTCCGCACGTATGGGGATTTGGCCCGGCGCCTGATATCCGATGTTGCCCTCCACGTCGGCGTACACGAAGTTCTGCGAAGGAACCGCCCACAGCTCCAGAGCCCCCCTGAACTCCTCCCAGTTGCTGGCCCCATCGAGCATGAACAGGGCCTCGACCAGGCGGTTGGGCTCCAGTGCCGTCCAGCGGAAGGCTATGACCTCGGACAGATCTTCGACCACCGGAGTGATAATGGGGCCGTGGCGCGTCAACTGCACCCGCTCCAATACAGGATCCTGGCCGGACACCTCGATAACCTCCTCGAGGATCTCCATGTCGACCCATTGGCCCTGATACTCGTACTGATCGGGGTTGGCCGGGTTCAGGTTCTCGAGGTACAAGTCCTGCACATCGGGGCCCAGATTCGTCACGCCCCAGGCGATGTCCTCGTTGTGTCCCACGACGACACCAGGCACGCCGGGGAAGGAGTATCCCTCCACGTTGAAGCCGCCCCCCACGAGATGGACCTCGTACCAGATGGACGGCATCTGCAGGCCGAGGTGCATGTCATCTGCCAGGAGGGGCTGCCCCGTGGCTGACTTGCTGCCGTCCACCACCCAGTTGTTGCTGCCCACGCCGGGTCCCCCACTCAAGAACTTCTCTAGCTCAGCAGACCGGGCCAGCAGGCCGCCTATCCCCAGGCTTCCGTAGTCGCCCACCTCGGGGGGCACGATGAGCGGAGCGCTATCGGGATAGGGAGGGGCCAGCTCCGCGGCCTTCTCCTCGCCAACAGCCTCCATCAGCTGCGCACGCAGCAGTTCCGCCTCCCAGTTCCCTCCCAGGTCCCAGGCCATGGCCTTGGCCCAGGCGACGCTGTCAGCCGGGGTCCAGGGCTCAGGCTCGAAGGCCAGGATGGTGAATTCCAATGGCAGGCTGCCTCGATGGCTGTCTATGAACGCGTTGACGCCGGCAGCATAGGCCTCCAGCAGCGTAAGCGTCTCGCCTTGAAGCGCCTCTACCTCCGCCCCGGCCACTTGTCTCCAACCCAAGGTGCGTATGAAGCGGTCCGTGTCCAGAGTGGCCTCACCAAGGATCTCTGAGAGGGTACCGCTGGCGACGCGGCGGTTGAACTCCATGTGCCAGAGGCGGTCTTGCGCGGTCACGTACCCCTGGGCAAAGAAGAGGTCTTCGGCATTGTCGGCGTAGATATGTGGCACGCCCCACCGGTCGCGATAGACCTCCACTGTCGAGTGCAGGCCAGCGACCTTGACCGTTCCATCGATGGTGGGGAAGGTCCGCCGGATGAACAGGGAGCCGCCGACGAGGCTGATGGCCAGTATCGCCACAAGGATACAGCCAAGAACAACACCGAGATAAACAAGGGCTCTGCGCAGCACTTCTCCTCCTTCCACAACCGCGAGGGGTAGAGCCCATTCTACTTGCTTTCACTACCTCTGTCAAAACTGTGGTAAAGTAGACAACTCCGCTCCATTATGTTATAATTATGGTGACAGATGTCCTTGAGAACAGCATATGAAGTTGCAGTTGGATGTGAGGGATATGAAGCGCATATTGATTCTCACCCTACTCATCATGGCCCTGGTCGCGTGTTCGGCGCCGGCAACGTCACCTGGCGACGATGCTCGTTCTGCCGCTGAGGTGCAGTCACCGGCTCCGTCTGCCACGGAAACGGGCGATGATACCGAGTCTACCGTTGAGGAGCAGACACCGACTCCGCCGGCAACGGAACCAGACGACGATACCCGTTCCACCCCTGGGGAACAGTCACCAGCCGGGTCCGCAACCCCGCCGGCAGAAGATAGCGGTGCGATACCTGAAGGCATAGAGGACATGCACCCCTCTACGGTGGACAACAGTACGTTGCCCATCACTCCTGTGGAAGCGTTGGGCCGCACGGGGAGACCGCAGGAGTATGACATCGACGTCTACCGTCTGGTGGTGGAAGGTCTGGTGGACAGCCCATTGAGCCTGAGCTACGAGGACCTGTTGAGCCGGTCCCAGGTGACGGAAACGGTACTCCTCATCTGCTCGGGCGTCTTCTGGAATAATGCTACGTGGACGGGCACGCCCCTCGGCTTGATCCTGGAAGAGGCGGGGGTATCCCCTGAAGCGTCCGGGATTCGCCTCGTGGCCGGAGACGGTTATGCCCAGACGCTATCGCTGGAAGACGCCATGGCTGAGGGGGTCTTCCTGGCCTACGAGGTGAATGGGGAGACCTTGCCCAGCAAGGACGGGTATCCCATCAGGCTGGTAGCCCGTCACCAGTACGGGTCGAAATGGGTGAAATGGGTGGAGCGAATTGAGGTCACGGGGTAGAGTCGCCTCGGACTGAGGTCTCGGTGCTTCTGCTCACGGCGTCTTCCCAGGCCCATCTACATCCTGAGCTTCCCGGAGGCCGTAGCGAGGGGTGCGGTTGTGACCGTGGAAAGGATGCCGGGGGTCGGAAGCGGGACAGCTGAGCCAGGTCCCTCGCTGACTCGTCCGCTTGTGTCCTAACAATTCTTTTCCTCCTGAAACCTCCCGCAGGTCGCAAGACTTGCGGGGGGTCTCTTCTTCGGTCGGGGTGGGACCAGGGGCCATGCTCCGAGCGGCATTCCGAGCACCAAGCGGGCCAAGCATCTTGAGCCGCGTCTTGAGGTCGCCGAAGCCTGCCGTGAGCACAGTCAAAGGGGGTAGGCCGAAGGCCGTATCGAAGGATGCGGGTATGCAAGACCAGGCTTACGTACCCAGTCGCGCCCTTCGCTACGCTGCACGTCCGTGCCCATTCCCCCAAATGGTTCGATCCTCCCTGCTCCGCGCACCACGGAGGCAGGCCATCACTGCCAAGGACCTAGCTGCCGGGCCTCGTCATCAACTCACCCACGGGCCGCATCAGCCCTGGGGGGATGGAGTGTTTCTCTCCGCCGGGCGGGGTCCACAGCACTTCCACTCCACTGAACTCGCCTCCATGGTACGAGTATCTCAGCCACAGGTCGTGCCACCCAGGTCCCAGTTCCACCTCGTCAGAGCCGGCCGTTCTTCCCTCCCCTTCCACGGCCACTACCTCCGCCCCGTCGACGTACAGTGTGGCCTTTCCGTTCCAGGGCACGAGGTCGAAGCGGTAGACGCCTCCCTCGTCCACCCTGAACTGGCCGCGGCAGTCCAGGCTGTACAGCCCCCCCTCCAATTCTGGCACGAAGGCAGACTGCCAGGCCGTGGGCATCCTCAAGAGCGACAGCACCGGCTGGATGCTCCGCTGTACGGGATCTCCACTCCAGTGAGGGCCCTCGTACACCGAGACCAGCACGCCATGAGCCTCTTCTTTGGGACTCAGAAACTCAGCGGGCACCACCTCCCGCTGGTGCCCCGGCGCGGTCCACACAAGGCTCAGCGAGTATCCCTCCTCCAGCCCTGAGCAGGTCACCCTGAAGCCATGCCACCCCTTGACCAGCCCCATCGCCTCCCCGTCCTGGAGTTCCAGATCGTCAACGTGGCTCCGGCACGGCCCCCGTGGCTCGATCTCCAGTACATAGCTGCCCTCTTCCGGTGCGTAGAGAGTCCCTCTCCATTCGGCACTGAAAGGGAAGGATAGCGGGGGTTCATCGGCTGTCCAGTCGAAGTCCAGTTGCCTGTCCTGCCGAACCACGTCCGGCTCAGACTCCATATCATCCCCCGAGTAGTAGTAGCCTAGCAACCCCTGAGACCTCCACACCTCTTCCGCTGCAACGTGGGCGGCGACGAAGGTATACCGATCGTACTCCCCCTGAAAAGTCTCCATCATAGCCTGAGGATAGAACCACTTAACTACCTCAGCGAGGGCTTGCACGCTGTAGGGCGTGGTGAAGATGTAGACCACGTCCTCATCACTGGCCGTCCGGCGGCTGGGGATGACGTCTAGTACGTCCACTCCCCGCTCTCCAGGGGCTTCGCCCGCCATCCAGGCGAAGTCCATGCCAGTACTGTAGTAGGGATAGTTGGCGAAAAGATAGAAGTAGTGGCCCCGCCCCACAGAAGAGATGTAGTTGGCGACCGCTGAAATCTCTCTGGCGAACTCGATGCGGACAGAGTCAGCGTGGATCTGCCTCTCAAAGAAGACGTAGTAGTTGGCGAACCCCGCAAGCACCAGAACAGGCAGCAGGAACAGCGCGAAGTAGCCACGGCGGGACTCCCCGAAACCACGGCGAAAGCTAGCCCAGGCGCCCTCTACGAAGACACCGGCGAAGATGAAGAGCACCGGCAACACTCCCGCGAAACGATGGCTGCGCAAATCCGCGGTCAACAAACCGCCGCCGATGATAGTGATCATGAACCAGCTCGGATAGAAGAGGTGCCTGTTCCGCCAGAAGTAGAACAGACAGTAGCCGAATCCCAGTGTAAAGAGCGCCCCTGTCCACAGGTCCAGCATAGGCAGATCGGGCAGATTGACCGCGCCCCAGGCCTCCCCCTTGTAGTTGAAGAACCCCACCAGCCGCCCCACTCGCTCCTGCAGGTCCCAAGAGCGCGAAGCCCCTCCACCTCCAAATAGCACTGGCATCACGGAACTGAACCGCTCGCCGAAGGCCAGGCGCGGCTCACGCCAGATGATGGCAGCCAGGGGAAGCGAGACCACGACAAACGAGGCAAGGAAAGCCAGCCAGGGAGCCACAATACTGGAGGACAGGCTGGCATCGAGCGCCCTCCGTGTGCGAACCCAGGACCAGCCCTGGCCGATGAAGAGTAGCAGCACGAGGATGGGGACGATACGGAAGGAGGCGTGGCTGTACAGACCCAGGCCCATGGCCATCCCAGCCAGGACGTAGTTCATCATCCCACCGGTGCGCCTACCCCGAAGCAACAGGTAGAAGGTGCACACCTCCAGCAGTATAGCCGGCGTGGAGGGTAGCACCAGCCTGCTGAAGGCGATGTGCCAGCGGGAGACGGCGAAGAGAAACGTAGCCGTAAGGGCCACCGGGAAGCGAAATAGCTCCCTCGCCAGGAAGTAGAACACAACGAGAGTCAGGAATCCGAGAAGAACGAAGGTTAGCCGCAGAGCGAAAACCGTTGGCCCCAGCACTACGAAGGAGATGAGAGTAGCATAGACGGAGAAGGGGAACTGCCACGGATGGTAGCCATGATGAATAGCGCCATAGGCGTCTTTGCCGATTTGTGCCTCGTCATTCCAGGAGATGCTGCCCGGCGGAGGGTAGTAGTCCAGGCGGTACAGCCGCAGGAAGAGGCCCAGGGCCAGCACCAGGCCCACCACGGCAAGTTCGACCCAGTGGTCCTTAATCGCGCTCAGCGGGGGCAGGCTCCATCCCTCGCGCTGAGCACAGACCGCCAAGACCAGAGCCAGGCCGCAGGCGTAGAGCAGAAGACCGACGTACAGGCTGTCCCAGCGGAGCGCCAGTAGCCACGCACCAGCCCAGGCCGGTAATGAGGCTACCAGCAGGACCAGTATCCCTCGACAGTTCCAGGCGGTGGTGGCTGCTTGCGTCGCCTCAACCTCGTCTCCAGGCAAGCGCCGGAAGGCGACCAGGATCAGGGCTACAGCGGTGGCCAAGAGGACTGCCGCGACAGCCTCGTTCACTCGGCCATGCAGGCAGACCTGACCGAGACAGGCCAGCAGGAATCCGAGAGTGGTCAGGAGAAGAGGCAACATGTTCCAGACTACAAGGTTGGACCGGTGCGCGTCACCTAGCGAGATCGAACTTCTGAATCCTGTGATTGTAGGTATCCGCCACGTATACTGACGCACGCTGGTCGAAGGCGATGCCGATGGGTTTGCTGAACTGCCCCTCCAATGACCCCTTCTCACCCCACAAGGTCACAAGCCTTCCCCACTCGTCGTAGACGAGCACCTGCGCCATCTCGGGGTCTGTCAGGAAAAGCAAACCCTCCATGCCCCAGGCGATGTGAGGACTGTCGAAAGTGTTGGCCGGGGATATGCTCCACTCCCGAAGGTATTCACCCCCTCTGTTCAAGGCCTGGATCCTCTCGTTCGCCGTATCCACCACGTACAGGTTCCCCTCACCATCCACGGCGACGTCGGTTGGCTGATCAAACTGGCCCGGCCCGGATCCAGTCGTCCCGTACCGTTCCAGTACCTCTCCCTGAGGTGATACCTTCAGCACCACGTTTCCGCCTGTGTTGGCGATATATGTGTTGCCTTCTCTGTCCACATCCACACCACGAGGATCGAACAACCCCCAACGCTCTCCCCAAGTGCTCTCTAACCGCCCATCGGAGGAGAACACGAAGAGGCTGTCGTGCTCGGTGTCAACCACGTAGACCCGGCCATCACCGCCGACGGCCAGATCGAAAGGCTCACCCAGCACCCCTTCTCCCCACTCTGCCATGAGCTCGCCCGCCTCATCGAAGACCTGGAGGCGGCGGTTCCCAGTGTCGGCCACATACACCACGCCCTGCAGACTGACCGCAACACCTCGCGGTTCGTCGAACTGGCCGGGCCTGTCGCCACGCTCGCCCCAACTGGTGAGGAAGGTGACTCCACCAAGAGCCGGGACCGGCGAGGATGGAGTTGCCGCCTGTTCAGGGCCAGACGCCGGCGGCGACGGGATAGTCAGTTCCGCCCCTGGCGGGACGAATTGCTCCTGCGGCACCTGCACACTGGTACCCCCTGGTGGTGTCCAATACAGCTCTATCTTGCGGCCACCACCATCCTGGAAGTACAGCAGCCGGATGTCGTGGAAACCCTCCTCCAACTGGATCCGTCCCTCTCTGTGCACGTCGCCGTGATGACCACCATTGTCGACCACCAATTGGCCATCCAGATACAGATGGGAGCCGTCATCAGATGTGGTGCCGAAGACGTAGGGACCACTGACCGGCACGTAGATCTTCCCCAGCCACTCTATGCTGAAGGGCGAGGG
>Ga0307379_10007563_pt1 | contig 14742 bp, 15 predicted proteins | sample UN2MG_FD_202237 | JGI IMG/M metagenome (GOLD analysis project Ga0307379, IMG submission 202237) | Soil microbial communities from Risofladan, Vaasa, Finland - UN-2 | ecosystem: Environmental > Terrestrial > Soil > Coastal area > Acid sulfate soil | place: Finland: Risofladan, Vaasa | collected... | reverse complement strand
AAGCTATGAAGTTCAAGAAGACGGAAGTGCCGGAAGACCTTAAGAGTGAAACTCTCTCTGACTATGATATGCACCAGCTGGACGATTTGAAGAGATGGATATATGACCGGAGAGTGAAAAATAGGAAGGAAAAGCAGCGGGGCGAGCGGCTCCAGGCAAAAGGAGAAGCCAAGGCAAAAGAGCTGGCGACCGTGCCGGTTCAGCCATCCTTCTTCTAGGTGACTTTATTAAACTAAAGTGAACAATAGTAACCAGTATTGAACAGAAAGGAGGAATTGTGAAGGAACGAATAATCAGGATGGCGCTAACCGACTTGGAGAAGATTCTCCGGGAGCAAGGCACGATAAAGAAGAATGAGCATCTGAATGACGCTCATATTGAGCCTGGCGAATTGGTGATAAGGGTATTAGCTGAGGATAAACCGGGTGAGTAAACAGTACTAGGCTACTAGACAGGTCACCGTTCTGGAAATACCAGCGATATGGATTTTAGCGGTGAGTAAGTCGCCGATATCGTTGAGGGTTCCTCCTTCTATTGTGGCAATAACATCATAGGGTCCTGTTACAGTATCAACCGATTTCAGCCCTTCTATTTGCTTAAGAGCAGCAACAACCCCCTTATTTCTACCCGCTACTGTTTCAATTAGAACGAAAGCCTTTGCTGTCACTAAATTTCTCCCTTTTTTGTGTCTTAAACTGTTTGGCTACTTCTTCGCTTCTTTTTTCGCCCTCACCCCATAGCGCCCGACACCACCTCTCATCCTCGGGTCCAGCAAATCTCTCACCGCATCGCCAAACATATTTATACCATAGACCACGCTAGCCAGAGCAAGGCCGGGCCATATAGCTATCCATGGTGCCATGAGCATATATTGGCGCCCACTGCCACTAAGCATACCTCCCCAGCTCGGATCCGGGGGGGGTATGCCAAAGCCGAGAAAACTCAGGCTGGCCTCAGCTAGAACCATTCCCGGCACCCGTATGCTAAATAAGATAATTACGGTAGCCATAACATTAGGCAGAATATGTCGGGTAAGTATTCTGGTGGTGGGGCAGCCAATAGCCTTCGCTGCCTCTACGTATACATTCTTTCTAATACTAATAACGGCACCTCTTATTACCCTAGACCCGGGAATACCCCAGGTGAACGCCAGAGCAATAATTATTGTCAGCACACTTGGCCCCATTACAATGACTAAGACCATAGAAATAATTAGAGCAGGCAAACACATCCAGGTATCAACGAACCTCTGCACTATCAGGTCAACTTTGCCGCCTATGTACCCGCATGTAATACCTATAACTGCAGAGACAACTGTACCTAGGGAAGCAGCAGCCAAACCTATAGTCACCGAGATACGAGCCCCGAAGATGATACGAGAGAGTATGTCTCGCCCCAGGTTATCTGTGCCCAACCAGAACTGGGCTGATGGTGGAGTCAGGAAATCTCCCACCCAAGTTTCATTCATGCCATAAGGCGCGACGAGGTCAGCAAAAATGGCGGTGAAAAGCAGGAGCAGGGTTATAATCCCACCCACCGTACCCAGTGGCTTCTCCTTCACCAGCCTTATCAAGAAACCAACCAGCCTGGAGTGTCTCTTTATCTCGACTACTCTCCCTGATGAGCTATCAGCCATACCATTACCTCTTTATCCATACTGAACCCTGGGGTCCAAAAAGCCATAGGTTAGGTCAACCACTAGATTGACTAACACCAACAGGGCCGCAAAAATAAGCACTACTCCGCAAAGTAGCTCCTTGTCTCGACCAACCAGAGCACCTATTATTAAGCGACCCATACCGGGCAAGCAAAATATCTGCTCTATAATAACCGTGCCCCCAATCAAAACAGGCACCTGAAGTCCTATCCCACTAACCACCGGGATTAGTGCATTCTTCAGGGCATGCCTAATGATGACCACCCTCTCCCTGAGACCCTTTGCCCAGGCTGTCCTGATATAATCCTGCCTCAGCACCTCTAGCACCTGGGTGCGGGTTATCCTCATGCTCGCCCCCGAGGCAGCTAGGCCCAGAATGATAACCGGCACTATGAACATTCTCAGATTACCTATTGGATCCTCAGTAAAATGGATAAGCATTATGGGTGGCATGTAATCCCACCATATTGCGGGGAAAACCATTACCATCGTCCCCAGCCAGAAGCCAGGAACAGCGATAGCCAATATGGCAAAGCTACGGCCTATATAGTCACCCCACCCATCCTGTCGTAACGCTGAATATGTACCTATCGGTAAGGCTATTAGTTGGGCTACTATTAAAGCCATGAGGCCAAGCTCAATGGTTACTGGCCATGCGATAGCTACTAGTTCGACCACGGACATCTTTTGAAAAAAAGACTCCCCTAAGTCGCCCTGAAAAACACCACTGAAATTGCCGTCCCTCTCGGGAAGGAATCCCATCCAGCGACCATACTGGACAGGTAGTGGAGCATCCAGCCCCAGCTGGCGCTCAAGTGCAGCTCTGTCGAGTTTTATATCTGGCACTTGCTGCATCGCATCTATTATATCGCCAGGAACAAGCTGCACCACGAAGAAAATTATGAAACTTACTCCGAGCACAGTGGGTATCATTAACAAGAGCCTTCTCACTATATAAGCCCGCATATCTCTCCTATTTTAACAATAGACGGTCTCTAGTTCCGAAAGCGGGGTGGAACTACTCCACCCCGCCTTTTGCCTCTGATAGCACCTACCTAATACCCCATCTCTGCCTTCAAGTCTTGGTCAACCCACATGTAGGGTAGGACCTCAGAGGTACAACAGTCATCCTGAACTGTAAACGTACCATAGTAATTCTTTACCCACGGCCACCAATAGATTCTTTGGGGGACAATGGAGATAGGTATAGAACCAACATCACGCATCAAGACAAAGCCTGCTTCCTTAATTAAGCGGTCTTGCTCATCGACATCCAACTCTCGCTCCATCCTTTCACAAAGCGCGTCAAGCTCCGAGTTCGAATACTCCCCATAGTTCAGGTCAACCCCTGTCTTCTGGTACATTGTAAACTCTCTAGATGCACTGGCCTCTCCATGGGGGTCATGTATGACGCCGGTCCATAGTGGGGGATGGGAGTATCTTTGCCTGGTATGCTCAACCGTATCAAGGGCCTTTATTTCAACCTCAACGCCAATTTTAGCCCACTGGTCCTCGCACAGAGAACCCATATCCATAGACTTTGCATCACTAGATATAGCAGTGAAGTTTATCTTAAAGCCATCAGGGTAACCAGCGTCAGCCAGCATCTGCTTTGCCAGTGTGGGGTTATACTCATATAGTATTCGGATATCTGCAGGCAGTTCTTCCAGCGAGGTGTAAGAGGGATGGCCGGGGAGAATTGGGTACCAGTGTATTGGCATTCCACTTGCCATCCATATGTACTGGAACTGTGTTAAGTTAGTGCCTATCATCATCGCTCGCCGAACATTTACATCATTGAAAGGTGGCTCGTCACACCTAAAGATTGCCCTCATCGAGGCACCCCCCGTGATGTCAACTGTTTCCAGGTCGGGAACTCCCTGGTCCAACGCATCCCAGTGCTCAGCGGGTTGTGAAAAAGAGATGTCAGCTGTTCCCGTTTTCAGAGCAGCTAATCGGGTAACTGGGTCGGGAATGATAGGCAGCACTACACGGTCTATAAATGGCATTTGGTATTCCACGCCATTGATGATGGTTGTGTCCCAGTAATTAGGGTTCCTTACGAAGCTCATGTGAGAACCAATCACATATTCTTCAAACATCCACGGTCCGGTGCCACACTGATTTTCCCACTTACCAGCACCGGCGGCCACCATTTCAGGTGCAGATACTACAGCGCGGTCCTCATAGCCAATGTAATAGAATACATCAGCGGAATACCTCTCATCAAATTCGAGCTCAAGTGTGTACCTATCAATGACAGTTACACCCTCCACGGTTAACAGGCCATCAAATCTCCGCCCATATGCGGATGAAACGAACTCTTTTACATCAAGGGCAACGTCTTCGGCAGTAAGCTCCCTAGGTTCCATCCAGGCGCTTTGTTTCTCAGTAGGCGCCCAATGGATTCCCGGTCGCACATGCCATACTAACTTTTCAAGACTAACCTCCCAGCTCTCAAGTAAAAGACCTTTCTGGTACTTCTCAGGTATACCCCCAAGAAGTTGAAAGCTCCATTGACCGGTGCCCGTAGGTCCATAGGTCTCCCAGTCGCCAACTATTGGCCTCTGCTGTAGAAAATCAAGCCAGTGGAACGAACCACGGTTGGCATCTGCCATAGCTGGTCCCGGTGGGTCAGAGTCGAATCTCGCAAAGATGGTCAATGTCCCACCATATTGTGGCGCACCTGCTACTGGCTCTTCCTCCTCCTCTTCTTCCTCTTCCTCTTCCTCTTCTTCCTCTTCCTCTTCCTCTTCTTCCTCTTGCTCTCCTGGTACTGCCTCACCGCAGGAGGACAGCACTAAAGCTGCTACCAGTAGGAAGCTCACCAACATCCATAAAATCTTCTTTTTCACCAGTTTTCCTCCTTATTTGATATTATTCCACCACCAATCTAATTACTTCCTATAGGCACCTCCTTCAAGGGCAGGGTGCTGACCCAGATTACAGTCATGGCACCACACTGGACGGTAAGTGATCGGGGAAATGAAACCCGGCCATGATTTCCCGAGCACTCTGCCACCAATTATTAGAACTTTTCACTAGCTAATCCTCTGAGACATAGAAAAGGTCATCAAGTTTATATCCGGGAAAGGCTTTTGTTACCCCAATAATGAACCTTTCGTGGATGCCACGCTCACCTTTTCTCACCCGGTAAATTAGGTCTTGAGATATTCCCATCACCTGGGCTAACTCAACCAAGTTAGGGTATTTCCCGTTACATAACTCAAAAACCCTTGTTTTCAGTTTCATTGCCCTCTCACCTCTATTCTACTTGGTGGGCCCTGCCGCTAAGCCCCAATCAACCCCAGGGCTCTAGATACGGGAGGAGTGGGTACTCAAATTAAGCTGGTGGTAATCAGAAAAACCCCAGCGCCCTGGTTTCCCCCGACAGGCCTGGTTTTCTACTTTGAGCTACTTTCGTCCCCCTTCTTTTCAGGATCCTCGGCTACCTTTGTCTCAGCTTCTGGCTTTGGCCGTTTGAAAAAGGCCTTAATCTTGTCTAGCGCTGTCATACTCACCTCTCTTGAGGCAGGGTGCTCGGGAAATCAAGGCAAGTCAGTTTCCTCCTCTTCCTCCCGTCCCGTGTGGTGCCATGACTGTAATCGGGGTCAGCACCCTGCCCCAAGAAAACTGAAAGGGCTCAAAGAACACCCATACTCGGGGTCCCTGAGCCCTGTTGCCTGACTTATCTTCGAGATCATTCTAAAACAATAAACATGCCCTAACTCAACCACCTTTGACCTCTAACCGCTTCTTTATATTACCTATGCGGACATATATTGTTCCCTTGCGGACAATAGTACTATCACTTTCCCTGTTTGTCAAGCCCGAAGTTGGCGCCTTTCAAGGTCTGACCTTTATTTCCCCTTTTTTCTTCAAGCTTGGAGAAAGCTGCCCTCAGCGAACAATTTTCGTCAATTGACAAACGATGGCGTGGTTGTGTGGAATGTGCCTATGAGCACACAAGAAGTCCCTATAGCTTCATTTCTAAAGGAGGTAATGCGCCGTCGTAAACGCTTACCGAGTCAACTGGCGGCTGATTTGGGTGTCAGCCATGCTACCGTTAGCCGCTGGCTTTCCGGTGCGGATGCTCCCAGCATCAAGTCTTGCCGGAGGCTGGCTGGATATAGCGGTGTGCCTGTGCAGAAGGTCCTTTCCATCGTTGGGCACCTGCCCAAAATAGCTGAAGACGGACATTCTGAATGGCCTGAGTTCCGCGACTATGCTCACCAACAATATCCCAATGAACTGGATGAAGACCTGATTACTATGATTGAGGGCCTCATTGAGCGTCGTAGGGGTAGAAGATATGAAAGTAAGGGCAAAAAAGGTTCAATTTCTCTAAGGAATTAATCCAGCTATAACATTTTTATTAGCTGCATAACAAGTAAACCTACAAGCACGCAAATACAAGAAAAATACATTATAAGTACAATTCCAGCCCATATTATGCTTATAGAATTTAGTTAGCCTTATTTTGCATTAGAACGCTAGGTTAGAGATATAGTTGGATGATAAAACCACTAAGAAACAAGCTCCGTTTCACGACATAGATTTCAGTGGGATACGCTCAAAATCAGAACGCCTCTGCCTATCTAAAACCGTTCCTTTATTGAACAATCTGACGAATTGTTCAATCTTGTCTCACCCTCAGAAAGTCCAACCTTGCCAGGTTTTTGTGACGTTGATAGAATAGTGACCAGGTTCTGGAGAAAACCTCTAGGAGGGCAAAATGAAGATTAAATGGTTGGGACATGCGTGTTTTCTTATTACAGCCGATAGTGGGCTCAAAATCGTTATGGATCCGTATGAGGCGGGCTTCAGGGGTATTATCAACTACGGGCCAGTAAAGGAGTCACCAGACATCGTCACCATAAGCCACCAGCACGGTGACCATAACCACACTGGCGACCTGCAAGGCAGCCCGGAGGTTGTCCAAGGCGCAGGCAGGCATAAAGTCAAAGGCATTGAGTTCGTGGGTATACCTTGCTACCATGACAGGGTTTCCGGGCAGCAGCGAGGCGATAACACTATCTTCTGCTTCACCGTAGACGACATCCGGGTGTGTCACTGTGGGGACCTGGGTCACCCCTTTGGATGATAGTATTCTGCAATCCTTAGGTCATGTGGACTTGCTTCTAATCCCTACTGGTGGGCCTGAGGCCACACTTGAGCTGGACGAGGCACTAGCTCTCTGGGAGAAGCTTCGGCCCAGTGTGATTATCCCTATGCATTTCCGCAATCGGCAGTGCAACTTCCCCAAGTACGGAGTTGAGGACCTGGTGAAGCTCAGACCGGGGGCGGTTCAATCAGGTAAGAATGAAGCTGAGTTTACCTCAGGCCAACTCCCCATAGAGCAGACTCTAATCTTGAACCCCGCCCTATAGCCATCTACCACTCCCAATGTAGTTTGATTTTAAGCGAGATAGTTGTATTAACCAATGGCGCTCAAAGCCATGAGGTAACAAAACAAGCAATCGTTCAATGTTGAGTCCAACCCATAATCAAAAAGTTTAGGGAGCTATGTGCCAAACAGTGTCGGACCTCCTTAACCTCCGAAACGTTTTAATCCCAAGACAAGCCTGCACACCTATCATCAACGGTACAAAACATAAGTCCAAAGCGTCGTTCCCCCAATTACTAGGACCCACCACCACCAGCCCAAGTGCCAATGCGGTTCCAAGATGCGAGCAAAACCAATGCAACCCAAAAACCAGACAACGGGTATAACCCAGCCGAACCGCCTATTAATTCTTTTCCTTAAGCTACGCGGGGATGTCGATGAGTAATAACGATATGATGATGTATCTTGAGATTCACTTATGTTTTCGCGATCGAGTTTCTCTGACAGGGTAGAGGTTTTTGTTGAACTGGCAGTCGTTCCTTTTTCCCGAAGCCATTCTGAGTAATATTGTTTCCGTTTTAACGAATCACTCAAGGTTTCATAAGCAAGGTTAATCTTCTTCATCCTTTCTTCAGCAGCCGGGTCCTTATTAATATCAGGGTGATACTTTTCTGCCAGCTTTCGATAGGCAGCCTTAATGACCTCTGGTTCAGCCAAAGGATGAACTTGAAGTATCTCGTAATAATCCTCAAAGTCCGACATGCTTACTAATCTACCTTATCTTATCGGTTTTTTGTCTGTCCTCTGTCTAGTTAGGATAGCATCTTGGCAATCGAGGTAATGCCTTTTTCAAACTCATTCTTTATTGCCGCTATCAACACAGATTCCATTCAGTCTACCCTGTCGGGCATATTATATTATAGCTTGAATACATTGAACAGTAAGAAATTATGAGCTAAATAAAATATCTTTTTGTTGAGTAACATTCTGAGTTTTCGTGCAATGCCGACTGGCCGGTCACACAGCTAAAGTTTCCGATTACGCCGGGAGAACCCCCAAACTTTTGTGGAGGTGCCGCTCATAATTGCACTTACAGCCCGGAAAGCCAACGGACTGCAACATTTTATCGACTATAACCTCAACGCTATTGGAAGAAACCAAAGTGCATCCTTCCGTACATCTGATACTTGTCCCGAAAGAGCGGTCTAAAGCGAGTTCGATCTCTTACATCTGCTGGTGGCTGGACTGACTCGATTTGATCCACAAGAAACCAAAAATGAATAGGCGGCCAATTTGGACGATCTGCAAATTCAGTTATACACCATTCACTTGGAATGCAATATTGTCTCCATTCCCCAGGACAGTGAAGAGGTTGATAGTCATGACGAAAATCAATAATCCGCATTCTAAGAGGAGACTGCCAAGGCTGCCCCATAAGATAGAGCCATGTTTCACGCAGACCCTGCCGGAATGGTAGGTTTTGCCTAAGCTCAGCTATGGCGTGGTCATCTGGATTAAATGTCCACGCATAGGCGAAACGGCCTTGCTTTTGGAGCACAATCCTATACTGTGGAAGACAAACTTCCACGTAATCCACAGGACCATTGTTTGGTTCTTGTGTGGCTTTCGCAACAATAATCATGTCACTCCTCCTGGTCGCTATTATACCCAAATTCGGGCGACTTTGTATCTGCTGATGTGGTAAGCGGTGGCTAGTCTATAAAGCCAGAAACCTTCCGCCTGCTATGTTAATCCCATCTCGAGTAGGAATCTCGAAGGTTCTTTCGGCCATCCCATATAACTATCTGCGTAACTAAGCGTTAAGGTCTCAATAGTTCTAGTAATTGCCACGAAACAGTTGCGTCGTTCCTCTTCCATTTCCGGACTCTCGTCACCCTTCTGTTTGCTTTGAAATGAAGGTAATGTATCTTCAACCATTCCAATTAAATATACATGTTTAAATTCCTTACCTTTAGCTCCATGGATTGTCATTAGAACTACTGTACTTGGTCTAGGAGTAGACTCTTTTGAATGCATCTCGAGCTCTTGGAGAAATGCTTCTAAGGTTAGTGCTTCTCCCAAAGAGCCTGTAATTTCCATTACTAACTCTTCCCAGACAACACGTTCTTCTTCATAACCAGCGAACACTTCAATAGTAGGATCACTATCTATTTGTCGTTGATCTTGTATTACCTTACTAAACCAATCGAACGCCAACCTACTGAAACCACGATAATCTTTACGACCTTCTAGTAAATATAAAAGTTCATCAGTCATCCCTTTGAACAATGCATTTGAAGTTTCTTGTCGGACATCTTGGACCCAATGATAGAGATAGCTAACATTTGATGCTCGTGCTTGAGTAATAATGTCCTCAGTATCAATTTCTATTCTCGTAAGTTGTGCAAAAGCACCGTTCACGGCCTCCAAATGACTGCGATTATGTTTGTCATTCATGAGACGAAGAATAGAATGAAGCCATACCAACGGTGCACTTACGAAGTCATCTTTTCGCTGGGATATTACGGCAGGTATACCCTCACTGTGTAATGCTTTTTCAGCAAGCACTAGTATTTTGCGGCTTCTACCTAATACAGCAACAGAATCAAGATGACCTGTATGAAGCCTTCTAATATCTTTCGCAATTCCAGCCACTTCAGCATTGAAATCATTAAAATTGGTAAGCAGTCTTACGACTGTTCCTTCCAGTTTAGGGCGAAACGCCTTCAGTGGCTCTTTGTTAGGTAGTCGCAAAAAGTTATAACGAATTAGGTTATTGGCTAAGTCTACAATCTCTGGCGGACACCTATAGTTAGTGGGTAGTTGGATTACTTCAGCTGAATAATCACTCAAATATTCAGTGATACGTTTGTGAGAAGCTCCATTCCACTGATAGATGATTTGATCATCATCAGCAACCACAAATAGATTCTTATACTCATATCCACAAATAGCACCCAATAGCTTGTATTGTGCTTGGTTTGTATCCTGAAATTCATCAACGCAAATATATGGGAAAACCGTCTTATACCGTTTAGCAAATGCGGGAAATTGCACAAATAATCGATATGCTTGAAGGATTAATGAGTTGAAGTCAAGAGCATTCCGCTGTGCTAGTTGTTCTTCATAGGCTGGATAAACAATAGCCATTACTTTACCAAATTCTGGATCCCTAAACTTACTTTGACACTCTTCTGGCGTGATGAGATTTGATTTAAGACGTTGAATAACGGGTAGCGTTTTCTTGTGAGTGTCACTTACAATATCGGATGTCTTTTTAGCTTCATCTACTGCGTCACCCAATATCGCTTGTAAGTCAGTATCGTGTCCGTATATATTAAAATTAGGGCTAATATTCAAGTGTATTCCATGTTGCCGTAAGACATCTGCACAGAACGAATGGAAAGTACCCAAGAAAACGCGTCCCTCTTCCCCAGGTACATATTTAATTACACGGCTCCTCATTTCGTCCGCTGCTTTATTCGTAAAGGTCAGACCAAGAATACGAAAATTCTTATCTTGACTGGAATCGAGAATGCTGGCTATACGGCAAGTAAGAACTCTTGTCTTCCCCGATCCAGGACCTGCTAAAACTAAGATAGGGCCTTCGTTCCAGTTAGCTGCCGCTCTTTGAATCGGGCTTAACTCTTCCAAAGCTGCCATAAATTCTCTGGCACTCATATCGTAGCCTCATCAATTATGTCATTGATAACCGTGCTTAAAAACGCTGGTATTCTTGATTCATTTGCTCCCGTTGCTCGAAGTTTTTCAATCAATGTAATAGTATTACCTGTTTTATCTGTACATATTGATGAAATAAGTTCATTTTCGTATTCCTCTGTACCTTCACTATTACTCAAGTGAACCTTCCGTTCATCAAGAATTTGTCTATATTCCTTATCAAATCCATTACGAAAAAGGAATTTCTCTAATTTCATATTTTCTTCTGGTAATGGCCGAAAAAGCTTACTACATTCTTTATCTGTAAATCCACGATCTTTCACTTGTTTAAGAAACGCATCCTTACCGCTATCATTGTCACAGACTATAATCCACGGGATGTCAAAAGCTCTAGCTAACCCCACAAACGCATCAGGCGACCCGTTATTCTGAAAATCGATCACGGCAACCCCGCAAGAATCAAATGGTTTATTCATTAGTTCCGCAAAATACCGCATTAACAAATATTCACACTGGCCTTCGCATAACAGCCATGCTCGAGCGAAGAGTATCTCCCCACGAATACGTTTTGCGAATGTATCAAGGTTAGTGAGGTCATTATCACTAAGATATGAAGTAGATTCATCCTTAAGTTGCCTTAGTTTCGTATGTATATCCTTCTGCTTAGAGTAGAGTGTTAGTAGAGTACGGTATTCATGTTGTTCCATCCTACCATGCAGAGAGAGGGTTAATGTGCCAGTATGGTAAGAGAATTTAGCAGAATTATTTGTGCAAAAAACCTGTAGTCCTTCTACTTCAGGTACTGTAGTCGTGAAGTATCTCTTAATATAGACAACTCTAGATAATGGGCCATCCTTACGGAACATTCGTATCTTTTCAAACGGAATCTCTTGAATGAAATAGGGTGAGTGACTTGATATAATCTTCTGTCCACTAATTTTATCCAAATTCGCTGCAAGGGCACGAATGGCTTGGGGATGGAGGTGTGCTTCTGGTTCTTCTAGTGCTAATATGGCCTCTGTTTCTGGACGAAAAGATGGCTTTAGAAGTACCTTTAAATAAGATTGGAAGAGGAAGAGAACTGCTAGACTTTGAATTCCTTGTCCATACCGCGAGAGAGGTAGATCAATTTCAGATCCACTCGTTCTCATTACTACTTGTGATTTGGACATAAGGTCCCACGGTTCAATTGGTAATGCCTGTACCGAGATGTTTTGACCGACTCCTAATTTCATAATGGTCCGCATTTCTCCTAACGAGGTCATTACTTCTTCAAGCCTCGGGTCGGCCTTTAATAGCTCTGCATTTAGTTTTTCAAGCTCCTCGCTTATGGTTTTCCTTTGTTCTTCGCTAATCTTAAGATCACGTAGTATTCGACCCCAATATTGGGACCGAGGAGTAAACTCATTATTTGCATCACGAAAAGCAGATAAATAAAAAAGGCGAATATAAGGTAAAAATGCTGTTAGATTAACCGGTCTTGCACCTCGTCCTTCGACTGTCTGTCCATCCATCGCAAGGAACTCCCATTTAGGGACAATCTCCCCAGCAACAGCATCATGTTTACTTGATAAACGTAAGCCGATACAGTCCAAGTCAGTAATAGGATCTGTTTGAACAATATCACTGAGTGCTTGAACTAATGAAACAGGCCACTCATCTGGTTTATCCTCACGAAACCACAATTCAATGACAATCCCCTCACATGTTTGGGGCGAATCCCCAGCCTTGCACATGTGATAGTCATACTCATCAAATAGTGTTTCCCGTGCTCCTACGAACCGAGGTAAAGTAATTCTGATAGCATCAAGAAAGGCTGTCTTACCCGAGTTGTTTTCTCCAATTAAGACAGTAGTATCATCGATTGGAATCGTTACATTTACCAAACAGCGGAAGTTCCTGATCGTTACTTCTCTAAGCTTCATCTTGTATTCCTTACAGCCTCACCAAATTATACATTGTCACTATTCACCTGTCGGTATTATTATATGCTGAGTTACCGCTGAAGGGATAAACTAATAAGATTCAGCGGGCAGATAGCACTATAATTCATCCTAATTTGATTTAAGGGAATTGGGAGGTTCAGGAAATTCATTCTTGAGCGCTTTTATCGCTATCATCTTTACTTCAGGAGAGAAATCCTTACGAGCAATCCATTCGAGAAAATCAGGATTATCTACAGCTATTTCTTTCAATAACTGGCCTTTATGTCTACCGAAGTTGCAGGCAGCTTCACCTTCCAACCAAATGAACTTTCCATCGGTATCAATGCTATATTCATTTACTTTATAGCATAAGGCACCTAATCCAGCTACGTCTCTAGGTAAATCTTTATACATATCAAGTTGACCATCTAATATTTCGGATGATACCTTGGCGTCCTCCTTAGCACTATGGGCGTTTTCCATTTCCTTACCGCAGTACTTCAGGTAAGCGGCTTTAAGATTACGTGGTTCGTGCTGGTGGAAAATAACCATGCTATCAATTAAGTACCGACTTTTGCGAGAGAAATCAACGTTAGACCTCGTAAATTCTGCCTCAAGGCATGGTAAGTCGAAATTGATAACATTAAAACCTGAAATATCACAACCTTCAAGAAAATCTCGGATACTTCTTGCATACTGCTGGAACGGTGGCTCTTCCGCCACATCAGCGTCGGTGATTCCATGAATAGCTGTCGTTTCTTCCGGTATTGGAATTCCTGGATTGATTCTGTGGCTCTTATATTCCCCATTACCATCTGGGCTAATCTTAAGTATAGACAGTTCTACTATTCTGTCAGAGTATGGATTACGTCCGGTAGTTTCGATATCAATGAATGCCAGCGGTCTTTCGAGCCGGAGATTCTTCACCTCACATACCTCCCGCGTGAGCTATTTCGTAGTAATCTTGAGATCAGTCTTTCTCTTAATAACAAATTACTTAAGATATTAGGATTTGAGTCTAGTTCTCTTTAGGAATATTGTCAATACCTGGGTGGCAATGTCTTTCCTATATTCACTTCACAAACATAATACCCTGACTTAGGTTCGTGGTGTCAGCGAGATTAACAAAACGCTAGATTGTGCAACGCGGGGCTGAACTGCTAAACTTTGTTTACTGCATCTCTATAACTTGAGAGACGGGTCAGGAGCGAACTATGGCGGAAACAACGATAACCTTAACGGAAGTGATTGATTGCTATACCGAGTTGGATAACCTGGGAATTCAAATCTGGATTAATGGTGGTTGGGGTGTTGACGCTCTCCTTGGCAAGCAGACACGTCATCATGCAGACTTAGACATTGTTATTCAGAATAAGGATATACAGAAAGCTCGTAAATTACTGGAAAGCCGCGGATATAGTAATGTTGAGCGGGACGATACTAGTGCCTGGAATTTCGTTTTAGGTGATAATAGTGGTCATGAGATAGACTTTCACGTCATTGTTTTTGACGATAAAGGAAATGGGATTTATGGGCCAATCGAGAAAGGGGCAATGTATCCAGTTGGTTCACTTCTTGGAATTGGGAAAATAAATGGGCATCCAATCAGGTGCATTTCGCCAGAGCACTTGATTAGATTCCATACGGGATATGAACTTGGTGAAAAAGACCTCAAAGATGTCTCAGCATTATGTGAGAGGTTCGGTATTGACTATCCCGATGAGTATACTCGTTACTACAACTCCAATCCCCAAAGAGTGGAGTTTAAGAAGGAGTTATGAAAAACAAAACTGAACTGGTAATACGCATTTATCGCAAATCCGACCTTGCCGCTACTCATTCTCTCTGGGCTGAGCTTACGCAATACCATAGTGAGCTTTACAGTGACCAGGATATTAGCGGCGAAGACCCAGGACGCGGATTTGACGTATATATCTCCCGTCCAGACCGCAAAGGCACCTGGGTTGCCTTGGTCGATGGTCAGATAGTTGGTTTTACTGGATTGCTTGCGTCCGTTGACGAAGAAGGCATGGGTGAAATCGAGCCCGTGGTCGTTAAGTCGGAATTCCGTCGTCAAGGCATCGGTACAGCACTCGTCCAACGGGTAACCCAGAGAGCGAAAAAAGCAGGTG
>Ga0307379_10007562_pt1 | contig 14742 bp, 12 predicted proteins | sample UN2MG_FD_202237 | JGI IMG/M metagenome (GOLD analysis project Ga0307379, IMG submission 202237) | Soil microbial communities from Risofladan, Vaasa, Finland - UN-2 | ecosystem: Environmental > Terrestrial > Soil > Coastal area > Acid sulfate soil | place: Finland: Risofladan, Vaasa | collected... | reverse complement strand
ATATTTCTTCTAAGCATTGCTCACTCTTTTCTCGACGCGCTTTCCTCGTTTTCTCATCTTCAATTTCACTTCCCGGATGAACTACTAAAATCTCTCCTCCTAATCTTAGTAAGGCAAGAGCTGTTTTTCCCACTTCCCGGACAGACCATACCCGATCATATTCCTCAATCAAGGAAATATCTGCTCCGTGGGTAGGCATATGCATCGATATTACTTTTATTCCATTTCTTCTAAATTCTTTAGACATTTCATCCAGATATTTGGGGTCATGATAATTGAAATGCCCTTCTTTCGGTTTTACCTCAATATATTTTATCCCAGCCTCTTTAAGTAGAGGCAATTTTGATTTTAATTGATAATCCTCAAGCGGCATAGTTGATATTCCAAATTCCATTTTCTATCCTTTCTTAGTATTATTTATAGGAAGTGCCTTTTAATTCTTCGATATACTTCTGAACAGCAAAGGCAGCAGTAGCTCCCTCTCCACAGGCAGTAACCACCTGCCTTAAAAGCTTTTTTCTAACATCTCCGCAGGCGTAGATGCCTTCTTGTGAAGTCATCATATTATCATCAGTTAAAATATAATCCTTTTGATCTAACTTTACCATCTCGTTTAAAAATTTTGAATTGGGGATATTGCCCACAAAAACAAAAACACCCTTACAGGAAATTTCCTTTTCTTCGCCTGTTTTTTTGTTTTGAATTAAAACACCCTCTACTTTTTCCTTGCCTAATATTTTTATTGCTAATGAATCCCAGGCAAAATTTATTTTTTTATTAGAAAAAACTCTTTCCTGTAATATCTTGGTTGCTCTTAATCTATCACGACGGTGAACAATGGTCACTTCTTGAGCAAATTTAGTCAAGTACAAAGCTTCTTCAATTGCCGTATCCCCTCCACCAACCACTACTATCTTTTGATCTATAAAAAAGGGGGCATCACAGGTAGCACAATAAGAAACTCCCCTTCCCCTTAATTCTTCTTCTCCGGGGACACCCAATTTACTCGCTTCTGCTCCGGAAGCCAGAATAATAGCCAAGGTTTTATATTCTTTATTATTGATTTTTATTATTTTTATTTTATCTTCTTCTATTTTAATTTCTTCTACTTCCCCATATTCTATTTTGAGGCCAAATCGAACAGCTTGCTCCTCCATTTTTTGCATTAATTTAGGACCTGCAATGCCATGGGGAAAGCCAGGATAATTTTCAATAATTTCAGTAAGGATTGCCTGTCCACCAGGAAGAGCTTTTTCAATTAATAGAGTGCTCATTCTGGCTCGACTAAGATAGATACCTGCGGTTAAGCCGGCAGGCCCACCTCCGATTATTATGGCATCATAGACTATTTCTTCTTTTATCTCTTCCTTACTACTTGTTTTTGGTTTAATTGATACTACTGACATTTAAGAGTCACCTCCATAGAAATTAGCGTATAAGCGGATAGCGTATAGTCTCTATTTAGCCAGTTTGCCAGTAAGTTGTGTAATATGTGACGTATAATAAGTAATCTGTTTTTGTAAATTCAGTACTGGGATCTTATTACAGATTACACATTACCCATAACTTATCACTGCATTTTTTCTGGCTTCTGGCTCCCTTTCTTCACGAGATACGAGATACGAATTTATTCTGGCTTTTTATTCTCTCTCTTTTCTTTACTATATACCATATACTAAATACTATATACTTCTTTTACTCCTGACTTCTTTTATTATCTGCGAGATGCGAATTCAGTTTTGCATCTTTCGCTTTTTGTATTTAGCTTTCTAAACTAATTAACCAGGTAACCAATTAACCAGCTAACTAAACGCTATCCGCTATACGCTCCACGCTATTCTTACTATATACTGTTTTTATTTTTGTTTTATCTTTATCTCGATATCCCCTTTGGTAAAACCTTTTAGGGAAGACAAAAGCCCGATAATAGTATTTTTTACTATCTTAGAGATAAAAGGATTCATCGAGATTATCTTCCCATTTACTTTCACTAAAGTTGAAGGTTCTAAAGAAGAACAATCATCGAGAGTTTTATTTCCTTTAACAATCTCCCGAGCTAAACCGTAACAATCTTGATATCCACATTCTCCACAATTCAAGTTTGGTAATTTAAATGATTTATTAATGGCTATTTCTGCTATCTTTTTTATATCCTCATCATTTAAAATATTAAAATCGTAAAGCTTCGGGTTTAGCTCTTTAGAAACAAAACCAGCCGTACAAAGCTGTAATCCATCAAACAATTCAGCCTTTTCACTTTCCTCTCTTAAGCACACAATTTTGGGAAAAGTTTTTTCCTTTTTAAAACCCTCTATTAAGATAATATCGGCTTCAAAATATTTTATAATCTCTTCTAAATTCTTTTTATTCTTTAGAAAAAATACTGATTCTTTATGGGTAATTGCCGCTACCTGGGTTAGAACTTCTTTGTATTTTGAAGTATCCGAATTGACCAGATCAAGGTCTTGGTTAATATGTTTTACCACTGCTACTTTATAGCCTCTTTTAATTAATTCATCAGATAGTTTTAGTGTTAAAGTAGTTTTTCCACTTTTCTTATATCCTGTTATACCAATAACCCTCATTAACTATCACCTCTTTCTATTAATTATTTTACCACATTCACTATCATCCAGGCAGAGATAAGAAAAAGAAATATAGCATAAATTTTTTTCAATAAAATTTTATCTACTTTTATAGATATCCGAGAACCGGCTTGAGCCCCAGCAAAAACCACTAAAGCCAGAATTAAAGCCATTTTGGGTTCAAAATGTCCGGCAAAAAAGTGCCCCCAAAAACCGAATAAAGCAGTTATTCCTACCATAAAACATGAGGTCCCTACTGCAATCTTCATAGGAACTCCCAGTAATAAAGCCATTAAAGGTACTTTTATTATTCCTCCTCCAATTCCTAATAAACCAGCCATTAAACCGGATAGAGCAGTGACTGGAAGTCCGATTAAAAGATTAACTGAATACTCTTCTTCTCCAAATTTTCTTAGCCAATAACCCCGTTTTCTCTCATTAATGAATTTATCTTGAATTTCTTTGATGGATTTTATCATAAAATATCCGGAAACAATCAGAACTAAAATGAATAATATTTGTAATTCATTAATTCGAAGAAAGGAAGAATAATATCCACCTATAAAGGACATAATAGCAGTCAAAGGTTCGATTAGTAAAGCTAATTTCCAATCTACCAATTGAACTCGATAATATACTAATGAAGATGAAATAGAGAGAGACATTATTATAAAAATACTAATTGCCGCAGCTTGATAAAAAGGATAACCAAAGGCTAATAAAATGGGGACATAAAGTACTCCACCACCTATGCCGATCATGGAGCTAATGCCTGAAGCAATAAAAAATATCAGGTACATAAAGACTGACACTATCATATTATTTCCTATACTTCAAAAAATCCTCTAAAATCTTTATAATCTTATTCTGTACTTATCCCGAGGATAGTTATCTATTTTGAAAAGTGTACTACCTACATTAATATATCAAAGAGAAGTTTAAATATCAAGAATTAAAGTTTAGACTTTACCGATAAAGATAATAGTTAATCTTGGCACAGCAAAGAGGGTTATTTTCTTCTGCAAGTTAAAAAAATATTATTTATAAAACCAATATGAAAAGCAGAACGGGAAAATAATGAAGAAAAGAGAAAAAGGAATAATATTTTACGCTAAACAAACATCCCTGTCATTTTTTACCATTTTCTATCTTCAAGAATATCTCCACCAGCTGGGGGTCAAACTGGCTGCCGGCACATCTTTTGATCTCTTTTAGTGCTTCGGTTTTGCTTATTGCACCTTTATAAAGGCGACGGGACTGCATTACATCATAGGCATCGATAATAGAAATGATACGGGAAAGAAGAGGAATTTTTTCTTCTTTTAGACCATCCGGGTAGCCGGTACCATCCCAGTGTTCATGGTGATGAAGGATCTCCTGGGCAATGGGGGCAAAATCAGGGATGTTCTTAGCCATACGATATCCTATACGGGAGTGTTCCCTCATCTTCTCCCATTCGGAAGGGGTTAGAATATAGGTCTTAAAGAGGATACTATCCGGAATACCGATCTTGCCCATATCGTGAAGTAAGGCTAAGAGTTTTAAGTTTCCTAACTGGTACTCGGTAAGCCCTACCTTTTCACCTAAAGAAAGGGCTAACTCCTGAAGTCTATGGGCATGATCAGAGGTATGGGGGTCCCGTTCAGCAAGGACAATACGGAAGGCCTCTAAGAAATGTTTTTCTCTGCTTTTACCATTGAAGAGTTTATCCTGATACATATTACGGTCAGCTTCTTTAAGGAGAGAGTTTATATCTTTATATTCTCCCTTCTGGGTGGCATGACCCAAAGAGATATTCGGTCTTAAGTAGATGGGCTTGATCTTATCTTGCTGACAGGTCTCTTTGATCCTCTCACAAAACTCATGGGCCTGTTCGGAGGTAGTTGAGGGTAGGAGAATGGCAAACTCATCTCCACCTATACGAGCCAGGATGTCTCCCTGGCGGGAAACGGAAGCAAGCACCTGGGAGAGGTGTTGTAAGAGTCTATCTCCTTCATGATGGCCGAAGGTATCATTTATAACTTTTAGGCCGTTGACATCGAGCATCACTATACTAAAAGGGTAGTAACGGGGAAAGTTGTACCTTTCCAGTTCTTCTTCGAAGTAAGCCCGGTTGTAAAGACCGGTTAGGGAGTCATGGAAGCTTAGATGTTTGATTCTTTCTTCGGAGCTTTTACGCTCGATAGCTGTAGCTATCTGGGAGGAGACGAATTCTAAGAGTTTGATGTCGCCTTCGGTGTAAAGCTCAGGATTAGTGTAACTTTGCACTGCCATAGCACCTATTACCCAGTCTTCTATCTTTAGGGGAACTCCTAACCAGATACTCTGTGGAGAGGTACTACCCTTAGGAAATAATATTTTTTGATTTACCATCTCCTCGTATTGACTATTATTATTAAGCAGGGGTTTTCCTGTTTTTATAACATAAGCAGTAAGGGTATTTGAAGTACTAAAGTTAAGGATTGGGAAATTATCATCCTTCTCATCTTGATGGTAAGGAAAGTAGATCTTATCTTCTTTTTTATCAACTAAGGCGATATAAAAGTTGGTGGTATCGATGATGGTGCCTAACTCTTTGTGGATAGTTTTATAGAGTTGTTTTAAGGATATGGAAGAGTTGGCAGCTTGGGAAATATTGTATAGGACTTTTTGCAAATTGTCGTTCCTTTTTCTTTCTGTAATATCCTGATATAAAGTGATAATACCCTTTACTTTATTATTAATCTTAATTGAAGAAGCAGTTATAGATACCGGGAATATGATTCCATCTTTTCTTTTTCGGTATGTTTCATAATTTATAAAATGATTTAAGGATTTTTTGGTGTAATATTTTCCTTCATCAATTTGTTCTTTAGTATGAATTATGCCTTCATCAATGTTTTTTCCTTTAATTTCATCTAAAGCATAACCGAATACTTCAGTAAAGCGGGGGTTTATATATAAAATATTACCCCTTTTGTCTGTATAAATTAAGGCTTCCGGTATGTTCTTAAAAAGACTGGCAAATTCCTGCTGGCTCTTATAGAGAGCCTCTTCGTCTTGTTTTCGCTTTATAGCAGTAGCTACCTGAGAAGAGACAAATTCCATAATCTTGATATCTTTTTCAGAATAGAGATGGGAGTTGGTATAACTTAAGACCGCCATTGTTCCAATTACTATACCTTCTATTTTTAGAGGAACTCCTAACCAAAGAGTCTCTTCGGTTAAGGTGCCCAAATGAGACAGAATTAATTCTCCTCTCTCGATCATTTTATTAATCTGCTGGCGATTGACTAAAAGGGGTTGTTCCGTCTTGATTGCATAACCAGAAAGAGAACCAGTATTATTATATTCTAAAGTAACAGAGATATCATCTTTCTCATCAAAAAAATAATCAAAATGTATTTTGTTTTTTTCTTTGTTAAGTAAGGCAATATGAAAATTTTTGGTATCGATGATATTGCCTAATTCTTGATGGATAGTCTTATAAAGCTGATTAAGAGAGATAGGAGAGTTGGCAGCATTAGAGATATTGTATAAGGCCTGCTGAAGTTTTTCGTTTTGTACGCGTTCGGTGATGTCTACAAAGATGCCTTCTACTCCGGCAATATTCTCTTTTTCATCATAATAGAGGTGGCTGGTATCAGAGATAATCAGAGGAGTGCCGTCTTTCTTTTTTAAAGTTAGTTCAAAGTCTTTAAGATTCCCTTTGTTTTTTTCTAACTCCTTAAGATACTTTTTTCTTTCTTCCGGAGCAAAGTATAAATGTTGGGAGATATTTTTTCCTAAGATATCTTCGGGAGAATTATAACCAAATAATTTAGCTCCTTCCGGATTTATCATTATAAGATTCCCATCTTTATCTGTGCGATAGTAAGCTCCAGGCATATTCTGAAATAAATTGCGATATTTTTCTTCATTCTTTCTTAATTTATCCAGCATATTTTTTCGTTCAGTGGTATCGATATATATTACTAACATCCCCTTTAATTGACCATCAATGGTGATATTAGAACCAGAAATGGAGACGGGGAATAAAGTTCCGTCTTTCTTTTTCCTGATAGTCTCATGCGTAAAATAACCTTTAGATTTGGCTATTCTGCCCAGTTCTTTCCCTTCTTCAATTTTATCAGGGGAGTGAATCATGCCATCATCAAGATTTCTACCTTTAATTTCCTCTAAGGTATAGCCAAAAAGTTCAGTAAATCTGGGGTTTATATCTAAAATATCACTTTTTTCGTCAGTATAAACTAAGGCCTCAGGACTACTCTTAAACAGACTGGCAAATTCCTGCTGGCTTTTACGCAAAGCATCTTCAGCTTTCTTCTGGTCAGTGATATCTCTGGTGGCAAAAAGCAGCTGGTTTCCTATAATATTTCCGGTGATTTGAAGGTATCGCCAGCCTCCCTTTTTATCTTTAAAACGAAGTTCAACTCTCTTGGTAGTGGGCAATTCTTTACCAGTGAAAGTCCTTCTTAACTTAGCGCTAACATAATTTTTTAATATTGGAAATAATTTCTTTTTATCATCAGGATGGATAAATTCAAAAGGAGATTTACCAATTAATTCTTCTGGCTCATATCCACTAGCATCTTTAAGTGAAGGGCCGGCATATCTATATGTTGCCTGTAAATTAAAATCGTGTAAAGTAATCACATCGCCGGTATTTTCAGCAATTAAACGGTAAAATTCTTTAGACTTTGGCAATTTACTCTCATCCTGTGTATTGCCGTTGACTTTTACTTTATTTAGTTCAGTAATCTTTTTACGCAAGTCTATTAATTCATTCATAATTTGTTCTTTGGTTTTTTCGTTATCTTCCATATTGTCCATCCTATAAAAATCAAAAAAATATTTTATTCTTCTTTATAAATTATTACCTTAACTTGTTTTACTGTTTCCCATAGGCATTTTTGGCGAAATCTTGCATTATTTTAATATCTTCTTCCGGGATTATTCTACACTTCCCTACGTTTTTACTCAAAATATAAATATGAGCTGTTTTTTCAACCACATAGCAAACCTTCATTGCCTCTTTCATATCTTTCCCTACGCAGAGAGTCCCGTGATTTAGAAGAAAAACTGCATTCCTATTTCCTAAACTGGCAACTGCGTTTTCAGCTAACTCATCTGAACCTGGTAAAGCATATTTCGCACATAAAACTTTTTCTCCCACTATCTGGACAAAATCTTCACAAATTCCCGGAAGGCTGAAGCCCGTTACTGCTAACACACTGGAATAAATGGGGTGATAGTGCACTATAGCTCCTACATCCTTCCTGGCGTTATATATGGAAAGATGCATGGGCATCTCAATAGAGGGCTTCCTAAAACCCTCGATTGTTTTTCCTTTCTTATCAACTACAATGACATCCTCGAGGTTAATTTCATTGTAATCCATGCCGCTTGGCTTAATATAAACCAGGCCTGTTTCAGAATCCAAAACACTCATATTCCCCCAAGTCCCGATGGTTAAATTCTGCTTATATAATTCTCGCCCGGCATCGACTATCAATCTTTTAAACTTTTCTGATATTTCAAATTTCACATCTTTATCCTCATATTTTTATTTGTTCATTGTATTTATACTACATAATATCTTAAAGTCTTCCTTTTTTCAAAAAAAATCTAACCGATAGCGCTATGTATTGGAAATTTAACTTAATTAAAATTAATTTTATTTAAAGACAGATCCTCTTGGGGTATTATCAATAATTGAAAATTTGCAAATAACGGCTCCCGCAATAACCAAACCACATGCTATCCAGAGGGTAGGCTTAATTACCACCCGAAGATAGAAAGAACTGATAACGATAGAAAGTAGAGGAGTAAAATAGGAAAGAGAGACAACCAGAATAATTTTACCTTTCCGCATAGCCCTATCCCAGAAAGTATAGGCTAAAAAAGTGGGGAAAACAGACATATATAAAAGCTCTACTATCACACGTGGCGTCCAGTAAGATTCTTCCGGAAACATAAACCTTATCGCGGTTAAGACTAATCCGGTAATCAAAAGAAAGAGAGGGACAGCTCCCCCCTCACTATGACCAGCCCAGCGACGAACTAAATTAGAGTACAGCCCCCAGGTAATGGCAGCCATAAAGGCTAATAAATAAGGAAGATAACTTACTTGGAAATTTCCTTTGAATACCTCCCAGGAAAACATGCCACTTTGCATTGTAGCCAGGTAAAATCCCGCAAAGGCAATGACCATACCGGGAATTAAAATTATTTTTCCTTTCTTATGCAGAATAGGAAGGGAAAATATCAAAGTTAAGCCGGGCCAGAGATAATTAATAATACTTACTTCAATGACCTGTTCGCGGCTAAAAGCTAATCCCACCGCCAAATAAAGACAGACCATATAAAAAATAAATAAAGCTCCACAACCTATCAAATATAAAATAGGCAGCTGGAAGGTTTTTTTAATTCCTCCCGGTTTATTCATTAAATAGATACAGCCCCACACACCGCTCAGCATATATATCCAGGAAGCAGCGGTTAAAGGTCCTAACTGCTCCGTCAGACTTCGGGAAAAGGCAATAGTAGTTCCCCAAAATAGTATGGCTAATATTCCAAATATAGTATTTAAATTCTCTTGAGAAACAGATATTTTCAAATTACATCTCCTTTAGACTTTCAAGCTAACAAATTATTTATCCTGCTAATTAATATATTCATTCTACGTAAATAAATATTTAATTGCAAGAAAACTATTTATATTTAGTATATCGTATCGAGTATCGCGTAAAGAGAAAGAAAAAAGTATGCACTAAGAATAAAATTTAGAATAAACCAAAGATATATTTCGAGACCATATTTTCTATCTTATATCTTAATAATATGAATTTAATAATATAATTAATTCTTCTCCACTTGACTATTTATTATTTTTATATTAATATTGTTAATAATAATATTAATTATGTTAATACGGAGGTGAATAATGAAGAAAATTCCAACTCTTTGCCCGGCTTGTAACTCTATGCTGGAGGTTACAGAATTAAAATGTCCTAAATGCGGCACTACAGTTCAGGGAGAATTTCCTATAAACAAACTTCTATCTCTCTCTGATGAAGACAGTAAATTTTTAATTGCCTTTCTTCGCTCCAGAGGAAATATCAAAGAGGTCCAGGAAAGGATGGGTATCTCTTATCCTACTGTAAAAAATCGCCTGGATAAACTGCTAATTACTTTGGGATTGTTTGATGAAAGTGAAGGATTGAAGGAAAAAGAGATTTTAGAGACTCTGGAAAGAGGAGAAATTACCGCAACCGAGGCAATAAAATTAATAAAGGAGTTTAAAAAATGAAAGAAGAAATTAAAAAAGTTTTAGAAATGCTGGAAGAAAAGAAAATAACCAGTGAAGAAGCTACCGAACTATTAGATGCTTTACGGGAATCAAAAAAAGTGGAAGAAAATATTCCTTCCGCTAAAAGAAAAAGATTTTTAAAAATCCACGTCACCAAAGGAGACAAACCTCAGGTGAATGTTACTCTTCCCTTCGGGTTAATTAACTGGGGATTAAATATTGCCAGTAAAATGGGCAAGAACACAGTAGATATTGGCGGAGAAAAAATACCTATTGACATGGAAGAGCTAAGCAAAGCAATGAATGACCCGGAATTTACCGGCAAAATTGTAGATGTAGAGGATGAAGAAGAAGGAAAACATATCGAGATAGAAATTGTATAATAGAGGTAAAGTTGTTATATTATAATTTACAATCCGTAAAGAAGGAGAGAGAATGAGAAAAGTTACTCGTGAAGAAATCTTAACCGGCAATCCTTTAAAAGTTATGTTTTTATTAAGCTTTCCAGTAATGATCTCCCAATTCTTGCATACTTTATATCATCTTGCTGATACTTTCTGGCTGGGTCATCTTCCCCCTTCAGAAAGCGGAGAAGCAGTCGCCGGTTTGCAAATTTCCTGGCCAGTGATCTGGTTTCTCATTGCCCTCTCCTTCGGGTTTGGAATAGCGGGCGTGGCTCTCGTTTCTCAATATACTGGAGCAGGTGAAAAGAAAAATGCTAATATAATAGCCAGCCAGATGCTTTCTCTTTCCATTATATTTGGATTGATTGTTGCTGTATTCGGATTTATATTAACCCCTTATCTGGTCCCTCTTGTCACTAAATCAGCCACGGTCACCAGGACAGCGATAACTTATATGCGGCTTATCTTCTGGGGAATGCCTTTTATGTTTATCTCCTTCACCTTTCAGAGTATCCTTTCTGCAAAAGGTAATACTGTAACCCCGATGTATATAAATCTCTTCACCGTTACTTTAAATGTTATACTCGATCCCTTTTTAATCTTTGGGTGGTGGTGTTTTCCTCATTTAGGTGTACTGGGAGCAGCGTTAGCTACCATCATATGTCAGGGTATAGCTGCCTCTATATCCCTCTATATCCTTTTTAGAGGAACAAAGGGGATAAAAATTACTTTGAACGGTCTAATCCCGGCTTGGAAATGGCTGAAAAAAATCTTCAAAATAGGACTACCGGCAGCAATAGGACATTCAACTACTGCCTTTGGATTCGTGCTGGTTATGGCAATTATCGGCAGAGTAAGCAACCCGGAAACAGTTATTGCTGCTTATGGTGTGGGGGATAAACTGATTAATATTATTTTTATCGTAGTAGACGGCTTAGGGACAGGAATTGTAACTTTAATCGGTCAGAACCTGGGAGCAAATCTTATTAATCGAGTAGAAGAAATCGCCCGGAAAAGTCTTCGGGTTGTATTTCTTGTTACTTCATTGGAAGCCGCTCTGGTCTTCGCTTTAAGAATTCCTCTATTTAAACTATTTATCCCTGACAGACCGGATATTATTACTGAAGGGATTCACTTTCTTACCATCTTCACTTTAGGTATTCCCTTCTTCGGTTTGATCGGAGCAATTATGGCTCTATTTAGAGGGTCCGGGCATAATGTTCAACCTATGATTGTGGATATGGTAAGACTCTGGGGATTGAGAATCCCCCTTGCTTATTTCCTCGGTAATCAATTTGGCTCTACGGGTATATGGTGGGGCATGGCTCTGAGTAATACTCTCGCTGCTATTGTCGCCCTCTTCTTCTACTTTCAAGGAGGATGGAAGAAGCAAGTTATCCGTGAATACAAAGAAACTATTCAACCCGCTCCTTCTCCTTTTATTCCGGAGGAAGGATAAATTATACTTTTTACCCTCGGAAAAAGCGTGTTTATTGAAGTGCATTGAAAGCGCATTCTCGTGGGGACACGGCGTGCCATCATGCCCTTTTGGTTTTGAAATCCTTGCAAATGAAGGGTTTTATGTTATTTAAATTTATACCCCTTTCTTGGAATAAATGTTTATGATAGAATATAAAAAAACAATCTTTGTGCAGGTGTAAATCATGTCACATATGGTTGGAAAATCGGCTTATAAAAAACTAGAAGAAAGATTAAACAGATTCCCCCAAGGTTCTCCTCCTTCTGAGACCTTATATAAAATATTAAGTATCCTTTTTAATGAAAAGGAAGCAGAACTGGTCTCTCAACTTCCTATAAAACCTTTCACCATTAAAACAGCTAGTCGAATATGGAAATTAAACATCGTTAATACCCAAAAAGTATTGGATGAATTGGTCGGTAGAGCAATCCTCCTGGATTCTGAACATAACGGAATTAAAAAATATGTTCTTCCGCCACCAATGGCGGGATTCTTCGAATTCTCAATGATGAGGATCAGACACGATTTAGATCAAAAGCTTCTTTCTGAACTTTTTTACCAGTACCTCAACATTGAGGAAGATTTTGTTAAGGATTTATTTTTAGGTAGTGAGACATTGCTGGGAAGAACTTTCGTGCAAGAGGAAGTTCTATCCAAGGACAACCTGGTTTCCATCCTGGACTATGAAAAAGCAAGTCATATTATAAAAACCGCACCATATATAGGAATCAGCATGTGCTATTGCCGTCATAAAAGGGAGCATTTGGGAAAAGCATGTGATGCTCCCATGGATATCTGTATGACTTTCAACAATGTCGCCAAATCCCTAATAAGACACAATTATGCCCGAAGAGTAGAAGCCTCGGAATGTATGGAACTGTTACATAAAACTTATGAATATAATCTTGTCCAGTGCGGGGAAAATGTCAAAAATAATGTCAGTTTTATATGCAACTGCTGTGGTTGCTGCTGCGAATTCCTGGTAACAGCAAAAAAATTCGGGATACTCCATCCGGTCCAGACTACTTCATTTATTCCAAAAATTGATGAAGATAACTGCACCGGTTGTGGAAAATGCGTCAAAGTATGTCCTATTGAGGCCATAGAGTGGGTTTCGAATAATAATAGAACAAACAGCAAGCCTAAAAAAGTTAAAATAAATGAAGAGATATGCCTGGGATGTGGAGTCTGCGTTAGGGCATGTTCCAATAAAAGTATTACACTTGAAAGGCGTAAGGAGCAGCTTATAACACCAGTCAATTCAGTTCACCGGATTGTCTTGATGGCGATAGAAAAAGGGAAACTACAGGAACTCATATTTGACAATCAAGCCTTTGGCAGCCACAAGGTGATGGCAGCCGTTCTTGCAGTTATTCTGAAACTGCCCCCTATAAAACAAATGATGGCCAGCAAACAAATGAAATCAATTTACCTTGAAAAACTTTTGCAGAGAATATAAAATTAATTAGTATTCCCTTTTATTCAGTTCACTGATAGCTATCTTATCTAAAATTTCCGCTCCTTTTAAAATAACCTCTCTACATTTTTTCTCTTCAGTTCGATAATTGTCCTTTAATGGTTTACATAGAATATCGCCCATTTCTTTCTCAAAAACATCAAATAATTCTTTACTTAATTCTTTAATTTCCGGATGCTTGTGAGCAATATCTGGAACAAAGAGCTTCCCTAAAACCATAAGGGATGCTGTCAATACACCACAGACACTTTCGATAGCCATGCCCCCGCCAAAGGCAGCCGCCAGTTTCAGAGAATCCGGGTTTAAGTTAAGATGATAAACCTGATTAGCACCATATAAAATAGTTTCCGCACAATTTAAATCTTCTTTAATTCCATACCCGTCCTGTATTAATTCTTTTAACATTTATTTCTTCCTCCTGAAGCAAGATACGCTTAAATTTTATCGTGCAATTAGTTCTTCATACACTTCCGTAATTGTAGGGATTAAGACATTATATTCTTTTGACAGACGGATTAAAGTTCCTCCGAATATATCTCCTTCATGTCTGGTTTTCCCTTTTTCATAATCTCTTTGAAAGGAAGTCTTGGTTTCGTAGGGAAAGTTTTGGACTTTTTGTAAAGTTTTCTCTACTATATCTTGTTCAAAATCTATATTTTTTGCTTTCCCAACTAAAACGACTTCTTTCATAATGTTTTCCGTCATACTCTTTAACTTATCATCAGTGAGTACTTCCCCTATTGTTTTTCCTGAATAGGCGGTTATTAAACTAAATGCTGTAATAAATATATATTTCTTCCATATTGCCGGATAAGGATTATCATGCCAGGTGTTACTAATCCTCATTTCATTAAAAAATTCAATAAGATACTCATAATTATAGTTTAAGTGTTTCGGGTCTTTACCAAATACGATATGTCCCTCAGGACCTTTTTGTCTGATGGTACCGGGTTTTTCAATACTGGAGGAAACATAGACAGAGGCAGGTGAGACTATCGCTTTTTGTAAACTGGTCCTTATACGCTCATAGATATCTACTCCGTTAAGCAAGGGAAGAACTATCGTATCAGCGGATATATTTTTTGAAATTGATGCAGCAGCATTATCCAGGTCATACCCTTTTACACATAGTAAGTATAAATCTGGGGTAGGAATATGTCTTATATTATCTGTGGCAATATTGGGAAAGGAAAGAAATTCCTCTTTATCGGTGATCAGTTTCAGCCCGTGTTGCTGAACGGCTTTTAAATGTTCCCCTCGGCCTATAAAATAGACATGCTCAGCATGGTTACCCTTGCTAATTTCATGAGCTATTCTGCCGCCAAAATATCCACCGACACCTCCGATGCCATATACACATATACTTTTAATTTTTTTAGACATGCTTCTCCTTTCTATATATTATTAAATCAACCTTGAGTTCATCCATTATTAGGTTAAATTATATTAAATTTATTTTGTTCTGTAAAGTAAACTGCCTACTTCCATTATTTCCAATAATTATA
>Ga0307379_10007559_pt1 | contig 14744 bp, 14 predicted proteins | sample UN2MG_FD_202237 | JGI IMG/M metagenome (GOLD analysis project Ga0307379, IMG submission 202237) | Soil microbial communities from Risofladan, Vaasa, Finland - UN-2 | ecosystem: Environmental > Terrestrial > Soil > Coastal area > Acid sulfate soil | place: Finland: Risofladan, Vaasa | collected... | reverse complement strand
AGCGGGTCAATCATGGAACGGTGCTCTCACAGTCTCCAATTTGCCGGACGGTCTCGTTTGTGCTACAATGTGGTCTGTGAGTCTGTCAGAATGACATGAGGGGAAAATAGTCCATGGCACTCACGAAGAGGGAAAAGGATTCAGTCGTAGAGGTGTACCACAGGCATGGGACCGACACTGGATCTCCAGAGGTCCAGATAGCTCTACTGACGCAGCGCATCAGTCGCCTGACGGAGCATCTGAGGGAACACAGGCAGGACGAGCATTCTCGTCGTGGCTTGCTGAAACTCGTCGGGCAACGCCGTCGGCACTTGAACTACCTCAGCAGCAGGGACGAAACGAGGTACAGGGAGATTGTGTCGCGTCTCGGACTTCGACGCTAGTGGTGGTGTGTTGGAGAGTTCGACCCAGCGGATGAACGAGCAGATGGGACTCGATCTGTACATCTGCTCTTTTCTATTGCTTGCTGAGTTGGGACCGCCGTTCGGCGGTATGGGTCTCTCGGGGTTGGCACTGGTGAGGAGGCGACGGTCTCTTGGCTAGGGTGAGGCCGACAGGGAGCGTTGAGGCTGAGATCGGTCTAGGGTGCGTGCATCTCGATGTGGAAGTGTTGTTGATCGGGAGACCAGAGACGTCTTGAGCAGGAATTGGGGGATGTGTCTCACCACCGGGGGTGAGGGGTATTCCCCAGTCCCTGGCCGATTCGTCCTGGGCTCCTCAAACCCGAATCTGGGAGAGAGGATTGAACATGATAAGGCAGTACAGGGCCACTCTTGGTGGCCAAGAGATTCTGGTCGAAACGGGAAAGCTCGCGCCGCAGGCCGGTGGCGCGGTGACCGTGCGACTGGGGGATTCGATGGTGCTGGTGACGGCTACGGCCTCCCGGCAGCCACGTGAGGGGGTGGGCTTCTTGCCCCTCACCGTTGATGTTGAGGAGCGGCGCTACGCCGCTGGCAGGATTCCTGGTGGCTTTTTCAAGCGTGAGGGGCGCCCTTCGACGGAAGCGATCTTGCTCTGTCGCCTGATAGACCGTCCCCTTCGCCCACTCTTCCCCGTGGGCTATCGCAACGACGTGCAGGTGGTCGTCACCGCGCTCTCTGCCGACCAGGAGCACGATCTGGATGCTATCGCCCTGATTGGCGCCTCGGCAGCTCTCACGATCTCTGACATTCCTTTCAATGGCCCCGTGGGTGCGGTCCGTATCGGTTACATCGACGACGAGTTCGTCGTCAACCCCACGCTGCCTCAGATGAAAGAGAGTATGCTGGACCTCAGCCTGGCGGGGACCACCGAGTCGGTGTTGACCGTCGAGGCCGGCGGTCGCGAGTTTCCCGAGGACCTGATGCTGAAAGCCATCAGACTGGGCCACGAGGCCCTGGGGGATGTGATTGCCATGCAGCGACGGATGGCCCAGGAAATCGGCAAGGCGAAAAACCCTGGGGTACAGCGTGTGCTGGATCCAGCGATCCTGGAGAGAGTAAGGGATCTTGTGCAGGAGCCCCTGTCGGATCTCGTAGGTGGAGCGTTGTCTCGCGATGAGCGACACGAGCAAGAGGAAGCCCTTCGTTCGCAGATGCTGGAACAACTCGGACCAGACGTCGAGAGCGGCATAGCGCAGCAAGCCTTTGATGTCGTCTTCAAGGAGGTACTCCGCCGGCGCATCCTCGACGCTCGTATCCGTATCGACGGTCGCTCTGTGGGCGACATACGCAATGTGACCGCCGAGGTGGGCCTGCTGCCGCGAACCCACGGATCTGCCCTCTTTACCCGTGGCCAGACGCAGACACTCACCATTGCCACTCTGGGCACGGTCTCGGATGAGCAGAGGATCGAGGGTTTGGGTGGCGACAGCACCAAGCGATACATGCACCACTACAACTTCCCGCCCTATTCCACTGGAGAAGCACGTCCGTTGAGGGGGCCTAGACGCCGAGAGATCGGCCATGGAGCCCTGGCCGAACGCGCGCTCCTGCCCGTCCTGCCCGGCGAGGAAGAGTTCCCCTACACCATTCGCCTTGTGTCTGAGGTGGTTTCCTCCAATGGCTCCACCTCCATGGCCAGCGCCTGCGCCTGCACTCTGGCTTTGCTAGATACGGGCGTGCCTCTGAAGGCGTCGGTGGCCGGGATCGGCATGGGGCTCATCAGCGAGGATGACCGCTGGGTTGTGCTGACCGATATTCAGGGTGTGGAGGATTACCTGGGCGACATGGATTTCAAGGTGGCGGGCACAGCCAAAGGGATCACTGCGATCCAGTTGGATATCAAGACCACTGGCCTGCGATACGACATTATCGAAGAGGCGCTGCGACGTGCCCGCGAGGCAAGGCTCGAGATTCTGGAGGTAATGAATGCCTGTATCTCGGCGCCTCGCCCGGAACTGTCGCCCTATGCTCCGCGCATCCACACCATCAAGATCCCTATCGACAAGATCGGTACGCTGATAGGCCCGGGCGGCAAGACGATCCGCAGCATCATCGATGAGACAGGCGCAAGGATCGACGTCGAAGATGACGGTACGGTCTTTGTGGCCTCAGAGGATGGCGAGAGCGCGGCTAGAGCCCTTCAGCGCATCGCCGAGTTGACCGCAGAGCCTGAGGTTGGCCACATCTACACCGGGAAAGTTGTCCGGGTCACCGACTTTGGTGCTTTCGTGGAGTTCTTGCCGGGCCAGGATGGGCTGGTGCATATCTCCCAGTTGGCAGAGTACCGCGTTGCCAGAGTGGAGGATGTGGTCCGGGTCGGTGATGAGATCATGGTCATGGTCATCGATATCGCGTGGGATGGGAAGGTCAGGCTTTCGCGGCAGGCGGTTCTGGAGGGTTGGACTGCCGAGGAGGCTAGTCAGCGCAGCCAAAGGCCACGCAGCCGGCCGACCGGTCGGCCCCAAGGAAGGGGCACTCCTGGCGACCCACGCCGTGGCGAGGGCCGGCCTCGTCGCTAGTAGTACTTTGAATCCCGAAGATGGTCGCCGGGCATGTTTACAGCCCAAGTAACCCGTACAGGGCACAAGTAACCCGTGCGGGGCACTAGAAACGGCATCCAGACCCATTCTGACACCCATCCGGTGGCACGCGCCCCTTCACTACGAGGTGCACGCCTTTGCGGTGGAGTGACCATTCCAACAAAGTAGTACTAGAGTGCGCCTGGCGTAGTAGATCGCTTAGGTGGGCGATGCCCACTCACTGATCTTGGGCTGGCCGCGCCAGGTCTTTGTGAAATGCGCGCGGTTCTGACCCAGGTGAAGAGGAAAGTGGAGTGAAGGGGGAGCAGCCTGTCAATCAAGGCGCCATGAACTCCTGGTTGCGTGAACTGCTGGAGGCTGTGCTACCTGCTCTGGTCATAGTTCTGGTTGTCAACGTCTTTCTTGCGCAGGCGACCCGGGTGGAAGGTCAGAGCATGGATCCAACTCTGCATGACAGGCAACGCATAGTTATCGAGAAACTCACCTATCGTTTCCGGCCTCCAGGGCGGGGAGAGATCGTGGTCTTGCGCCGTCCTCAGCCCGACCCGCTCATAAAGCGGGTCGTCGGGCTCCCTGGGGACATGGTGGCAATCGAGAACGACAGGGTGTACGTAGACGGGCAAGCTCTCGACGAGCCCTATCTGGACGAGATGACTCGCGGAGTTATGTCCCCTCAGATCGTCCCGGAGGGACACGTCTTTGTACTGGGAGACAACCGCGATTCAAGCAATGATTCGCGGGCGTTCGGCATGGTGCCCTTCGAGGATATCGTGGGTAGGGCCTGGGTGCGCTACTGGCCGCCCAAAGAGATCGGCTTGGTGACCTTCGATTAGGGTCACCGTCCTGACAGCTATCTGCGCTTTTGCCCAAGTCCGCTTGTCATGGATGGCCGTGTATGATATGATGCTGTGCGGCGCGGAGAACCACCCGTCAGACCGGTCAATTCTGTGTCACGAGAGAGCAATGCAGACAGCAGGCAGGTTCCGGGCATGAATCGCAACGTGCAGCGCATTGTGTTGGGGTCCACGATGATCCTCCTGTTCAGTCTTGGATGTAGGCGAGCCAAGCCAGGGCGAACAGTGATGCCGCCGGCATCGGTGGTTCCTACCGCTGCAGTGGCCCTGTCCTTGGCGTCCGCCGAAACTGCTGGGGCCACGGCAACCCGCTCCCAGACGGAGACTGCGCGGGCCGATACGCTGGCTTCGCCCTCTCCGCGAGCTACGCCAACTCCGGTGCAAAGAGTCGAGCCAACGGATATCCTCACCGCCTCTGGGCTAGAACCCACAAGCACGCCGACGGAGCCGGTTGCCTGGCCAACACCGACGCCGTCGTTCGTGCACGAAATCACCTACACGGTTCGCGCGGGTGACACCGTTCTGGCCATCGCAGCAACTCATGGGACGACAGTGGCGGCCATTGTGAACAGGAACAGTCTGGCCGATCGTCACACCATCCGAGTTGGGCAGGTCTTGGTCATTCCCGTGGAGGTGGAGCCTTCGGAGACGCCCGAGAGTGGGACGATCAGCGCCGAGGGCACTGCGCCAGCCGGGCGCACCCACAAGGTAAAGCCCGGCGAAAGTCTGTCGGTCATTGCCGCAGAGTACGGCGTGAGCGTGCGATCATTGGTCGAGGCAAACGATCTGGCCGATCCCAGTCTGATCCGGGTTGGTCGGGTCCTGGTTATTCCGGAGGAATAGTCACAGGAGGGTGAGCATCTCGCAGTCGTGCTGAAGGGCCGCGCTGAAGCGACCGGGAGCCGGGCGTAGCTCCGAGGCGTGCTTTGGCGACAGGATGCTTTCATGACGGTCGGAGCTTGCTGATCGTCTCTCTGCTGGCGTGGGCGATAGCCGTCAAAAGTGCAGGTGGCACCGAAAGGAGGTGAGGAAGCGAATCACCACAGATTGTTTGTCGTCGCGTCCCATCACACACGACAGGAAAGCGAGTTAAGGAGGAAAGATGTTGCATAACAAGCGAACTTTTGTGTTATTGGCCATGGTGATGGTCGTGTCGATCGCTGCTGGAGGGTGCGCCCGGGGCGCAGCCCTGGCCAAGGAGATCAACCTGAACCTGGGCACCGAGCCGCCAACCCTTGACCCCGCTCTGGCCACTGACACCACCTCGGTGCAGTGCGACGAGCTTCTCTTCCTGGGGTTGACCGACTTTGACGACCAGACCCTGGAGACCATCCCCGAGCTGGCCACGGAATGGAGTGTGTCCGGCGACCTAGTCTGGACCTTCAAGATGCGCAAGGACGTGGAATGGGTGCACTACGATCCTGCGACGCAGAAGACCACCAAGAAGGGCAAGGTCACCGCCCACGACGTGGTCTACGGGGTGAAGCGTACGATCAACCCAGAGACCGCCTCTGACTATGCCTACGTTGACTATATCATCAAGAACGCCCAGGCGGTCAACACGGGCGAGAGCACCGACCTGGAGAGCATCGGCGTACGGGCTGTAGACGACTACACCGTCGAGTTCACCCTGGAGCAGCCCGCCGGCTACTTCGCTGGAATCGCCGGCATGTGGATCAATCGCCCGGTGCCCAGAGAGCCCATCGAACAGTTCGGCGAGAAGTGGACCGAGGCGGGCAACATCTGGACGAACGGCTCCTACGCGCTGGACACCTGGGAGCACGAGAACAAGATGGTGATGGTCAAGAACAAGTACTACTATGACGCCAAGACCGTCTCCATCGAGCGGATCAATTCCGTCATGGTCGTCGAGGTCTCGACCGCCTTCGCCATGTACGAGAACGGTGAGTTGGACGTATCCGACGTGCCTTTGCCCGACATGGACCGGGTCAAGGCGGATCCGGTGCTGTCCCAGGAGCTCTACATCGCTCCGCGGCTTTGCACCTACTACTATGGGTTCAACACCACCAAGCCTCCCTTCGACAACGTCAAGGTGCGCCAGGCTTTCTCCGCTGCCGTCGATCGCCAGAAGCTTATCGACACGCTCCTCAAGGGCGGTCAGAGGGCGGCCAAGACCCTCGCTTGCCCGGGCATCTTTGGCACGCCCGCCGAGGATCCGAATTTCGAGGGCATCGTCTTTGACGTGACTCGGGCCAAGGCGCTGCTGGCGGAAGCCGGCTACCCCGATGGCCAGGGTCTGCCCGAGATCACCCTCATGCACAACACCAGCGAAAGCCACGCACAGATCGCCCAGTTCATCCAGCAGTCGTGGAAGGAGAACCTGGGTGTGGAGGTGAAGCTGGCCAACCAGGAGTGGAAGGTCTTCCTCAAGACGCTGGCCGAGGACGCACCCCAGATCTTCCGGCTGGGTTGGTGCGCGGACTATCCGGACGAGAACAACTGGGTGCTGGAGGTCTTTCATCCCACCAAGAGTGCCAACGAACCCAGGTGGGATCCAGAGTCGGCTTCGGCCAAGGAGTTCATGGCACTCACCGAGGGAGCTGCTGCCACATCTGATCCGGCCGAGAGGAAGCGACTCTACTTCGACGCAGAAAAGATCCTGTGCGCGGACGAGGCGATCATCATCCCCATCTACTACTACACCCGCGTCGTCTGCACCAAGCCGTACGTCAACCGCACCTACGCCCCCTTGGGTGGCGAGCACATCGACAAGTGGTCGGTTGAGGTCCACTAGGGACCGATGCCTACATCTCGCAGCCACGTAGCCCGCAGGTAGCCCCCGCAGGGCTACGTGGCTCTTATGTATAGAATGTGATTTGTGGTACAATGTTGGGTAATCAGGCCTGAGCTTCCAACACTATGACCGCATCTCATTGGGTGTGTCATTCTCAGCGATCAAAGGAAGCGAAGAATCTCGGCGTTTGCTGTGAGTTCCTTGTCGCGAAAAGAGATTCTCCGGCGCTTCGCGCCTCATTCATGCCTGCGCCCTAGGTGTAGGCAGAATGGCAAAGTGCGGGTGCAGTGCTAGGACTTGAGTGCTAGCCTCTCGCTGGCCAGGTGCCGCCAGGATGGCGGCGCACCGGGAGCGGGGATCTGAGGCCCAAGACAGGTAGGGAAGGTCGAGTATGGGACGATATGTCACGCGCAGTTTTCTTTGGATGTTTCCCGTACTCTTTTTCATTTCCGTGGTCACGTTCGCCCTCTGTCACGCGGTGCCGGGCGGCCCGTTCGACCGGGAGAAGGTACTTCCGGCGGAGATCGTCGCCAACCTGAACAGGCACTATGGTCTGGACCAGCCCCTGTGGAAGCAGTATGCTGACTATATGGGGTTCACCCGCAACCCCTCGGGCCAGTTCGCGGGGGTGCTTCAGGGTAAGTTCGGCCCCTCCTACAGCTCCCGCAGCCGCACGGTCAATGACATCTTTGCCGCTCATCTCCCCGTATCCGCGACGTTGGGTCTGGCAGCCCTGGCTCTGGCGGTGGGCCTTGGAGTTCCCCTGGGAGTGCTGGCCGCCCTCAAGCAGAACTCGCTCTGGGACTACTTGAGTATGGGATTGGCCATCTTTGGTGTGTCCGTGTCCCCTGTGGTGCTTGGCCCGCTCCTCATTCTCGTCTTTGCCCTGGCCCTCAACTGGTTCCCGGTGGCGGGTTGGGGGCGCTTTGAGCAGGTGATCATGCCGGCTACGGCGCTGGGGCTTGGGTCTTCGGCCATCATCGCGAGACTGACCCGTGCCAGCATGTTGCAGGTGATTCGCGAGGACTATATCCTGACTGCGCGAGCCAAGGGTCTGGATGAGCGCGTGATCATGGTGAGGCACGCGCTCAAGAACGCCTTCATCCCCGTAGCCACCATTCTCGGCCCCATGTTCGCTATGCTGGTCACCGGCACCTTTGTGATTGAACAGGTATTCGCCATCCCGGGCATGGGAAAGTACTTTATCACCAGCATCGGCAATCGTGACTACCCTGTGGTCACGGGCGCAATACTGCTCTATGCGGTGTTCCTGGTCTTCTCCAACCTGGCCGTGGACATCACCTACGCGTTTCTGGACCCGAGGATTCAGTACTCTTAGGAACGGGGGAATAGCCGGCTATGACCACACGAGAAGGGGCTGCCCAGCGTTTGGTTGAGGGGGCCAGGCCGGATACTGTCGCCCAGCAGAAGGTCACCAACCTGTGGCTGGATGCCTGGCGGCGACTGGTTCGCAACAAGGCCGCCGTACTCGGCGTGATCATCATCATCCTGTTGGTCGTCATTGCCGTATTCGCCCCACGGATCGCACCGTATGGCTATGCCGAGGGCGACTCGAACGACAACTATATGACGCCCTTGTGGTTGACCAAGGTGCTGCCAGGGCATGTGGAAAAGTACGCCACCATAGGCGACAAGTTCATCCTGGGGGCCGACTATCTGGGCAGGGACCTGCTCAGTCGCATCATCTATGGAATCAGGGTGTCGCTGCCGGTGGGCCTCATGGGGGCCTTGGTCGCGCTGCTCATAGGCCTGGTGTATGGTTGCATCTCGGGTTTCTACGGCGGCAAGGTGGACAACATCATGATGCGCATCGTGGACATCATGTACGCCTTCCCAACCATGCTGCTCATCATCCTGATGATGGCCTTTTTCAAGACCAGCTTCGGTGGTGCCGCAGAGCCGAGCACGCCGGCCTACACCTTCAACCAAATCAACAAGGTGGTGGATAGGGTGCTTGGACTAGAAGGTGGGGGAATGCTCTTCATCTTCATGGGGATCGGCGTCACCGCGTGGATGCGCACTGCTCGCCTGGCCCGCGGCCAGATTCTCTCGCTCAAGGAGAAGGAGTTCATCGAGGCCTCGAGGATGATTGGCGCAAGCGACCTGCGCATCATCGTTCGTCATCTATTGCCCAATATCATCGGTCCGATACTGGTGTCGGTCACCCTGAGCATCCCCAGCTACATCTCCACCGAGGTATTCCTCAGTTTCATCGGCCTGGGCGTCGATCCGCCAACCCCCAGTTGGGGCTCCTTGATCTCCGACGGGGTGCGCGCCCTACGCTCGTATCCCAACCAGGTGCTGTTCCCGTCCATTGCCCTATCCATCACCATGTTTGCCTTCAACTTCCTGGGGGATGGGCTGCGCGACGCCTTGGATCCACGCATGAGAGGTACATCCTGAGAGAAGGCCAAGGAGTGGCACGCATGCAACTCGGTGAGATGCAAACTGCCGGTACGGTTGTCGGTGAGCCATAGCATGTCCAAGAAAAAGGTCTGGCTTGTTGTCGTTCTCATCTTGGTCTGCATGTGCGCGCTTGGGACTACGTGCGCGACCCTGGGCTACCTGGGCTATAGGAGCATCGAGCAGGGCGATGTGCTTTCTGCCGGGCAAGAGGAGCCCTTGGTTGGGGACGACAGGCAGAGCGCATCGGCGGGAGGCACCCTTTGGCTGCTTGGGGCGTTTCCGCCAACACTGGATCCGGCCATGGTGCAGGATAGCACCTCTGCCGAATACGTCGTCCATCTGTTCAGTGGGCTGGTGAGTCTGAATGACAAGCTGGAGGTCATTCCCGACCTGGCCAGTGACTGGGAAGTCAGCGATGATGGCCGCAGCTATCTCTTTCACTTGCTGCCCGAAGCTACCTTTCAGAACGGGAGACCGATTACGGCCGACGATTTCGTATACTCGATCGAGAGAGCGTGTAGCCCTGAGTTGGCATCACCCGTGGCCGCAAGCTACCTGAGCGACATAGTCGGTGTGCCAGAGTTTGTTGCTGGCCGCGCAGAGCACATCGAAGGACTTGTATCGGTCTCAGACCACGAATTGCAGATCGAGATCGATGCGCCCAAGGCCTACTTTCTGGCCAAGCTCACCTATCCTACCGCTTTTGTGGTCGATAGGGTGCAGATAGAGGAGGAGGGCGAAGGCTGGCAGCGCAGACCTAACGGGAGCGGCCCCTTTGTGCTGGAGGAGCTGGGCCGCGAGGGTATCGTTTTGGCTCGCAACGAACGCTACTATGGTGCGCGTGCAGCCCTGGAGCGGGTCGAGTACCTTCTGAGTGGTGGGTCGCCCGTCACGATGTACGAGAACGATGAGCTGGACCTGGTGGAGGTGCCTCCCTCAGAGATCGAACGTGTGACAGACCCGACAAATCCGCTCCACGCCGAGCACGATCTGGCCTTGGAACTGAGCGTCTTCTATCTGGGGCTTAACGCGAAGGTCGCCCCGTTTGATGACATTGCCGTGAGGCAGGCCTTCGCGCATGCCATCGACAAGGAGAAGCTCGCCGATCTGGTTCTCAAAGGTACTGCCACGGTCGCGAACGGCATTCTCCCACCAGCCATGCCCGACTATGACCAGGATCTGGAGGGGCTATCCTATGATCCTGCGCTGGCTCGTCGGCTGCTGGCCAGCTCCCGCTACGCAGGGGAGAATGCCATGCCCAAGATCGTGCTCTCGGTGAGTGGTTCGAGTGGACACATGTCCTCTCTGACAAAGGCGATCCTGACCATGATAGAGGACAATCTGGACATCGAGATGATGGTGGAACAGGTTGTGTGGGAGCACTTTTTGAGGGATCTCAACGAGGAACGGTACCAGATGTTCTCGGCCGGCTGGATTGCAGACTATCCTGACTCTCAGAACTTTTTGGACATCCTGTTTCACAGCGAAAGCTCGCAGAACCACACCGGCTATCACAACGAGCAAGTCGATAACCTGCTGGAACGGGCGCGTGTGGAGAGTGATCCGAGTAGACGAACGGAACTCTACAGAGAAGCCGAGCGCATCATTGTCGCTGAGGTGGCGTGGGTTCCTTTGACCCATGCGACAGTACATACTCTGGTGAAGCCCTATGTTAGAGGATTCAGAACCAGTTCAGCCATCTATCCCTGGCTCAAAGACATCCATTTGGAGGAGTAGAGGCACCATGGAATCATCCTTCGTTTCAGGGAGACCTTGTTGATGACGGCAATGCTGCAGGTCAGAGACTTGAGGACTCAGTTCTTCACCCAAGATGGCGTCGTGTGTGCCGTGAATGGCATCAGCTTCCACTTGGACGAGGGCGATACTCTCGGAATCGTCGGCGAGAGTGGTTGCGGCAAGACCGTGAGCATGCTCTCTATGATGCGGCTCATTCCGCAGCCACCGGGGCGTATTGTTGGGGGCGAGGTGTTGTTCGAGGAGCGCGATCTGTTGAAGGTCAACGAGGAAGAGATTCGTCAGGTGCGCGGGAACAAGATCGCCATGGTTTTCCAGGATCCCATGACCTCGCTGAATCCCGTTCTGACCATTTCCCGGCAACTGAGCGAGGCTTTGGAGCTGCATCTGGGCATGAACAAGGACCAGGCGCGGAAGCGCAGCATCGAGTTGCTGGAGATGGTGAATATCCCCGAGGCGCGCGCGCGTATCGACGACTATCCCCACCAGTTCTCTGGGGGCATGCGGCAGCGCGTCATGATAGCGATGGCTCTCTCCTGCAACCCACAGTTGCTCATTGCAGACGAGCCCACAACGGCACTCGACGTCACCATACAGGCTCAGATCATCGACATCGTCAGGGAATTGAAACGAGAGCTGGGCATGGCCATCATCTGGATCACCCATGACCTTGGGATCGTGGCCGGGCTGGTTGATCGCGTTCACGTGATGTATGCCGGGTATATCGTGGAGAAGGCAGAGGTGCACGAGTTCTACGCCCATCCGCGTCATCCCTATTCTGTGGCCCTCTTGGGGTCTTTGCCACGCCTTGACGCCACGACTCGCGAGAAGCTGACCCCCATCGAGGGTCTACCTCCAGACCTCGTGGCCCTGCCACCAGGCTGTCCGTTCTACCCGCGATGCGAGAACCGCATAACAAAGTGCATGGAGGAGAATCCACAGTTGAGGGAAGTGGGCCCAGGACACGAGATAGCCTGCTGGGTGGATATCGACACGATGGAAAAGGCCGGATGAACCAGAAAAACCATGTGCTAGTGAAAGTCAAAGACCTGAAGATGTACTTTCCCATAACTCAGGGGATCATCTTCCAGCGGCGCATTGGCGACATAAAGGCGGTGGATGGCATCAGCTTCGACGTTCGGCGCAAGGAGACTCTCGGCCTCGTGGGCGAGAGTGGTTGCGGCAAATCGACTACCGGCCGCGCGATCCTGCAGTTGTATCGTCCAACAGCGGGGGATGTAGAGTTCGATGGCCAGAGCCTGGTGAACATGAAGGGCGAGCCTTTGCGACGCATGCGTCGTCGGATGCAGATGATCTTCCAGGACCCCTATGCGTCGCTGAATCCGCGCATGACCGTGGGCAACATCATCGGCGAGCCCTTGGACGTGCACAATATCATGGCTTCGTCAAAACGGCGCGAACGCGTACAGGAGCTTCTTCAGATCGTGGGGCTGAATCCCTACTTTGTCAATCGCTACCCGCACGAGTTCTCTGGCGGACAGCGGCAGCGCATTGGCGTGGCCCGCGCCCTGGCTGTGCAGCCCGAATTCATCGTTTGCGACGAGCCCATCTCGGCTCTTGATGTCTCTATCCAGGCACAGATCATCAACTTGCTCGAGGAACTGCAAGAGGAGTTCGGCCTCACCTATCTTTTCATTGCTCACGATCTCTCGGTCGTTCGCCACATAAGCGATCGCGTTGCGGTGATGTATCTGGGAAAACTGGTGGAGTTGACCGACCGCGCGAGTCTCTACATGAACCCCTTGCACCCATATACCAAGGCACTACTCTCGGCGGTTCCCATTCCCGATCCCGTGGTAGAGGATCACCGCCGCCGGACCATCCTCAAGGGCGAGATACCCAGTCCCGCGAATCCTCCCAGTGGGTGCAACTTTCACACGCGGTGTCCGTCGCGGCTGCCCATCTGTGATCAGGTCGATCCGGAGTGGCAAGATGTCGGGGGTGGACACTGGGTTGCCTGTCACCTGATGTAGGGCACGGAGTGGATCTCGCTTGCCAGAGTGATCCGCTGGACGGCAGAGTGTTGAACCATTGTGGTGACCCAGGCCCGGTTTGGGATGGGCCACGAGGGTTGGCAGCCAGGAAGAGGGTCAACCCTCAGAGTTGGACAGCCGCCAGCGAAAGACAACCACCAGGGCTGCTATGGCCGCTGCAAGAAGCCCGGCTGAGACTCCGAGAATGATCCCCTGTCGGAATGGTTTCGCGTATTCGACCGACAGCCCTAGCATCCTGCCCTGGACAGCAAAGGAAAGATTCCTGCGCAAGGCCTCGCGAAAGCTAGAAGAGGGGACCACCGGGCACAGGGCAATCCGCATCGCGCTTTCCAGTGGGTCGGGAGACTGTGAGTTCCTCGACAACGGTTCTGCTCCCTGCAAGCGGTGAACCAGGCAACTCAGAAGATCACGCACCCGGCACCAAGCTCGTCGGGGAGCCTCCTGCGTGTGGGCCATTATTCTATGTCCAGACCTTTCTTGGCCAACTCTTTACGCAAGGCGAGCAAGGTACGGTGGTAGAGTGACTTGATCGCTCCCTCGCTGCGCCCCATGATTGCGCCAATCTCCGCATTGGAGAGACCCTGACTGAACTTGAGAACAAGCAGCTCCTGGCGGGCGGGGTCTAGCTTGCGCATTCCCTCTCTGAGAAAACGTCTACTGTCCTGGGATTCCGCCACGTCCTCAGGACACTCGCTGTCCCGATTCTTGAGGACCAGTTCGTCGAGAGCCACCACCGGCCTACGTCCGCGATCGCGATGCCAATTGGCCACCAGATTGTGGGCGATGCGATAGAGCCAGGCAGAAAGCGGAATGCCTCTATCCTCATACGTCTGCAGGTGCGACAGAGCGCGATAGAAGGTGCGCGAGGTCAAGTCCTCAGCATCGTGAACGTTGCTTACCCGATAGTAGATATAGTTGTAGATGCGATCGACGTATAGCTCGTAGAGTTCGGCAAATGCCTTGGGGTCCCTCTTGGCCGCCTCTATGCGAATCCTGTCGTCCTGCTCTGTCATCGGGACTCCCTAATACATCACCTCCCATGCCTGCTAACACCGAGGGCCAGGCATGGTTGCGATTCCCCACGCGACGCCAATCTCCACGCAGCAGATCGCCGGCGACAGGCTGGTGAGCGCAGCGTCGGCGGCCGGGCCGCCCGTTCCAGTGTATCTGGACGAGCCAGTTTGTCAAGGAGGCGCCGTTCTTTGCCGGGTGATGCATTCTGTGGTACACTTTCTAAGTTACAGATAGGCTGGGCGAGGAGGACTGATGCGGCGACTGGCGATCGGATTGATGCTAGTAGCAATGGTGGTGGCCTCACGGCGGACCACGGTCAGGGCCGAGCCCGTGCAGCAACAGAGCCAGGTCCAGATCACTTCCCCCGAGGTCAGCCAGGAAATCCGTGGCATCGTCCCGATCATAGGGTCGGCTTCGGCACCCAATTTCGACTACTACAAGGTGGAGTTTGGGAACGGGCCTGATCCCTCCCAGTGGGCTCTCATTGGCAGCATGCACGAAAGCCCCGTGATCAACGGCCAGTTGGAGATATGGGACACAAGAGTATATCCCGACGGGGTCTACAGCCTGAGGCTTCGGGCCGTGAAACGGGATGGCAACTACAGCGAGTTCTTTGTGCGCCAGGTGGTCATTGCCAACGCCCGCCCGACGTACACACCGACTTTCGAGCCCTCGCCCACATCGACTGCACCAGCTACGACGGTGCCAGCGACGCCCACGGCTACGGCCACGCTGCAGATAATCGCCCCGAGCGCTGTGCTCTCTGCGCCCACAGTCACGCCCACTCTCAGTCGGCCACAGCAGCGCCAGGTCCTCCCAGTGAATCCCAAAGGTTGGCCGCAGGCCTTCTGCTATGGAGCTCTGGCCACGGGCGCAGTATTTGTGCTGCTGGGCATCGTGTTCGGACTGCGCCGCCTCCTCTAGCACTACGTGCACAAGTCTGCGTTAGTCCGAACAAGTGC
>Ga0307379_10007558_pt1 | contig 14744 bp, 26 predicted proteins | sample UN2MG_FD_202237 | JGI IMG/M metagenome (GOLD analysis project Ga0307379, IMG submission 202237) | Soil microbial communities from Risofladan, Vaasa, Finland - UN-2 | ecosystem: Environmental > Terrestrial > Soil > Coastal area > Acid sulfate soil | place: Finland: Risofladan, Vaasa | collected... | reverse complement strand
ATACGCGACGCCTACCACGTACCCGCAAAACGCGGAATGCGAATCCGGTTCACGTATCATCCCCAACGGGAGGGGGTGATAACAGGTGCCCAATTCGGACGACTGCGAGTACGGTTCGAAGGGGAACGAGTATCTAGGTCGCTGCACCCGACGTGGGAAGTGCTGTACCTAAGCGAGAGATAATCTGAGTTACATTGGGCCGCTGAGGCGGCAAGGATTAGCACGTGGAGCACGATACCGATTCGCTTGATTGTTGGTGCAAGCCAGAGTTGTTTCTGGCGTGTGATGAGTGTCAACCGCCAGTTCGTGATGTGGTCTTAGGAGACTGCTGGAAATGCAACGGCAAGAGGATGATCCCTTGCACGCGCTACCAAGCTGAAGAGTCACCGATTCCGGTCATCATCGTGCATAATAGCCGCTGAGGCGGCGAGGCAAAAGGAGGTTACACCCGTACCTGAAGCCGAATCATTGTGATTCGAGCAAACGTGTCTTCGGACTGAAGACAATTTCATTACCTTGAAAGGGTGAGGTGGGAGCCGGTGAAAAAGAAAGTTGAAGTGGGCCGGTCGCCCCTTGATCGGCTCAACAGTTTCAGTCCACCGCCGTTCAAGCTGACGGTGATGCACATAGAGGGCGTCGGCACGGTATGCCGGATGTGTTCGCGCCGGCAGTCGCTGGCCGTCCCGCTCGTTTTGATCCTGAGCCCGCTCAACTACGGTAACGGCTACGTGCTCAAGCCGAAGATCGAGAGCGCGCTATGCTTCGACTGCTACAACCGGCTGCGGGAAGCGATGAAGGCAGATACGCTGCCCAGCTTGGCTCACCTGAAGCTGCAAGGGCGGTATGCTGAGGGGGCGGTTTCCTTCGACGCCAAGGATCCGTGGGGTGAAGCCAGGCTCATCAATCAGATGATTCAGAAGATGTACTGCGCGCGGGAAGATTCGTTCATCGTCCCGCGAACAGTTTCATTACCTTGAAATGGTGGAGGGAAGCCCTAACATCGTCAAAAACCCCGTGAACGGGGTAGAGGAAAAGGAGGTTACACCCGTGACTCGAAGATCCGCGTTTGGACTGATGGCTGCGCTGCTGCTGGTGTCCACCAGCTGCGGGGAGACTATTACCCCTGAGAAGCGCAAGGAGTTGGCGTATCAGGCCGGCAACGTTGCTGCGCTGACCTATCTGTCGGTCGAGAAGCCGACGACCGATCAGGCCAAGGCTATCAAGCTGGTGATTGACGAGATCACCAAGAGCCTGGGCCAGTACCAGGAAGGTGGCTTCAAGACCGCTCTTCCGAAGATCAAAGAAGCCGTGGCCAAAGCTTTCCCGAACGAGGACCAGAAGGCGACTAGGCTGCTGGCTGACAAGCTGGCGGAGACGTTGCTGACCGAGCTGGACAAACTCTTCGAACGTCACCCGGACTGGAAAGTTCTGGGCGGCGAAGTAGCTGGGATCGTGGCTTCGTTCACGTCCGGCGCCAGCAAGGGGTTTGAGGATTACCTGAAACCGTAGAGGACGGGCAACACCCATGGCCGAGTCACCGGAATACCTTCCGGGGATTCGTTTCAAGCCCGTCATCACGCGGTATCAGGCGATCACGAACATTCTGGCGGGCTTACGCCCGTCAGAATTCGTTGACGGCGGGTTTCTGGGCGAATTCCGTAAGGAACTTCAGAATAACAAGCTGACGCATCTTGAGTCCGAGGCTACTCTTTCCCTCGGACATCAACGTTCTCCGTTGGGGGAGCTGTTCAGCTCCTTCTCCGGCAAGCCTGTTACGCCGGATACGTTGGACTTCATTGCCTGGCGCATGGCTGCCTGTTACGACGAGTTGAACGCCGGCCGCGAGCCGGCCATGACGTTTGACAAGACGAAGCCGCGCCCCAAGTGGCAGGCTATCGCGATCACCTCATCTTGCTTCCTGCGCTTGAGCAAAACGCAGCAGCCGTTGCTTGAAGTGCAGTTCAGGATCTTGTCGGGTCCGTTTGGCGGCTTGTGTTTCAGCCAGCTGATCCCTCATTACTGGTTCGTGAGCAAGCTGGGTCGGGAGCTGGGCGGCGGGACGCGCGCGCATCGGTATCCAGATTACCGGGAGCTGAGCGGCTTCTGGCTTCTGGGCAAGCTGGACTTGTCCGATCCAGAGCATACGAGGCTTCAGGATTTCCGGGCGGTGTCGGGAGCAGTGACGCACAACCGGGATCTGAAGAAGGCACGCAGCCAGATCTGTCCGCTGGGTTACCGACATGCTTGTTATGAGTGCTGGGTGGGATGGCAGGAGCTCCTTCCGGTTGCGTTCCAGGACAGGGTCAAACAAGCCAAGTGCACGACGAATCGGAAGGACGCGAACAAGTCGTTTGACCTTCTGGTCCGTCCGGTGCATCCATACCATTTCGTGAAACGGCGTTGCACTTTCTGCAAAGACGAAGTGGCGCTGTTCGAGCCGTCGCAGCATTCCCGGTACTGCCAGACCTGTCAGACGCAGCAGATCCGCTTGCATAGGAGAGGAACATGAACGTCAAGATCACGCCGGACGTGGACAAGGACTTCGAAGCCAGCTTCATGCAGGTCAAGCCGAAGAACACTTCGGGAGCACCGGACTGGTATGCGCCTAACCGGGACATGCTGAAGCAGTTCCCGTTCTGGATGCACATCAGCCTGAAGCGGTTCGACAAGCTGGAGCTGACGGAGGAGGAGACGGCTGCCTTGGGAGAGCAGTGCAAGGGCATCGCCGGGATTGTCAATGCGATCAAGGCGGGTGACATGGCCGGCAATGTAGAGAAGCTCGGAGAGGAGATCAAGAAGTTGCAGGAAGCCAACCCGGAGGCCTTCGCTTCCGTTGGCGGGATGTTCCTGGCACACATGCTGAACCGCTATTGGTGGCATGCTGGGGAGGCCAGCCTGAGAGATAAGGAGCCCATGCCATAATGGACGTCTGCGCTCTTCTGGAGGAGGTGGCACGGCGTTGCCCGGGCGGCAAGCTGCCCACCTCATACATCATTCTGGATCTGGAGACCACGGGACTCGACCCGCAGCACTGCCGCGCTCTGCAGTATGGCGTGTGTATTGTGCGGGACAACGTGGTTGTGGATACGTGGGCTGCGCTGTTGAATTACCCGTACGACGTGGTGATCAGCGCGGAAGCGGCCCAGGTGCACAAGATCACGCCGGCTCGGTTGAAGGCTGAAGGCGTGCCGCCGGGAGAGTTTATCCCGACGCTGACTGACATGTTCAAGAAGGCCCGTGAGAATGGCGTCATGTTCATGGGTCACAACTTCGGCGCGTTTGACCGTTGGATCATCGAGCGCGACAGCTCGGAATTCGGGGACAGCTTCCGGTTCGGTGATAATGAATTCATCGATTCCGGCGGGTTGGTCAAGGCTTCCCAGCTGGTGCACATGGACTTCCATGCGCAGGATACGCTGGCTTCCTTCTTCACTCGGGTGCGCGATGTCAGGGCCAAGGGTGTACGCTGGTCCCTGTCGTGGTGCGCTGAACAGTTCAGGCTGGTAGAGCAGGGTGTTGACATCAGCAAGCTACACGACGCGGGCGCTGATGCCAGGACTGTGCACCTGCTCTACCAATCGTTCCTGGCTGGTCTGGATGAGCAATGCAAGGAGCAGCAGCCATGAACAACGAAATCACCTCTGTACGTATCTGCGGGGTCGACAATGGGTTGGACGGCGGGGTTGTAGTAATGAACTCCGTGGGTCTGATCATCGCCAAGCTGGTCATGCCGACGTTCACGCTCAAAGGCAGCAAGCGTGACTTTGATCTGCAGGGGCTGCGTACTTTCCTGGCGAACAACGGGCCGATCGGTCGTGCGTTCCTTGAGCGCGCGCAGGCTATGCCCGGCCAGGGCGTCAGCAGCATGTTCAAGACCGGGGAAGGGTTCGGGGTCAACCGGGGGCTACTGGCTGGCATGCAGATTCCCTACACGGTTGTCAGCCCTCAGACCTGGCAGAAGGTCATGTTCCTGGGCTTGCCCAAGGAGGGTAAGTCCACTTCCCGGGTGGTGTGCAGCCGTATCTGGCCCAAGGAAGATTTCAGAGCGTCTGAGCGGTGCCACGTGGCGCATGACGGATTGTGCGACGCGGCGCTGATCGCGGAGTACGGCCGTCTAACCATGAAGTAGGAGAAGCCATGTCTGAAGAGTTCAAGCTGCCCCCCGAAGCCACGCCGGAGCAGGTGGCACAGGCGCACAAGGATTTCCGCACCAAGGCGGACCTTGAGCAGATGTTGAAGGAGGTCCGGGAGCTGACGGCCGGGAAGGATATTCTCGGTCCCGACGGCAAACCGGTGCAGGATGCTGAAGAGCGGCGCCGGATGATTGAAGCCAAAGCGAAGGAGTACCGGGCGGCGAAGGTGAAGGAGCTGGGGATGCGGATGCACGAGCTGTCCACGAACAGCTCTGATTTCGCCAGCTGCCTGGGTCTTCTTCGTGAGGCTCACTGCCTGACCTACCTGGCGTTCAGTGAGATGTCCACGTTTGAGGGCGTGGATGATGAGCTGATTGGCTTCTGCAACGAGTTCCTGGCCCAGGCTGTGCGCCAGGATCCGAATGATCAGTTGAACGATCTTATCCGGCGGATCAAGCGCAACGTGATGACTTTCCTGTACAGGAAAAAGGTTCATTACGAGAAACTGATGAAGAAACGCAAGGCTGCCTTTGACGCCGCGGCGGAGCTTCATCCTAATCGCGCGCCTGTCGTGCAGCTGGGTTGTCTGCATGACATGGGCTGCGATATTCCGTTACTGCCTTTCGGGGCGGCGAAGACGGTCTTTTCGTACCCACCCAAGGGGGCAATCGGGTTCGAGCCGGGCGAAGCGTTCATGGGCGTGCTGAGTCGTTTGAGGCACGCAGGTTATTTGCCGATCGTACTGGTGGATGAGGACACTGATCCATTGGAGTTGGACAGTGCCACGCCAGTGCTTCCTGAGAAATGGTGGACGGGGGCTTGCGCTTCCAAGCAGTCGTTGGATGACGTGCTTAACCCTGTGTTGGAGAAGCACGAGAAGGTGCAGGTCTTGATGGTTCCGTCCATCGACAAGATGATTGGCCCGGAGAAGGAGAAGACCCCCAAGAACTTCCAGCAGGCGTTGCTTCGCATCGTCAGCTGGTGCCTGAACAATCAGGTGGTGGGTCTGATCTTCTCTGAGGGCTCGCCCGAAGCCAGACCCTGGCTCGGACCGTCGATAACCTTGCGTACCAAAGAGGAGGCCTCAAATGTCGTGGCTGGCAATTTCGTACGAGACGAAGGAAAACCCGCAGTGGACTCAGCTGGTCCCGATCGAAGCGGACAAGCGGCTGAAGGATCCGGACAAGATAAAGGCGGATCTGGCGAACAAGACGGAAAAGAGGGCTGAGAACGCGGCTCATAGCGCTCTGTTGGGCGAGTTCGTTGGCGGGATGGCTCGGGCGGACAAGGGCAAGGAGATCAAGCTGGAGAAGGCGTCCGATACGTTTGACCAGATTGGGAAGTATTCGCATATCCTGGTCTTCGATCCGTCGCTTTACCTTCGGCTCGGACTTCTGGACATCCTGGAGGGCAGGGTTAAGGAGCTGCCAACAGGCATGCCGCACGTGTTTGAGGAGCTGCGCTTCGGTCTGATAGAAGGTCGTTGCGTCGAGCCGGGACGGTTGCTGTTTGGCACAGCGTCGGAGCCGCTGCTTCTGGCGCAGCGGTTCGGCCTGTTGTCGGAGGCAACGCTGTTGGAGTCCACTTCCTTAACTGAGCGCTTGAAGGCTCAGCTCAACGTGCTGCACTTCATCGGGGAGAGGATCTGGGGATGAAAGTCTGCGAGCGGGTTGTGTCGGATGAAGGGTTGGCTCCGGTGCCGGTAGACATACCGGAGAGCTTCGCTTCGTTGCGCCCCGACCCTGACGAAGCGACACGGAAGAAGGAACGGGCGGAAGGAAAGGTGCGGTACGACTTTTTCCTTCCAGGCCCGCTCTACAGCTACGCGCTGATCAACCGGTCGCTTGTGGAGGGCTTCCGCGATCAGGCAGAACGGCCGCAGGATCTGCTCCTGCAGTACTCTGTTTTCAGGTTCAGACGCCCGCTCGTAACGCACTGCGGGGAGTGGGGCAACATGCTGTGCGTGATGGACAGCCGCAGCTTCCTTTACTTCAAACAGTGGTTGAACCGGATGCGTTTCGTGAATCGCGCAACGCGTCTGATCTTCATTACGGCGTTCGAGCAGGCTGCCATTCTGGATCCATTCCGGCTGGACGGGAGAAACGAGATCGTGTCTGACGCGGTCACGATTTTGGCTCCTGTTTGCAAGGAGTGGCATGTCAAACCGAAACTTTTCGCTGGCATCGACAAAGACGAGAAGACGCAAAAATCTGAGGCGCCGGCGTTGATCGAGCTGGATTTCGTAAAGCCGTTGCCGGAGACCCTGGAAACCCTTGACCTGCTTGCGGATCAGTTGAAAATCTGAGGAGAGGGACTGCGCATGGTAAATAAAGTTGCGGTCATCGGCGATGTCATGCTGGATGCCTACTTCTTTTGCGCCGTGCGTGGATTTTCCCCCGAAGATGATGTTGCTCCCAAGCTGCATCTCCGTAGCAGGCAGTACCGCCCTGGCGGGGCAGCCAATGTGGCTTGCTGTCTGTCCCGTTGGGGGGTTCCTGTGGGTTTGTTTGGTGTCTGTGGCAACGACTACTCCTGCGAGACCCTCTCCAGTCTGCTCCGCAAGGAGAGGCTGGAGAGGGTTTATTTACCTTCCCTGAATGGGCGGGTCACGACTTGCAAGACCCGGCTGGTGACGTCGAAGTCCAGGCAGGTGGTGCGGCTGGATGAGGAGTCCGAGATCGATTTGAATGAGTCTGACATCATGGACATGGTCCACGCGATCATTGACTACCGGCCGGACTGGCTGGTCTTCTCAGACTACAACAAGGGCGTGGTCAACCGGATGCTGATCGATCAGCTGAAGCACCTGTTCATGGATTTTCTGACTGTTGTGGATCCCAAGCATCCGAATTTCGACTTCTACGGCCCCGTGTTCGCCATTACGCCTAACGAGAAGGAGTTTCAGGCGTTCAAGGACGAGGGGGCGGAAGACCCGATGAACCCGGCGTGCCTGGCAAAGCACCTGGTCATTACGCGGGCGGAAAAGGGTTCCCGCGTCTGCACCGGCGGCCTGCAGCCCGAGTTTGAGGTGCCCGTGCGCAAGCGGGAAATGGGTGATCCAGCTGGCTGTGGCGATGCGTACCTGGCCGCGCTGGTGTACAGCCTGAGTTCCGGTGAGAGTTTCGAGAGAGCCTGCCTCACGGCGTCCGCTGCGGGTGCTTTGGCTTTCGACATGCTCGGGGTGGCGTGCCCGACGTTGGAACAGATCGAGGCCGAACTGAAGCACCCCGAATACAAGGAGGTGCGACGTGGCCACGGTTGAAATGATTCCCAACGGCGAGTTGGATTTTGCAGAAGCTAAGACGGAGGGCGGCAGGCTTTCGGGCAAGCCGGTCTTCTACGGGGCTGGACGCGACGAGGCGAATATTGCCACGATCGTGATGAAGAGCGAGAAGGGGGAAGTGCTTCGGCGGTATCTGCTTCGAGTGGATGGAGCCACTTCCAAGCTGTCCTTGCAGGAACGCAGTGCACCTGTCTTGGGTGCCTTCGAGCAGCCCCCGGCGCCTGGGAAGGTGGAGAAACCGAATGTGGTAAAGACCCCTGCACTCACCTGATAGAAGGAGATCGACGTGGCGAACAACATTTTGGCGTTCATTCCAGCCAACGGCAACGAGTCGTGGCTCAGTAACGAGAAGGTTGAGGTGCTGGACCAGGAGCTTTTGCAAGCCCTTGAGGCGCATCACGAAGGCACGGCGCGCTACATCATTGATGGCAAGATCTGCAGGGTGTCCATGCCGCAACAGATCTTCTGGGTGGAGGATCCGGCAGGCGGGGCGCCGCGCATGATCAAACCAGTCGAACCACCCACGTTCGACGCGAATGGCCAGGTCGTGTTCCTGATTCGGCGTCCCCCTGGCGGGGATTGAATTGGCCGGCGTAAGCTAAAAGGCGGGGCGTCCCGCCTTATCAGTCACTCATCGTCTCAAGGTTGATTCTGCAACGCGTTGCAGAAAGAAGGAGGGAGCATGACTCGCAGGAGCGAGGGGAACTGTCGTGCGAACACGGCGGGCTTCAAGGACGGAGGGAGGAGCGTCATGCAGCATCCGGTTGACCACGCCTCCGCGGAGGGAACTACAACTAGTTTTAGAGAGCATGGTATCGACCATTTACTCACGCAGGCCCAGCAGGAGCTGAGGAAGCCACACACCCTCTTCGGCTACGTCTACTGGGCTGCGCGAGTAGCTGGGTACAAGAAAATCCTGGGCCTGCCGGCGGAGCCGTTCCAGGCCTACTTGGGTGACCGGGTCTTCGATTTCAGCAAGGTGCAGTTCAAGCCGGACGGCGTAATCGAGCTGCGCATGCGCAAGATGACCCGGAAGGAGAAGGCGGAGCTGAAAGGAAAGGTTACACCCGTACCTGAAGCTGAATCATTGTGATTCGAGCAAACGTGTCTTCGGACTGAAGACAATTTCATTACCTTGAAATGGTGGCCGGCCGGAAAGGATGTGAGATGTGAAGGCAAAGCCAAAGCCAAAGCGAAAGCCAAAGAAGCGGATGTACTATCCTAGGCGGAAATCGTAGCTTCCGTTGAAGCGGAAGGCGATAGGCACATTGGACAAGGAGAGGAACGATGTCAGAGGAAAGAGGGATGCAGATCGTCAGCACGGACTTGAAGATCGGTGACGAGGATCTGGTCAAGCTGGGTGTGAGCCAGTACGGCATGAAAGTGCTGGCCCAGGAGCAGCAGATTCAGGCCTTGATCAAAGGTACTGAGCAGCGAGCCCGGGAGCTCAGCGCCGAGCTGGACAAGCTGGTCAAGGACGTCAGCGGATACAAAAAGCAGGCTCAGGAAGTCGCTGCGGCACTGACGACGACGACGAAGACGTTGGGGTTGCGTAAGATCGAGAAGGTGGACGTGACGGCCGACTACCGGGAGCTCATCAAGGGAGCGGAAGGCAGCGTGCGCATTCACTTCAACCTCAGCTGGAAGAACGGCAATTTTTCGCACACCCTCACGCGCAAGTTGACGAAGAGGGAGAAGGACGTGATCAAGGCGATGGACGCGGCGATCGAGTACGTCCAGAGGCTCCAGGAGTCGCTCCTGGAGATCAAAGCCATCCAGGGCCGGTACCCGATGTTGGCGGACCACATCCGCGGCAACGTGACACGGGCCAAGTTGGCGAAGGTCGCCCCGGAGTTGTTGAAGACGGTGGAGATCAACCTGCCGGAGTTCGATCTGCCGGCATTGCCCAAGCTGCAACTTACCCTGCCCGCTCCCAAGTAGGCGGGTTCTTCGAGCGCCCTGGCCCCCGCAAGGGGGCCGGGGTTTTTTAGTGCCTCCGTAAGACGAGGCAGTTGCTGAAGGAGGTGGGTATGTGGTGGTGGATCATTGGCGTCTGGGTAGCGGGTAACGTGCTCTTTCTGGCCTGGTTGTACAAGAACCGCTGCCGGCACCACTGGGAGCGGTTTGAGGCGAGGCACTACCCGCCGGCCTGTCCGGGTCCGGTAAGCTTCAAGGGGGTTTATCCGGGCGATCTTATCAAGTTGAAACAGGCTCACACGACGTATGTGCAGCGCTGCATATATTGTGGGCTTGAACGGTACACAACCGTTAGTGTTCCGGCGGAGGATAAAAACGACTGAGGAAAGGAGGAGGCGTGTTACCACCCGAATTCGAGCTGACGCTCGCCGAGCAGAACGAGATCCAGAAGGGAATTAATGGGAAGAAGTTTGCGAAGGCGGAGGATGCGACGATCTACGATTCCGAAGGGCAGATTCACATCAAGTTTCCGACGAATGTCAATCACCGCAATGCGAAGAGGTTGCACGGCACATATGAGCAGATCGTGCAGTACCTGTTCGACATGTATCCGCCGTTGGAGCCGGATTGTCCACGGATTCATAAAGGTGTTCGGGGCAGCGGCTGGAATGACGCGGCCGTGGATCTGTATGTGGACAGGCGTCCTGTTTATCCGGGAAAGGACATCAACCGGATTGCTGCGCTGCTGAAGAAGCACAAGAAAGTATTCATTGAGGACAGTGACACGGTCAAAGCAGTTCGGGCAATGTTCCCGTTCATCTCCTGCCAGGGCAAGCTGCTGTTTTACGAGAAGTCAGGCAAGCCCAGGAAGCCGGATACGCGCAGGGCCAACCGGGTCAAGAAGGGGCTGGTGGGTTGGTGGGAAGTGCGGCTCTTGTACGACGAGTATCTCAACGCTCTTAACGGCAAGCTTTATCATACCCGTATAGCGGTCGTCGAGCGCTACCGCTGGCCCGTCACGTTGGAGGCGTACGCGGAGCGCGTGATAAAGTTTGATGCGTTTTTCGCCCGGAGCGGGATCAGGCTGGATCGCAAGACCTGTCTGACGAACCTCAAGAAGTACATCCCGGGCTTGCTCAAACGGCCGGAGCCGTTCTGGCGCAAGTTCGGTCGGTGGTTGAAGAAGAGGACATCAAAGAGATGAGCGAGAAGAGAAACAACAACTGGACCTCGTACCATTTGCAGCTGGCTGCGAAGTCGCTTTTACGGGAAGTCATGGTGAAGGCGTACCGGACGATCAATCCCGAGCTGAACGATGATTCCATTCTTGGTAACTGCTGCGTGATCGGTGACTTTTCAAAGCATTCGCTGGTACGCGAATGCGAACGGCTGCTTGCGTTGATGCAGGCCCGAGGTTTGAGTTGCGCGTCGTTTCCGGATACACCGAGGATTTCCTTTCGATACATGAACAATACGATTGACCGGCTACTAGATTAAAGGAGCAAGCAAAGTGCGAAGCGCAACAGTCAACTGCGGCAATGGTGTGACGGCGTCGCTTACCGATCTGGGTACGACGTTCAAGGTGCTCGTCCGGCTACCAGTTGCCGGTCAGCCGAATTTGAGTCAGTGCCTGGACCTGACGATGAAGAAGGAAGACGTCCAGGAGTTCCTGGACGTGCTCATGGAGGCAGAGGAGGAGGAGGAAGGTGGCAAAGAAAAAGAAGGAACCCCAATCACCCCAGCGGGAGCCCCACTTGCCAAGCCCGGTGGGTAACTGGAAAAATGTCGCGCCCGAAGAGCTGAACAGGTTTCTGGAGAAGTGGATGGCGCCGGAGATCACTCTGAAGATCAGCGTGCAGATCGCTGAAGGGATGCTTTACATACTGGACGGAATTTCTCGGTCGCAATACGCGAAAACCAGCGATATGCCTCCCTCGGCGCAACGGGAGGCATTGATTCAGGAAGCCACGGTGTGGCGTGCCCTTTCAGTGAAGCTGGGTCACGCTTGCGCCGACTGGCACGCGAAGAATCAGCCAAAGAAGGCGGATGATGCATCTGGACAAGCAGCTCATGGAGAGCTGAAGAAGAGCTAACGCGCAGGTGTCTGCGCGTTCATTTCATGGGGGAAAAGGGAGGACGTTATGGCGTCGATTTCATTGGAGAAGGATCTGTTGCTGGTGGCGCTGCTGCGGCAGTGGGCGAAGGAACACGGGCTGGAAGAGCAGCTCTGCGTGTTCATGGGTGCCTGCATTGAGCAGCAGAAGAACCCGTTCACGGGCGAGCTGGCTTCGATTCTGGAGGAGGCGGGCAAGGCGCTTGCCGGCTTCATGCCCAACTGCAACGGGCACGCGATCAACAAGCAGAACGTGATGGAGGGGCTGGAGACGGGGGACACGATCAAGCCGTCTAAGTCGTATGCGGTCGATCTGCACCAGCTCAAGAAGAGCAGTGGACCGAACGTCGTGCGTGCCTGGCTGCAGCCGCTGGCTCCGCATACGCCAGTCACAGGAAACGACATTCTGGCGGTCATGGAAGAGAATCTCCGTGGCTTCAAGCTTCGCTCGTCACTACAGCGGCGAGCAGCGGCGGACAATGTGGCGTTTGCTTTGCGTGCCGCCGGTATCCTGGATCAGGAGAGGAACGGCAAGCATTACCGTCGCGCCCGATTCTTCAAGACGGAGAAGATAGGAAATAGGTCAACGGATCGGATCATCCAGATCTATCTGGACGGCAAGATCCCGTTCCGGAAGAAGACCAAAGCCAAAGCCAAAGCCAGGAAGTAGGCTGGCGGCAGAAAGGACGGGGAGGTGGAAGTCGTCATTGACGGGAAGAAACATCTGGTCAGCTGGAAGCACGATTTTGAGGCTCGCACCACGATTTGTATCATCACAGTGCTTCAACCAGCTGGTGGCTCGGCTGCCTGCTTCGCGGCAGGCAGTCGGGTCCATCCCAAGGATCAGTACGTGAAGGAGACCGGGCGCCGGCGCTCGCTGAAAGCGGTCCTGGCCAAGCTGTGGCCCTCCGCGGGGTCGTCGGTCAGGGCCAGGGCGCGACAGCGTCGTGCACTGGTCTGGGAGGCTTACTGGAACAGCAAAAAGGGGAAGGAGAAAGATGCCTGCGTTTAACGACTATGGTGTTCTCAATCGTGAGCTGTCCGACGCGGTTGACGCAGCCGTCAACTCGGTCTGGGTCAAGATTCAGCCGCGGCTGGACACGCTCACGTTGACGGAAGTGCGCGCCCTGGAGCAGTGCATCCAGGGCGCACTAAGCCAGCGCTTCGCCGAGTCCCGGCTGATGCGCGCAGTGAGAAAGAAGAAAGGAGAACGGGATGCCGGAACCAACGGAAGAGCGGGTAATGGCGGAGCTCATCCGCGATGAGCCTGATTACGCAAAGGATATCCCGGCGGTTACGTTGCATGGGATACAGCAGTACGTGGCGTCCGGGAGGCCGGGCGGCCATTTCTTGCAGTGTCTGTTGTCCAATGATCTGTTCGGGGTGGCGGCTCACGCGGACGCCGAGAACTGGGCCGCGCTGAGCGACATCATCAAGTACATCAACAACCATATCCCGTCGGAGTGCTACGGCACTCCGCTTCATTACGCCAGCTGGATGGACCAGAAGCGTAAGGCCCGCGGAGAAGTGCCACGGATGGCCACCGGGGGACATACAGGCGATTCAACAGCGGAGGGCAGGTAATGGCCTTCCTGGTGCCTCATTGTGGGGGGTGCCAACGTCATTGTTGCGGGGAGAACACAGACGTTCGTCAGATCCTGATGCCGTGGGAGAAGGCGAAAGACTTCTTTGGACTGGTAGAACAGCGTGGCAAGCTGATTTTGCTCCGGAGAAGGGTTAATGGGAGCTGCATCTTCTTTCACCAGAGGAAGTGCGGTATCTACGACCGGCGTCCGTTCACGTGCCGGGCGTACCCGTTCGTTCTGGACTTCTCAAAAGGAACGGTCGACCTGCGCTTGAGCACGCAGGCGGCCTGTCACATTTTCGTGCGCCTGGACGATCGTGTCAGGCTTCTGAAGGCCTACAGCGCCAACAAGGTTCCTGCGGATTGGGCGAAGGCCTACATGTGTTTCGACGCACACAGGGGGAAGAGCACGTGAGCAATCCATTTGCAAAAGAGTGGGATGACATCGTTATCCGGTATGGAGGAGGGAAGCCGATCGCGTTCACGAACGGCTGCTTCGACATCTTCCATGCCGGGCATGCTCACCTCTTGCGCAGTATTCGGTGGGCGTGGCCCAATCATGTCGTTGTCGTGGGACTCAACAGCGATGCCAGCATCCGTCGGTTGAAGGGTTCCAGCCGGCCGATCAACAAACTGGAGCACAGGCGGCTCGTGCTGGAGAGCTGCCGTTTCGTGGATCATGTCGTGGCCTTCGATGAGGACACGCCGCTTGAGCTGATCCGGCGGATCGGCCCGGATGTCCTGATCAAGGACGCGCGGTATGAAGGGAAGAGGATTGTCGGCGCGTCGCTGGTTCGAAAGAACGGCGGCGTGATTCACCTTGTGACGCCCCTGAAGGGGCTGTCTACCACGGGGATCATTCGGAAGGCAAAAAGGAGAGGGAGATGAGCGAGCAGGAACAGGCGGAGCAGGCTGGGATTGGGACGTTCCGAGGGGCGGCTGAGGCTCTCATCCGGACGTTCGAGGTGCGGTCTGATGGGCTGAAGCAGATGGCCGAGGCACTGGAAAACCGCAAGGCAGGGTTGGACGAGCGTGCCAAGGATCTCGACGCGCGGGAAGTGAAGGTCGCCCGTCGGGAGGCGGAAGTGGGGCAGGTTCGGCAGATTGCCGCCGAGCGGAAGGTCCAGGTAGAGGTCGCGCAGGCTGCCTCGACCAAGGCCAACGAAATGCGCAAGAAGGCCGAGACCGAGTTGCGGCTGGCTAAGGACGAGAAGACGCAGCTGGAAAGCGTTTTGGCTGGGCTGTTGAAGGAGAAGAACGAGCTGGCGGCCCAGCTCGCGCAAGCACAGAAGCCTGCAGAGGTGCAAGCTTAACCGATTCTGCAACGCGTTTCAGAAAGGAAGGGAACTGTGGCTGAGGTGAAACTGAAAGGGACGGACAATCTGGTCCGTCTCATGAAGAGGCCGGATCTCTGGGTGCCGCCGGCCAATACGGCGAACTACCTGGGCTTCGTGCTTAAAGTGCTGACGTCGTCCCGTTACAAAGACCTGTTCATGAAGCTGGCGCCGGAAGACCTGCATTCCGCTCTCAAGATCAAGGTGGCTCGCTGCTTCTTCGAGGGCACGCTGGATCTGGAGGAGATCGTGGATCTGGGCGCCTATGCAACGTTGTTGTATTTGCGTACGGCGGTTTTGGATCTAGTTGATCCGAAGAGCACGGCCAAGGAGATGATGGGGCAGTTGCGGGATATGAGCTGCGGCGTGATGAAGTTCA
>Ga0307379_10007555_pt1 | contig 14751 bp, 4 predicted proteins | sample UN2MG_FD_202237 | JGI IMG/M metagenome (GOLD analysis project Ga0307379, IMG submission 202237) | Soil microbial communities from Risofladan, Vaasa, Finland - UN-2 | ecosystem: Environmental > Terrestrial > Soil > Coastal area > Acid sulfate soil | place: Finland: Risofladan, Vaasa | collected... | reverse complement strand
GCGATCAGTACGTGCGAAGGTTCCAACGAGCCCGACGTGCAGGCCGAGCCGCTGGAGGCGCAGATGCCGAATTCGCTGAGCTGGTAGAGCATCCCTTCGCCCTCGACGTAATGGCAGGAGATGTTCGACGTGTTCGACAGCCGGGGGGCGCCGGAGCCGTTGATTTCGATCTGGGAGATGGTTTTCAGCAGGGTCGCCTCCAGCCGGTCGCGGAGCTTTTGCACCCGGGCGTTGTCTTCTTCGTGATTCTCCATCGCCAGGTCGAGCGCCCGGGCCATGCCCACGATATAGGGCACGTTTTCGGTGCCGGCCCGGCGTCCGTCTTCCTGGTGTCCGCCGATCATCAACGGACGGCAAGGCACTCCCGGCCGCATGTAGAGGGCCCCGATCCCCTTGGGCGCATGGAACTTGTGGCCGGAGAACGACAGCAGGTCCACGTGCCGGAAGTTCTCCGCCATCGAGATCGGCAGCTTGCCCACCGTCTGGGTCGCGTCGGTGTGGAAGACGATGGCCGGATCGGTCTCCTTGGTCAGCCGGGAGAGTTGCTCGATGGGAAAGATCACGCCGGTCTCGTTGTTGGCGTGCATGATCGTGACCAGCAAGGTATCGGAGTCGAGTTCGCGGACGAACCGGCCGACGTCGAGGTTCCCGTGCCGGTCGACCGGGAGGAACGTCACGCGGTATCCGGTGCGCTCGAGATCCTTGCACACCTCCAGCACGGCCGGGTGCTCGACGGCGGTGGTGATGATGTGCCGCCGGTTGGGATTCGCTTTGACCGTGCCGAAAATGGCCGTGTTGTTGCTCTCGGTGGCACAGGAGTTGAAGACGAACTGTTTCGGATCCGAGACACCCAAGTGCGCGGCGATTCGACGGCGGGCCTGTGCGACGGCCTTGGCCGCACTTCGAGCCGACTCGTACATCGAGCTGGGATTGAAGTAGTCCTCCGTGAGAAAGGGAATCATCGCCTGATAGACTTCAGGGGCCACCTGCGTGGTCGCGTTGTTGTCGGCGTAGATGGTTGTCATAGGGGCTAGGGGTTGGGGGCTAGGGGATCGGGGGATAGGGGATAGGGGCTGGGGGCTGGGGGCTGGGGATTCGGGCAAGTTCCCTTCCCCAATCCCTGATTCACAGTCCTTGCCCCATTAATGTAGTATCCGGCCACGAGGAAACGGCGGGCAAGCCCGCCCGCTAAACGGTGTTTTCACAATTGGTTACGCCCCCAGTCCCGAGCCCCCAGTCCCGAGCCCCCAGTCCCTCAAAGGGCAATCACCCGGATGCGCTCGTCCACCATCTCTTTGAGCGTCCGTTCCACCAGCATTTTCAAGGTCTGGGAGGCGCCCGCGCAACCCGCACAGGCACCGGCCAAACGGCAATAGACCAGCGTCTCTTTGATGTCGACGATTTCCACGTCGCCCCCGTCCTTCTGGAGCATGGGCCGGACGTAAAGTTCGATGGCCTGTTCGATCTTCTTGGCGAACTGGTAGGGCGAGAGATTCGACGGCGGGGGCGTGATACCGTTGGTGATCGTGATCAGCTCGGCCTGTTTCTTCACGCGGCCCTTTCCGTTTCCCCACACGTCGGCCAGCAGGTCCTGCAATCCGCCGGGCACGTGGTGGCAGGACATGCACGCGCCGCCGGCCTTGATGGCGTTGGTGATTTCCGGGATGGTGCGGAGGTTGAGTTCCTTGATCTTGCGGCGGATGTACGGTTCGCTCAGCGAGAAGCACTTGCAGACGATCCGTCCTTCTTCCTTCTCGCCGGCGTGCACGTCGATGCCCAGGCGATCCAGATCGACGCCGCGGCGCTGGGCCCAGTTGAACACGGCCGCTTCCAGCGCCTCGGCGCCCATCACCGAGCAGTGGATCTTCTGTTCGGGCAGCCCCCCGAGGAAGTCGACGATGTCGGAGTTCTTGATTTTCAGCGCCTCGATGGGCGTGAAGCGATCCTGTTCGATCAGCATGCAGAGGGCCTCGGAGGCGGCGATCGCCGAGGTACAGCCGAAGGTCAGATACCGGGCGGCAGTGATCACGTCTTTGGTGGGGTCGGTGGGATGTCGCTCGACCTTGAAGGTGAAACGCATCGAGTCGCCGCAGGCGATCGCCCCATGTTCGCCGAACCCGTCCGGGTCCTCGATCTCGCCCAAGTGCGTCCCCGGCTTGCCATGAACCGCGTCCATGAAAAGCTGCTTGGTCTTCTCGCTGTACTCCCAGGCCATGGGGATCCTCCGAAACCATCATTCCAACGTCGTTTTTCCGGCCGCCAACGCGTGGCGCCAATGTGTTTGCCCATGGAATTCCATTCTACGCAGGGCGGGTCGCAACGGCAACGGGGTGGAATTGACACCCCTGTAGGTGGGTGGGCGAAGCCGCAAGCGGCAGGATGAGTAGCCGAATTCGCGATCGCCTATCGATTCAGCGACCGCTTCGAGATCACGCTGGAACCGGCGGGGGGGCGGACGTGCTTCCAGCCGGAGAAAGCCGAGGCCGCGAGACTGGCCGCCACGATGACCCATCCGAGAACGCCGGGCTGAAGCCACAACCACCACGCCAATCCGACGGCTACCCCGAAGGCGGCAGGCCACCGCTTGAACCACTCGGCCAACGTGCCCCGTCGCAATCCCACGACCATCAAGCCCGTCAACAACAGCAGGCCGCCCGCCGGCAGCAGGTCCGGGTGCCACCGGCCGGCTTCCGCCCGACGATAGACGAGCGTGATCGAAGGGCTTCGTTCCCAGAAGGTACACCGGAAGGCCGTCTGCCGTGGATCGAGCGACCGGCGCCAAAGTTCGAGGGGGTCGTCGGTCGGCGCGCCGTTTTCGACCGGGTTTTGCAGGATTGCGCGAGTTCGATTGCTCAGTTTCAAAAGCAGATCGTCCGGAATGCCTTGGGAAGAATGACGCATGAACTCCGTCCGCGCGGCGGCCAGACGGCGTGCCCAAGTGCGACAGCAATTGAGCATCTCGTCCGGCTCGTCGGCCGCAGTGGCGGCGGCCGCCTTCTCGACCATCGCGGCCAGGCTGCGGAGCCGGACAAGCTGGTGGCTCTCGGCAGCGGAAGCCTCAAGCTCTGCGGATTCCACGGGATCGAGTTCGGGGGGCCCGACGACGGTCCACAGCGTTTGATCCACCGGCAACTCGCCCAACGTCGGCGCCTCGAAACGCCGGCCGTCCCCGTCCGCCTCGGGCAGCCGGCCGGTGAATACGACTTCGATCCGCTGGGGCAGACGCTCGGGACCCAAGGGGACCCGCCACACGCCGGCACCTTCGGCCAACGGCGAAACCGGCACGCCGGCCACGGTCACCTGGACCAGTCGGCATGGCGAAGGGAGCCACAGCGGAACTTCGGCCGAGGTACCCGGCTCCAGATCGAACGTGGTCACGCCGCGACAGGATCCCTCGGCGTCCCAGGCCACGTAGACGTCGGCCAGGCGGACACGGGCTTCGTCGGTTTTTTCCACGGAGCGAAGGATTGCCCCGTAGGATTCGTCGACGACCTTGTACGTCTCGAACGACTCCCCTGGCGGCGGCGGATCGAAAGGCTCGGGCAGTTCGGCCTGTTCGAAACCGGAGATGTCCCACGCGATCGCTTCATCCTGCGCACGTTGGGGCAAGCAGAGCAGTCGCGTCACTGGACCGCTCTGCCTCATCCCGATGGTCGGCACACCCTCGCCGTAGGCCATCTCCAGCGGACCCGACACCGTGAACTCGTACTCGCCGTCGATGGCCTCGGACGGTTCCACGACCAGGTACGCGGGTTCGCCGGGCGGATCCACGACGTTCAGCGTTGCCGGCGGATCGACCGTCGGCCGAAAGGACGGATTGTCAACGTCGACGCGGATCTGGTCGACCAATCCACCGGGCTCGGCGACGACGATCCGTCCCTGCAACTCGGCGACCCAAGATCGGCCGTCGTGATGGAGTCGGAGCACCTCGACCGCCTCGACTACCGGACGGTTCGGCTCGAGCGTCAGCGTGGCCTTCGCGGGCTGTTTCTCGGTGTCGGAGAATTGCGCGACCGGGCGTCCCCACTGCGGATCATTTCCACCGGTTGCGGCGTCTTCCGTCTCGAACGATCCATTGACTCCATCGACGGCGACCAGAACCGACGGGCGGCGGAACAGCCGGACCGCCGAGGATTGGAGTTGGCTACCTTCGATCCGCATGACGGGCAGCGTCGTTTTTCTCTTCCCGCGAATCGGCAAGCGGCCCCGCAACGACAGTTTCTGCCGGCCGTCGACCGGACCGGCGAGAAAGAGGGTGACCCCCTGGTCGTCTTGCGTCCAGCGCGCGACGTGTTGCACGTTGTCGGCCGTCAGCGAGGCCTGCTTCACCTGCAAAGGGATCGGACCTTGCCACGAAAGCCGATACCGGAAGTTGTATCCGCCGGTGGTTTCCAACTCCGCGTCGAAATACACGTCGGCCCCGTCGCGGTCGAAACTCAGCGTCAACTCCTGATCGGCCGTGGTCACGGTCTCGCAGGGATAGGTCGATATGCTCCAGTCGGTATCGTTGGAATCGAGCCGCAGCGCGAACCGGGGCTCCGATTCGGCCGCTCCCCAGGCGCTTTGGAAGTCGGGTACGGCCACCGCCTCGAACCGGCCGGCCGGCGGCTCCCGGTACTGAAGCTCCGGACCGACCGAGACGGCCAGCCACCGGCGGGTCGACCTCGCGTCCAGCACCTCCAGCCGCGGCAGTTGCAGATTGCCCACGCCCGAGGTCTGCCGCAGCAGAAACGTTGCGTCGACGACCGCCTGGTCGGAAACGGGCTCGGGCCATTTCAGCGTGATCGTCTGGGGTTGTCCCGGCACGGTGCGGGTCTCGACGGTCGGCGGGGCGTCGCCGCCGATCGGCAGAAGCCGCAATCGGGAATCCGTGGCCAGTCGCAGTTGGCGAATCGGCCCCTCGATGATCTTCAGCTTCAACCTGGCCTCGACCACGACCGAAGCCGGTTGCACCTTCAGCCAAAGCAGCTCTTCGACGTCCACGGCCGGACCGGAGCCTGCGGCCCCCGTGCCGCGGGACCAGTTGACCGAAAGTCGATCGGTCGGGCCCAACTCGGCGACCAACCGGCGGGGATCGTCTTGATGACGGATCGCGCCGACTGCGGTAGGTACCTCGATGGACGGTGCGGCAGACGGCAAGGTCAACTCCAAACGCGACGTGGCCGCACGCGGGATGTCCAGATCGAACCCCGTCGGCGCGTCTGCAGCACGCATCGTCGGCTGCAACGACAGCTCCAGACGATATTGTCCCCCTTGCGGCACGTCGAAGACCAGGGTCTTGCCGTCCGCCTCGAATTCCGGTCGAATCACCTGACCGTCGAGCAACGCCCCATCGGGTAACAGGTTGGTCTGCATCGGAAGGCGGACACGCGCCGCCGGGCCGAACACCTGCAGGTCGAAGATCGCCTTCAGCTCATCGACGGTCAACGGTTCGGAGGCCGTGGGCTTGGAAAGCACGCCGCGATACGTGGCGGCGACGATCAACCACGCTTGCGGTTGCTCGGCCGCCGCAGCCGCCCGACGTCGCAGCAGATTGTAGAACTCCAGCGGAACCTGATACTTGCCTCCGGACGGCTGTTCCTGCTCGTCCACGGGAATGAAAACGCGGTACACCGGGGGAACGGTTTGGGGCGACTTCGCTTCGGTCGGCTGCCCTCGGGCAACCGCGCTCAGCGCGCCCATGCTCGCCAACACCGCGACGATCATGCTCAAGGGTCTTGCCGCCGAGACGGTCGTCGCGGGGTTGCGCCTGCCGTTCTTTGCCGTAGCGGGTGTCCGGGGCCGGTTGCGAAGACGGACCAGCCGATACGCCAGACAGAAGACGCATCCCAGCACCGCACCGCCGACGATGGGAACGCAGGCCTCGGGAAGCAACAACGCGGCCAGGCCGAACCCACCGGCCAGCGACGTCAACAACACGGGACGATTCCGGGCCTTCCACCAGCCCAGACCGACCACCAGCAGGAAAGTCACCGAGCCCAGCAAACGGACGGTCGGGCGGTGAACGATTCTCAATGGGGGCGCCGCGTCGACGTCGGCGATAGCCAGCCGGTAGGCCTTCCACCCGTGAGCGTCGGACGGTTGTCGGCCGGCGGGGTTTCCCCGGATCCAAAACGTGTTCGGCTCGGCCGGCAGGCTTTTCCAGACGCCGACCGGAACGAGCACGCTCGTGGGATCATCGTCGGCGGACCCGGCGGCGGCTTGGGTCAATCGGTCGGCCAACGGCCCCGGCAAGACGCGCCACAAGACGCGGTGTCCCAACGGTTCCAAGCAGGCGTGCAACAGCGCCGCGTCGGTGTGGCTGGTGAGCAAGACGGCGTTGGTGTGGATCAGCAACGAGAGACCGGCCCCCTGCAGCAGACGAGCCCCGAGCGCCGCAGGATTCTCGTCATCACCCGGCCGGACCGGGGTCTGCGGCGTCAGCGCCGCCCGCGAGGTGGCATGTCGGTCGATCAGCAGCGTCGATGGCGGCGAGTTGAGCGACTCGGCGGCGAGCAAGTCCCCCCAGTTCAAGCCGCCGCTCTGTGTGGCTGCCTTGTCGGTGGCCTCGCGTCCGAGCGCCTGCAAGAACTGTTCGGCGTCGGCTCGGGCCGGGTCTTGACGGACATCGTTACGGAAGACGCCTTCCGGGAGCATATGGGTCCAATCGTCCGGGGCCAGCGGATCGAAGGCCGTCTCGGAAGTCCGCCCCAAGGGACCGAACAACCGCTGCCGCCAACTCGACGGCGGTGCCGGGCAGATCTGCCATTGCGCGTCCGGGTAGCACGCCTCGTAACCCGCGGGAAGCCATACGGTCCACCATTGTCTGAGGATCGGCAGATTGGTTTCCGGCAGCGGTGGCTGCAGCGAGCCGACCACTCCCAGCCCCACGGCCGGCGTCGTGAAGTCGATCGAAACGGTAGGGAACCTCTCTTCGTCCGGAAGATCGACGGCCAGGGCCGGAAGCCCGTCGCCGCCGGTCTTTCGCCAAGCCGCACGGTCTCCGTCCACCCACACGCCCCGCACGTCTTCAGGCCTGGTCGGGGGCGGCAAGCTCAGTTGCAGCGCACCGGGCCGGCAGCATTCCAGCCGATAGGTCGCCAGATGGCGACCCGTCCCGTCGGCCTCGTAGCGCGAATCGAGGCGGGCGTCCCAGATCCAGGCCGGCGGCGTGGCCGTTTTGCCTGAAACCGAGACGCTCACCGCCGGCTCGCCCTCGGTGGTTGCTCTCGCCTCGGGATCGTATCGGTACGTGGCGCAGACGGTCCGGTATCGGCCCGGCACCACCGTTTCGGCCGGGATCGATGTCAGCCCTCGGTTCGCAATGCGCACCGACTGCGATCCGCGGGAAAGAATCACCAGCTTCCCCCGCTGGGCGACTGCGTCGGGCAACGAGGCCAGGCTGATCGGTTCGTCCTCCCCGAGCCCGACTTCTCGCGTGGCGATGATCTTGAAGGGCTCGCTTCGGGGACGGCGAAGCGTCAACTCCCACGTTTCGCGGTCGGGGTCCAAGGCGGCGTCGGTCAGTTCGTCGAGCGACAGGCGCCTGGCATCCAACTGGCGGTCGTCTTCAGCCCCCAACGCCCAGCGCAACTCCGTATCGCGGGAGTGCGAGAACCGCACCACCACGCGGTCCACCCGAGCCGATTGCGGACGGCAATCGACGACGTAGCGTTCCGCCAGCCGTTGGTCGCCCACGGTGGCCTCGACCCGCAGTTCACCCGAGTAGAGCGGTTCCTGACGCTCCAGTTCGATCTGCAAAGCGGTCGGTTCGTCGTTGCCCTCGAACAGCAGATCTCGCGGCGGTTCGGTGAAGAGTTTCATTTCGGCGGCGTCCAGGCTGCGGGGGTTGATCCGTCGCAAATGCTCGTCGCCGACGAGTTTCAGTCGGTAGGAACCCATGGCACGGACCGCCACCAGGTGTTTCACCTCCATGTCTTCGCAGTCCGCCGGAGCAAGGAATCGAAGCGGCACGATATCGCCGTCCAATGAGGATTGGAGCCGTCGGGCGGCAATCACCAGCCGTACCGACTGCGTGGGCGAAAGGGCTTTGGCCAAACGGACCACCAGCTTCTGTTTTCCTCCCTGGGTCTTTTCCAGGGTCCATTGGTCGATCAGGCTCGGTGGGGGAAGCGTCTCGACCGAATCGATCAGCCAGCGGCGGCCGACTTCCGCCTCCAGCACGAACTCGTCGCCGTCCTGCACGGTGTAAACGGCTTGAACTTCCGCCGTGATTTGTCCGGCCCGCATGTCGATGGACGTGCCGCTGGCCAACTGCACCGAAGCGCGATGCCGGGAAATCAGGATCTCGATCGAGGCGTCTTGGCGAAAGTATTGAAACTCGGCCGATTCCCCCGCCAGCAGCGGGATTCCCCTTTGCCGGCAGCCGACCGGTACGAGTTGCCGAATCAACAGAGGAGCCGGCACCAGCAACGTCGCGCGGCCTTCTTGCCAGAAGAGCCCTTGCGGGTGAATTCGCGGAAGCTTCGCAAGCCGATCGAGCACCAGCGGTGCCAACGCCCTCAGCCGCAGCACCCGTCCGGTGCCCTCGATTGCGTCGGGCAACGCGATCGTCACCCGCGCTTGTGGATCTCCATCGGCCGGCGTGGCCGTCCAGCGAACCGGCGTATCGCCGTACTCGGCCCCCACCAGCCGCAATCCGGGATCCAACGCCAAGGTGACCTGGTGCAGCGGTTGATCGTGGGCCACGAAGTTCAGATCGGTCGATACGTCCAAGCCGCGAAGCGAAAAACGATACGCCGCCGACTCCCACACCGTGGCCGCGCGCGGGCCCGGAACCTTTGCCTCGGCCGGGCTTGTTCGCAGCCGGCAGCATGGGCGCCCTCCCAACTCGACTTGCCAGCGGCGGAAACCCTCGCCGGCCGAACCTGCTTCAGCCACCACTCCGTTATCGGCCGAAAGCGTCATCTCCTCCGGCAAGTCCAGAATCAGCCGGCTGGCCGGACAGGAAGGCGCTTCGAACCGGAAGGTGACCGCGCCGGCCGCGTCGCGCCGGCTCGCCAGCGACCAGTCGAACTCCAAGCGGCCCGACTTCTCGACCAGTACGGCCAACTCTCCGTCGTATCCGGCGCCGAGCGAGGCAGGGCTCTGTCGGCCTTCATCCGGTCCGCCCGGAGTGCTCTCGCCGCCGCTCCACCGCGCGTTGCTGATGGCCAGGCCACAGGGCCCCAACGGCAATAGTGTCGCAGCACCGTCCGAGAGTTCGACGTCCACGGTCGCCTGCCCGGTAATCAACTCCGCCCCGTCCATGCGTCCCCGGTATTGGGCCGTCACCGCACGGGCGGCCACGGAAGTGCGGGCGGCCGTGGTCTGGGAAGTCTGCACCAGACGCTCGAAGTCGGCCGGTTCCACCGGCATGTACTGGACGTTGCCCAAGGGCCAATCCTGGAGTTGGTCGGCGGGGGCATAAACCCGACGAAACCGAACCACGCCGGCCGGTTCCGCCTCCGCCGCCGATCCGCCCCCCTCGGCGCATCGGCCCGTGTGCGGCCAAGCGCCCGGCAACATCCAGGCAATCCACACGGCGACCAGCAGGCGACGGTTCATGAGTTCGTATCCGGATGGGCCGGCGGCTCGAGGGCCGGCGGCTCGAGGGCCGGCGCGTTGACCGTCGACGCCTGATCGCCGACGGCCGGCAGTACATAGCGGGCCTGCGTCGAACCGCGCTCCAGCACCGAACTGGGCGGCTCGGCCAGCACCGTGCCGCGCCGCCGCCGGGCCACGCTGCGCTGCAACAAGCCCGCCACCAACGCCAAGGCCAATCCCAGACTGGCCGCTTGCGAAAGCAGAAGCGTCGGTTCCGGGTAGACTACGCCCACGCCGAGCAACACGACGCCCGCGCCCAACAGGGTGGCCGGATGGCGGCTTCTGGGATAGTAAATCAGCAACAGACCGATCCCCAACACGGCGCTGGCCACCAGCAGCACGATCCACGTCCGCGTGGCCGTGCGCAACCGGCACACCTCGACTCTGCCCGTCGAACTGAACAGGTAGCTGTTGACCTGGTTGGGGACGTTCTGCTCGTGCGGGGCGCCGACCCAGTCTTCCAGGTCCGCGTGTTCCAGAAGCGGCTTGCGGCTCCAACAATAGTCGGTCCAACACCAGGCGAACTCGTGCGTAAAGCCTTCGGGAACGGTGACCACGTGCTCGTCTTTCGGCAGGACGAGTTGCCAATACATGTGGCGAACCCAAACGCCGTTATCCAGCCGCGGGATATCGAGCGACAATCGCCCGGCAGGCTGCCGTGTGCGAAGGAAATGCGTCCGCAATTCCAGGCGGTATCGATGATGCTCGCCGTCCTGAAACAACGGGATGAGGAGTCGGCCGTCGTCGATCTTCTTCTCCAAGACGACCTTGTCGTCCAACAACACCTGGGTCTGGTCCACCGCCGCACCGGCCGGCAGGATGACCGCCAGTTCCGTCCGGTCGCTGGTGAAGGAGAACACGGCCCGGTCTTGCCGGGCGTCGTGAGTCAGCCAGGTTCGCACCCAAGCCCGCTCGACGACCGTCGTCTCCGTCCCTTCGCTTTCCTGTTCCGCCGGTTGGGTCGCCAGTTCGACGACCTCGGTACGCTCCTCGGCGGTCAGTTGCAGCCCGTTCGGCGATTTGTCCGCCGGCGAACCGGTCTGTGACACCCTCCAGGGACTTCCCGGCGGCTCGACCCGGATCTCCGCAGGAGCCTTCACGTAGAGTTCGCTGGCGGCAAACTGTTCTGCCACGGGCATGACCAGGGGAACGGAGATTCGGTCGGATAACGAGGCGGCCGGCGGCATCGGATAACGGACGGTCAGCTTGCACGGACCGATCAGGGCTCCCGGCAGCGAAATCAACCGCCGTACCGGCAGGGAAAGGTCCTTAGGGTCTTCCTCGCCGGGCACCGGAACGACCGGAAGCGTCTTCTCTTCGTAGAAAAACTGCAACGCGTCCGGCTCGGCAAGGCTCCGCGGCACCTCGACGATGAAATGGTCGGTCCGTACGTGCTGGACCGTGTAGATCAGCCTCTGCTCCACGCTCCGCGCTTCCAGGTCCAACTGGCTCTCCACCCGGGCCGAAATGCTCTGCGGCAAAACGCGGAAACCGGCTTCGAACTTCGCTCCGGCCTCGCCGGCGCGATAGAACAACGCATCCTGTTGCCGGTTCGGCAGTGTGACTCGCGGGGGAATCTGCTGACGCGTCAGCCCCGACATATTCGGGTTGGGAATCACTTCCACGTTGTCCTCGGGCACCACCGCCACGGTCGCCGGACCCGGCGAATCGACCCGCGGTTCGGGCAGCCCGACGGCCAGCGATTTGGTGCCGGGGGGGATCGGAAGATGCGCGACCACTCGCAATTCTATCTGACCCGTCGAGGGCTCCAGCAGCGGGATCGAATACAACCCCTTATCGATCAGCTTCACCCGATCGTCGTTCACCAGGTTCGGCGGCCCCACCGCATCCAACTCCCAGTCCGGCAAGAGACACTCCAACTCGGAGGCCTTCGCGCCCCAGACCGTGTACGGCAGCGTCGCCTCGAGCTGGATTTCTTCCGGACCGATCATCAGCACGTACACCGGTTCGACGCTGATACGCGACACGCGAGGCACCCGTTGGGCCGACAGCGAGGCCCCGGGCGCAAAGAACTCGAACCCCGCAACCACGTCTTCGTGGCGCAGCGTGTCGACGAGTTGATCGATCTCGATCTGCCGCATCCCTTGCGTGCCGCGCCACTGGACCTCCCACTGGCCGACCGCCGCAATGGCAACCTGTCCGGATTGCCGCACCGCGTCGACTACCTCGAAACCGGCCAACTCGAACCACTCGCCCGGGTCGGCCGGATTGCAGGGCCGCGTCGTCAAGAGGCGGATGGCGATCGGACCGTTCGTCTTCTCCTCCAACCGGACCTCGACCTGATCCTTCTCCGTTGCCGGCGGCGTGACGCTGTACCCGGTGTAGTTTCCCTCGACCAGTCGGGCGCCCGGCGGCAGACGGACCGGGAACCAATCGAACGGAGCGCCAAAGCCGCGGACCGAAAGGGTCGCCTCGGTATCGACGCTGCGGTTGTCGATGCGGACCAGAACCGTCGCCTCGGCTTCCAGCACCGAAGGCGTTTCGGCGGGCATATCGTCGGGCTTGTGCCAGTTCAATTCCAGATCACCGCCGCGTCCGTGGACCGTGAACGTCGTCTTTCCATTGCCTCTCGAGGGCGGTTCCAGCACGGCAGGTTCCAAGACCTGGCCCACGGCGTCGTCCATCGGCACTTCCACGGTCAGTTCCGAAACGGCGGCCTTGGGCATCAGCAGTCGCAGCCGCGGTTGCTCGGCGGTGCCGGCCAGCGGCATCAGCAGCTTCAGCGTCAACGAGTGGGCTTTCTCCATCTCGCCGCGAATCCACCCCACGTATCCCTCGCCGTCCTCTCCCAATTCCACGAAACCTTCGTCGGTTCCCCCGTATTCGGCCGGTTCTCGCAGAATGGCCCCGTCGAAGCGCAAAGGCACGCGAACCCAGTCGTTGCGCCGCAGGAGTACCTCGACCACGACCGTCAGCTCCACGTGCTTCGCCTCGGCCTTACCTGTTGCCGATACCCGCTGGACGTTGTAGCTCGGTGGCTGGCTCCGCTGGGCGATCCCGTGTTTGATGTCCAGCAGCTCCTCGATTTCCTCGTACGTCAGATTGAAGAAGGGCACGAGCTTGCCGGCCTTGTCTCGGGCATACTTGATCACCAGCGGGGATTCTTCGATCCGCGGCGTACCGGACTCCGAAGGGTCGGGCGCAGACGCGGTTCCACTTGGGGACGAACCGGGGGCGCCACCGTTCTGGCCGCAAGCCAGACAGGACCACAAGAGCAAGGGGAGAATAGCCCCCGCCGCTGACAGCAGCATGTTCCTGGACAAAGCCTTATCTCCAGCCGACCCGCCGGTAGACCTTAGCAGGCGCACCCATTTTAACGCTCGTACGGCTCAGAAGGGAAAGAGCCAGAAAAGCAATATTTCCAGTTTAGCTGGACGACGAGGCAGAATAAAGCATAAAACCCGATAATCTCGACCGTGTCACCCCCAGGGAGGAGGAGTCGAATGACACTTCCGGCTGGCCTGCGACAGCGACCGAAATCCGAAATGCACAGGGTTCAGGACTCACGACTTTCACGCAACCGTTTGTCCATATTCCCGATTGTGCGGGGGGGACGAGTATCAACTCGACCCTTCGGGCGAACTCTTTCGGGCCCGAGCCACCATCGCCCGAAGTTGAGCGTGCAACGGCTCGTTGGCGGCCGCCAGGAAATGGCCCGTGTCGAGCACCAACGAGCCGCCGTCGGTCCCGGTGACGATCCCGCCCGCCTCGCGAACGATCAACGCGCCGGCGGCCATGTCCCAGATCTTGGTGGAGAACGACCAGTACACGTCGAACCGTCCGGCGGCCAAATAGCAGAGATTCAGCGCGCTGGAGCCGGTGCGGCGGATCGCCTGGCAGACGGTCATCGCTTCGAGGAAAACCAGCAGATCGAGCGAATCCCGGCGGCAGCGCGGCGGAAAACCCACGGCCGCCAAGGTGTTGCCCAGATCGATCACGTTGCTCGCGTGGATCGGCCGGCCGTTCAGGAAGGCCCCTTCGCCGGCGGTCGCCGTGAAACATTCGTCGCGCATCGGGTCGAAGACCGCGCCGGTGAGCAACTCGCCGCTGCGCTCCAACGCCAGCGAAACGCAGAAATGCGGCACCCGGTGCACGTAGTTCGTGGTGCCGTCCAGGGGATCGGCGATCCATCGATATTCGGTGCGATCGGCGGGACGTTTCGTCCCCTCGTCTTCCTCTCCCAACAGGCTGTGTTGAGGAAATGCCTCGAGAACGGTTCGGCGAATCGTCTCCTGGGAAGCCAGATCGGCCTGGGTCACCAGGTCGGCCGGGCCCTTTTCTCGAACGTCGAATCGCTCGATCCAATCCAGCACCTCGGCCCCCCCGGCACGGACCGCCTGTTCGCAAATCTTTGTGTATTCAGACATTACGTTCCTTGTAGTCGGATCTTCAGGAGATACGCTCCCCATTATAAGGGCTCGCGGGTTGGCTGCAACTCGTCAAAACCCCTCTTGAGTGTTAACCGCAGAAAAATCCTCGATGAACCCATGTTTTTGCCGGTTCGACACTGGACATGTCGGGAGAAGTTGGTATCATCAAAGGGTAGAGGGAAGGAAGTGTTCCGGTATTGATGCGGAATATGCCCATTACCTTCCTGCGTGACTTGGCTTTTGCGATTCTTCGGTTATCATAACGGAGCATTCATACTCGGTTCGGCCTCTTCTCTGTTCCGGCCCCGCCGTTTCGCTTGCATTGCGAGCGGCGGGGTTTTTCTATTGACGGGCAAACCGAAGCGAGACCCCTGATGGACGGATCGGTCTGGCGGTTGGAAAACGACACCAAGCGGAAACGGTGTACGGCCTGGCTGCAGTTCGGCCGCCTTTCGGCGATGGTCGATCTGGGTCGGCCGCAGGAAGGGCTGAGTGAGATTCACCTCGGCTCGGACACGCTGGCCGAGACCCGGCTCTTGGGAATCGCCACCGATCGGCTTACGGCCGCCGAAGAAGTGCTCTTGCCGGAAGCCCACGTTCGCGGTTCGCAGTTGGTTGCCGCGTACGAGGAGGCGCCGAATCGGCCGCTGCGGGTCGATGCGTCATGGCGAGTGCTCAGGGCCAATCCGACCGAAGAGTTTCTTATCGGCGTGGAACTGGTCGTCTCGGTGCAGACGCACCTCTTGGATGGGTGTCCCGAGTTGTCCGCGCGAAG
>Ga0307379_10007552_pt1 | contig 14755 bp, 12 predicted proteins | sample UN2MG_FD_202237 | JGI IMG/M metagenome (GOLD analysis project Ga0307379, IMG submission 202237) | Soil microbial communities from Risofladan, Vaasa, Finland - UN-2 | ecosystem: Environmental > Terrestrial > Soil > Coastal area > Acid sulfate soil | place: Finland: Risofladan, Vaasa | collected... | reverse complement strand
GGGGTCGGCTGCCAGGAGCCTCCACCCGGAGGGCTCTTTTCCCAGGCTGACAGCCGAGACCTGGAGTTTTTCGAGTAATAGTGTCCGCTCGTCAAGTAAAATTTCGTAGAGCTCCTGAGGGTCTTTCTTTAATCCGAAAGCATCTTCTGCAAGCTCAGCGTAGCGGCGCTTTCCCAGACACTCAGGCCCGGCGGAGAGCTCAAGCCGTTTAAGCCGTCTGCCTAAAGATACAGCTTGATCGTGCAGGGCGTTCAGTTTACCCGAAAGCGTGTTGCCTGGTTTTTTCCGCTGGCTGAGCGATTGGGCCAGCTCATCGAGAAAACCCGTGAAATTGGCAGACCAGACAAGCCCCTGCTCCATTCGCTGGGTACTGGCTGAGACGAGCTGTCTCTCGGCGCAGCGGAAAAGCCTGGCCGCCCGATCGAGCCGGCTTGCAAGAGCGGATAAATCACCGGCTGCCATGACCAGCCCCTGGGTGGCCACCATGAAATAAAGAGAAGGGTCGTAAAAGTGGAGCCTTTCGGTCTCGAAAGTACGCAGGTAATTTTTAGCGTGCATTCTCAAAAGCCAGGCATCGGTTTCCAGATCGAGATCAATCTCCTTCTCCAGGCTCAGCTTTTCCAAGAATGCGAGGACATTACGAGAGCGGGCGATACCCTCCTCGATGAGTCCAGGGGATAAATCTTCCATGGCTCCAGGGAAGCGGAAAGAACCCTCGGCGCGGGGGAAAAAGATAAACTCATCGCTGGCGCACATGACTGGAAAACTCTCCGCCATAAAGGACAGATATTTTTCAATCTCCTTTTTCAAATCTCTGTGGGAGATGGTAGACATTTTTATTGCCGGCAATTAAATTCTTATTTTGATGGATAGTACACGTAGGCCTGTAAACACGATCTCGATTTTAGTATCAATTAAAGTTTTACTATAAAAATCCGGGAATGTCAATTTTCGCTGGCTGTGTCGATCCCATATTTTGAAAATTCAAGCAGCAACATTGAAGATTCGTTATGAATTTTTTACTTAATAAATAGAATATGGCTCTTCAAAAAAAGGCATTGAAAGAGTTTTTCATCGAGAATGTCACCGCCCCGGTGAAAACCAAACAGGTGGCCCGCGCCCTGGGCATGAAAGGCACTGAGTACCGGTTGCTGAGAAGGTTGTTGCGCGAGATGGCTGAGGAGGGAATCCTGGCCCGGGTAAGGAGGAATTGCTATGCGCTTGCCGAGGGCAGTGACAGGATCCGGGGACGGCTGCAGGCTGTAAGGCGCGGTTACGGGTTCGTGATTCCGGAAAGCGGCGGCCGGGACATTTTTATCAAGTCTTTCAATCTTGGAGATGCTCTGGATGGAGACCGGGTGGAGGTGCGTCTGGTAAGCACACCTTCCGCTGGAAAGCCGGAGGGTGTTATCGAGCGGGTGCTGGGCCGTGCGCGCAGGCGTTTTGTGGGAATTTTGCAGAAACGGAAAGGTTTTTCGAGCCTCCTACCGGTAGAGGAAAAGATATTTACTGAGATCCTGATTCCAGCCGGAGAGGCCGGAGGGTTTAAAAACGGGCAGAAAGTGCTGGTCGAGGTTTATGACTGGGGCGGGTCCAGGGGCCGGCTTTTGGCCCGGGTGATACGCGCCCTGGATAGTCCCGGGATTGCCCCGGGACAAGAGATCCTTCTCAAGTACGAGCTGCCTGAGCGCTTTCCCCCGGCCATCCTGCGCCAAAGTTCAGCGATCCCGGGCGGGATCGACCGGGCGGATCTCGATGGCAGGGAAGACCTTCGCAGCCAGGTGGTGTTTACAATCGATCCGGCGGATGCGAAAGACTTTGATGACGCGCTCAGCGCCAGTGAGCTCCCTGACGGCGATTTCGAGGTAGGGGTGCACATTGCCGATGTGAGCCGCTATGTCAAGGAGGGTTCGGCAATTGACCGTGAGGCCCGCCAGCGCGCGATGAGTGTCTATCTCGATGGAGCCTATATCCCGATGCTCCCCCCTGAGTTGTCCTCAGGGATCTGTTCTCTTGCCCTGGGCCGGGACAGACTGACAGTGTCGGTCCTCATGCGGATGGGCCCGGAGGGCGAAATACGAAACAGCCGCCTGGTTTCCGGTGTGATCCATTCGAGATGCAGATACGATTACCAGCAGGTCCAGGCTGTGCTTGACAGCCGCAGCCGGTACGGGGACATGTGTGATGAGACTGTGGAGCCCTTGCTTGCGCTACAGAAATTAAGCGAAAAAAGACGTCTCAAACGAAAAATGCTTGGAGCTCTGGATTTCGATCTGCCCGAGCCTCTGGTTGTGCGAGGCTCGAGCGGTGAGACTATTGATATCAGGCGCAAGGAGAGGCTTGAGAGCCACCGTCTGGTGGAAGAATTCATGATCACTGCCAACGAGCTGGTGGCCGACCGGCTGGCAAAAAGCAATCTTCCTGTTGTCTACAGAATCCACGAGGAACCAGACCCGGAAACTGTGGAAAACTTGAACTATCAACTGAAAACCTTGGATCCACGCCTTGTTGTCAACAGCCGGGGCAGGGTTCCAGGTCCGGCTGAATTTTCGCGGGTTATCGAAACTGCCGAGAAGATGGGGATCGGTGAGCTTGTTTCATCTCTTGTCATCCGGGGTATGAAACGTGCTCTTTACAGTACCCGGAATATCGGGCATTTCGGCCTGGCAAGCCCCTGCTACACGCATTTCACCTCGCCTATCCGGAGGTATCCGGACCTCTTGGTGCAAAGGCTTTTAAAAAGGCTGTCGGGACTCGAAAGTAATGCCGGAATAAAAAATTTAACTGCCGAGGAGAAGCTGGCAGACCTTTGTGCCCATTGGAGCCAGCGCGAGCAGCTCATTGAATCGGCCGAAAGGGAATCCGACAGCCTGGTGCAAGCCCGGTTTATGAGTGGGCATCTCGACCGGCGGTTCGAAGCGCTGATCACCTCGGTCAAGCCGCACGGGTTCAGGGTGCAGCTCAAAGAATATTTTGTGGAGGGCTTTGTCCATGTGAGCCAGCTTGCCGATGACTATTATAATCTTAATGATAATCAGGCCTCCCTGCAGGGACGGAAGAGCGGGCGCATTTTTTGCCTGGGTCAGACAATAGAGGTTATCCTCAGCCGTTGCGACCCTGAGCTGAGAAGAATAGATTTTGTCCCGGCAGGGATAAACGGTCTCTTCTAAACCAAACCCGGAAAAAAGAAAGGAGAAATCAGGTGAACCGGCCAGATGAGAAAGCACCCGGTAAAGGGGAAGAGAATGACTTCTCTAAAATCGAGCCTCAGGAAATCGATATTCCGCAGGAGTTTATTTCCGGAGACAAGCGAGGATTCATCAGGATGGTCTACGAGGACGAGCTGAGAAAGGTTTGCGGCGAGAGAAAGCTTAAACTCTCAGAGCAGCATTCCTGGATCACCTTTCGTAAAAGTCTGCCGATAAACCGTTGGCTGGAACGCTCTCGTGGCCAGGGGATGGGGAAAAGCGAACTGAAAGGTATGAAAAAAGAACTTGAAAAATATCTGGAAATCTTTGCCCAGGAAGCGAAAGAGCTTGATTTAACCCTTGACATGGAGCGTAATTATTACAGGGAAGCGGTAAGCCTGCTGAGTAAATACAAAAAGGATGACAGGCTGGACTCTAAAGAGCGGAAGGTTCTTAAAAAGCTAATGATAATGGTGGATAATAAAGATGCCAGACTGGCGTATCAGATATTACAATCGATAGTCTAGCGGCCCGCGCCCGGGCAGTGCGCAGTACATGATATTAAAAAATCCAATCAACCCTCAAAAAAGAAAAAAGGCAGGAAACTATCCCTGCCTTTAAGATTAAATCTCGAATGTATATCGGGGTGTCTTATTCCGCTGAGGTTTGTTTAAGGTTGGCAGCAAACCGGCTCAGACGGGACTTGTAGCGGGCGGCGGTATGTTTGGAAACCACGCCGATCTTGGCATTTTTATCAATAATGGAAAAAACCTGCGGCAGAAGCTCCAAAGCGCTTTGGGAATTCTGGGCGCTGCGCAGTCTCTTTATCAGGCTCCGCATTTTTGAGCGGCGCTGGCGGTTACGTTCTCTGCGGATCAAACTTGTCCGGTGACGTTTGATTGCGCTTTTTACAGTTGGCACTGATCATCCTCCCGACAGAGCATGTAATATCAATATTTTACCGTTCAAAATTCAAAAACATAAGATAATATTTTCTGATCCATTGTCAATGCTTTTTAAAGCAAAAGAAAAGATTCTGAGAATATGTTTTTTTCTCTCCCTGCTTTTTGTACCGGCTTACGGTTCGGAATTTGCGGATCAGGAAGCCGCGGAATACGAAAAAATCGTCGAGAACCAAGTGGTTGTCTATTACCAGCCGCCAGACAGTAAAGTTGCCAGGGAATACCTGACTTGGTCCACAGAGTTTGTTCCCCACCCGGACTTTTTGCGCAAGGCCGGTTTGAAGAAACTCGCAGTTTATATTGCTCCCACCAACCAGGAGTTCACCCGGCTGACAGGCGGCCGCCTCCCGGAATGGGGTGTGGCCTGCGCTTTGCCCCAGGAGGACGCAGTGATAGTGCGTTCGCCGCGGATAGTCCCGCTGTGGAAAGAAAACCCGCGCGAGATATTACTTCACGAGATCGCCCATGTCTTTCTGGAACAGCAGTTAAGCCCGGCTGAAATTCCGCGCTGGTTTCACGAGGGTTTCGCAGTCTACAGCTCTAGCATGTGGGGTATTGAAAGCTCGCTTGAATTTTCTGTCGCCCTGCTGGTTGGAGCGGTGGCTCCAATGAAAGCGCTAAGTCGCGATTTCCCGGCTGATGAGGTTGCTGCGCGCAGGGCTTACCTTCAGAGTTACACCCTGATTGAATACATGTTCGGCAATTGGCAGGACCAACAGCTGGCGCTCCTTTTCCAAAAGTGGCGCGAGCAGGGTGAACTGGACAAGGCCCTGAGAATTAGTCTGGGGCTTACTTTGATGCAATTGGAGAACCGCTGGAGGAAATGGGTCGAGGTGCGCTACGGCTGGCTCAAACTCCTGACCAGCGTGACAGTGATCTGGATTTTCGCTGCCGGCTTGTTCATTGCAGTTTATATCTCCCGGCGTCTCAAATTCAAGAAAAAGCTCAAAGAGATGAAACTGCAGGAAATAAAGGTGCTGGAAGAACAGTGGCTGCAAGGTGAGGACACAGCCGGGGGACAGGAAATGCAGTGTTTCAGGGAAGAAGAGGAGCCTGACAAGCCCCCCGGACAGCCGGGATCTGTCTAGCGGGCTTAAAACTCCCCGCACGATTTCTGGCGAAATATTTATATCCAAGAGCAGGGGGAAGTTATAGATTAAAAAAAGTGTAACCAAATCAGAAATTCATTTGTCTTAGGTACGAAAATATCAACCAACAACGTTAAAAAGAATCTCCATGGAGACAGACGGACAGCTGATTGCGCAAGTACTGCACGGCGAGCGGGAAAAATTCGGCATACTTGTCGAGCGTTACCAGCGGCAGATTTACCGGTTCCTGATACGGATGGGGCTGGATCATGATGAGACTGCGGACATTATGCAGAATGCTTTTATCAAAGCTTACAGTAATCTGAAGAGCGTGCGGGAGGAGGGAAGTTTTCGCTGCTGGCTTTACACGATAGCCGCCAATCAGGCGAAGAATTATCTGCGCCAGGTTTCCCGCCGCGGGGTCCAGGTTTCCCCGGAAGCTCTCTATTCTGTTGAGGAGAGAGACAATCCCGAACTGATATACGAGAGGCGAAGTTTGAGAGACCGGATAGAGGAGGCAATGGTTCGCCTGTCCGAAATACAGCGCCAGGTTGTGGTCCTCAGGGCTTTCGAGGATTTACCATTCAAGGAAGTGGCAAAAATTACCAATATGAGCTTGTCAGGTGTAAAGGTAACATATCATCGGGCGCTGAAAAAAATGTCTATCTCATTCAAGATAAAGGTATCCAATACAAAATTGGAAGCCAGGGAGAAGGGTCAAAATGAAATGTCCGCTTGATGAAAGCCTGCTCGTCGATTACCTGGAAGGCGAACTGGAGGCCACAGCCTCCTCGATGGTCAGCGAGCACTTGAAGAGCTGCCCGGTTTGCCGGACCGAATATGAAGCGCTCCTGGAGGCGAGAGAAGCGCTCAGGGCAATGCGGGAGTCCAAGACCGAAGAGCCGCCTGAATCTTTCTGGCAGGAGAGCTTGCAAGCCGTGGCGCAAGCCACTTACAGGCGCCGGGTAGATTCATCTCTGGGGAAAGTAATTAAATTCCCCTATTTAAAGCCAAAGTTTTTAGCTGCTGCGGCTGTGGTAATGATGGCCCTTGCCGGGACGCTTAAATGGGGGCTGTTCACCGGAAGATCGGTCCGGAGCCCGGAAACGGTTGTCCAGGCAGTCTCACCAGCCAATAACATTGCCCTCGAGGATTCTCTTTATCTTCTGACTCGGGCTATCTACCAGTGCGATCTGGCGGCAATGGCGCTTGAGTCGATAGGCGAGCTGGAGGCCGGGGACACCTCCGGGATCCCTTCAGCAGGCATGGTTTTCCCGGTTGGAAGGTCTGTTTACGAGGGTCTGCTGGATCTGAAAGATAATGAGATCGACAATGTAATGGTTCTACTGGCCAGTTTATAAATCCCGTTATTTTTAAAACTTATCAAAAAACTCAAGGAGGTAATTATGCTGTCGGCCATGAAACGAGCTATTCCGGTACTTTTAGTTATGATCCTGACTGCCGCTCCATCGTATCTCGGCGCTTCGGATAAGGCTGCCGGCGACGGGATGGAGATTCAGGCCTTGGATCAGGTTCCCGCTTTACATGAACTAGAGGGAGCTGAAATATCGACCGGCGACAATCACTGGCTAAACCGTGACTTGGCAATGGCGGAGCCGGAAGATTCAGCGGATAAAGAGACCGCAGAGCGCCGCGCCAGACACGAACAAAAGATAAGCATGTTTCGCCTGTGGCGGATAATCGAGGAAGTGGACCTGACTGACGAGCAGGTAGATAAGGTATTCCCCCTGATGCGGGAAATGCAGAAAGAGGAACGGGAACTGACCCATAAGCGCCATTCACTGTTCAGAAATCTGAGAAAAGAGCTCAAAGAGGAAAAGCCTGCCGAGGCCGTTATACAGAGCCTGGTGACTCAGATTGAAGAGAACGATAACCTTATCTGGCACGCCAAAAAAGACGCAGAGAAAGAGATTATGAATCTCCTGACCGTTCCCCAGAAGGCCCGTTTTCTGCTGGCAATGAATGACGTGGAAAGAGACATCTGGGGAGCAATTGCCAGGATCAAAGGCCCAGTTCCTCCTTTGCCTGAGGGAGTTCCATTTGACAGAGAGAAATTCCAGGAACAAATGCAAAAGGTGCGTGAGAATCTGGAAAAAATGAAACAGGATCTCCAGGGAAAAGGGCTGAATATGCCGGATGTCGACTATGACAAGATCACTGAAGACGCAACCAAAGCATATGAAGAAGCGGCTAAACCCGGGGATAAAGCCAAGGGAAAAGAAACCCCGAAGAAGAAACCCTGAATCCTGACCTGTTTTCGAGTTACTGCCTGCAAAAAACCACAATTATGAGTAGACAGGGGCTAAAAATGGCTGGTATCGGAAGAGTCGGTTTCATCCTGGCGGCGGGAGTTTTCCTGATCCTTTTTCTGGGACTATATTCTGTCCCTTTGTCGGCAGCTCCAGGGGATGGATTTGATCAAGAAAGGCGGATGCCCCGCCCCGGGATGGGCCAAAGGATACCCGACCGGGAGAAAGAGATTGAGCAGCAGTTTGAAGAGATATGCAAGTACCTCGAACTTACAAAGAAGCAGAAAAAACAGGCCCAAAAGATATTCGACCGCAGGGGCAAGGAATCGAAGAAAGTTTTCAAAGCCATGCGCAAGGGTAAGCTGGACGGGGCTGCAGGCCGCGACTCGCTGAATGTTATAATGGCGAATTACCGCGAAAAATTTAGCGCCTTGATCACAGAAGAGCAGCGGAAAAAGCTCGCGGAATGGAGTAAAGACCAGATGACCGGGGACAGAAAACCGGATCAGTCACCCCCCCGGAGAGGGTTTCCATGAGCGCTTCCCGGAAAAATCCAGCGGCCCAAATCAGGAGTAAGTGCCAGGGCAATTTACTAGCCATAAGAGAAAACCCCGTCTAAGGTTAAAATAAAAAGAACATTTTGCTCTCAAGTCCGGTATTTGCTTTAAAAGGGAAAGCAAATACCGGACTTTTTATTAATAGGTACGCCCTTGAATAATCAAAGCGGATTGGCTAATTTTGGATGTCTTGAGTTTGTCGAGGGTTTATCAGAAAGGAACCGGACCGATGGTCATAAAAAGGGATCTGTTATTAAAGTCTATATATATTCTTGCAGCGGCTTCACTGGCGGCACTGGTTTTCAATACCATGGGCGGGATTCCGCTTGTGGGGCGGCGGGAGATCGACTCGGATTTAATTCTCGAGGAAGGTCTTCCAGAGGGTGAAGGCCTTCATTTAATTGCTTTCGAGGCGGCCCGTCATTTTTACGAAAACGAGCTGGGCCCGATAGTGGATGCCCGTTATCTCGAGGAATATGATCGGGGCCATATCCCGGGAGCGCTCAGTTGCCCATTTTACGAGCTCGATCAATATCTGCCGCTCGTGTTGAATAAAGTTCCTTTCAACTCCAGGGTAATGGTTTACTGCAATGGCGAGGACTGCGAGGACAGCCGTTTCCTGGCTGGTGCCCTCCAGGAAGCGGGTTACAAGAAACTGTATATTTATCTGGGGGGTTATAAAGAGTGGCTCGAACGGGGCATGCCGATTGTAAACGAAGCGGAAACCGGCCCGGCTCACCGGGGAGGGTTCAATCCGAAAAAGGCCTTCGATTTCAGTGGCATTCTGCCCGGATGGGTCTGGCTTTCGGTTGATTTTCTGCTCTTAGGCTATGGATTGTTCATACTCTTCCTGGTGGCCCATAAAAGGGAAGACTCCCTGGCAGCGGCATTCGCTGTGAGGATGGTCGGATTTCTTTTTCTGGTCGCTGCATTGCATAAAATCGCCTCGCCGGCCGAGTTTGCCCGAATTATAGAGAATTACCAAATCCTGCCTGGAATGCTGGTCAATATCGCGGCGATCGTTATGCCCTGGTTCGAGTTCTCCTGCGGCCTGCTCCTGTTGACCGGAAGGCTCAGAGCCCCATCCGCAGCCGTTATTCTCCTGATGACCGGCTGCTTTGTTCTTGCCATAGGTTTCAATATCGCCCGCGGACTCGATTTCGACTGCGGCTGTTTCGGCAGCGGTCACACATCCCCCTGGCAGGTTCTGCTCAGGGATATCGGCCTGTTTTTTTGCTGTCTGCCTGCATTGACAGGCGAGAAAGAACCACAAAAATCTTAGGAATCAGTGAAAGCAAGGACCCTTTTTTGCCGTTTTCAAATTTATAATCTTTATTCGGAAAGCCTGAGCAGTTTATAACTCGAGCGGGCTTGATCCTGGTAAAATTCCCTGGAGTTTCAAAACCCATGCTCCATAGAACCGGAAAAATCCGGATCGCTCTTTTACTGGCTATCTTGCTTCTTGACAGCGCTCTGAGGACTGGTGTCTCTCTTGCAGCGGAGCAACTGGATAATCAGATGTATCTTAATTTGCGCAACATCTCCCTGGCTCTCGAGCGCAGCGGAAGACTGGAAGAAGCCGCCCAAATCCTGATCAACCATCGTGATGATCCGAGAATCCTGAAACTGCTCGAGAACCTTTTTGACAAGGCCGGGAAAAAGGAGGATTTTCTTCCACTGGCTGAGGAGGCGGCCCGGAATAATCCGGAGAGCCCGGAGGTTCTTTCTATTTATTTGAAAAGTTTGAACGATGTCGGGCTTAAGGACAGTTTGCGCCTGACAGCCTTGCGCTTCCTGGAGCGTGACCCGGAAAAAAATGACAGGTATATTTTTACAGGCAATCAGCTCAGGCGATACCGGATGTTCGAGGAGGCTTTATCGATTTATGAACAGGGAAGAAAGAAACTCAAAGGGCCGACACTTTTCAGCCGCGAGGTGACCGAACTCCTGATCGATCTCGCCCGCTACAGTCAGGCCCTGGATGAGCTGCTTGTTTTCTTGAGCGGCCAGCCCAAAGACCTGCCCTTTGTCCAGCATCAGGTTTACCGTATTCTGGAGGCTGGAGAAAAGGAAAAAGAACTGGTGCTCGAGCGCCTCTCCCAGGCGCTTAAAGATACCAAGGAGCCTGTCCGCAACGGCCTTCTGGTCCTGCTTGTCGATGCAAACCTCACGCTGGGCCGGCCACAGCCTGCATTCATGCTGCTTCGGGAACTTCTGTCCTTTCTTGACAATAACGGGGCCTACCGTCAACTGATCGTTTTTATCGGCAGGAGCCTAAAGCTCAAAGAGTACGAGCCTGCCCTGTGGGCCTATGATCTTGCGGATTCGCTGGGGCTGATCGCAAAGGGGAGGGCTCTCCTGGGCAAGGCGGATATCCTGCTGAGCATGGGCGATCTGTCCCGGGCTGAAAGCTCACTTTTGGAACTCACCGAAGCTCCCAGGGAGAATGAGGGCTTGCGCGTCGAGGCCATGAACCGCCTGGGCGGGCTTTATCTGGAAAAGCTCGGGCTTCCGGATAAAGCGCTGCAAATCTACCGGGAGCTAGAAAAGATCGACCGGACACGGGGCCAGACACTGCTGGGTGTAAAACTTAAAATTGTCGAGAGTTTTATCAGGCTTCAGCAGCTCGATGAAGCCAGGAAGCTGAACGAGGAGCTGCTCGCCGGCACCGAGGATCCGGAAACAAGAAGCCGGGCCCTCCTTCTGCTGGGCCATACTTTCTTTTACGCAGGCCAGTCAGACAGCGCTGTTGCAGCTTATAACGCCTTTGCCAAATTGCGGCTGGGAGAACCCGAGGCCAATGATGCGATCGGCCGGATCTATCTTATTCAGAACGATAAAAGCCCTGATGCCCGGGTAAATAAGCAGGTGGGATCGGCCCTTCACAAAGCTGAATGCGGGGAACTTCAGCAGGCGGCAGCGCTTTTTCAGAACATCTTGCGGGAAGTGGCGGATTCCTCGTACATGGTACAGATACTCTACCAGATGGGAAGAGTGTACGAAGGGGCTGAAGAATTTTCCCTGGCCCTTGGGGTCTATGATGAAATGTTGAAAAAATTCCCCAGCCACCACCTGGCTCCGCTGGCTGAGCTGCGTATGGGAGTGATTTTTCTCCAACAGGTGGGGGATACCGAAACAGCGCGCAAGCATCTCGAACGCGTGGTTTACGAGTATCCTGTGGGCGTTGCTACTCCCCCTGCGCGGCGCCTGTTGCGCTCGCTTGAAAATAACAAACTGTAAGGTTATTTTATATTTATTGTTTTATAAAAAGCGGCAATTAATCAACATTTTTTGATTCCGGTGACATGTGAAAGCGTAATTGGATAAAGAAACATGATTCAGGATTTACTAATAACAATTTATGTGGCTTGAATGCGTAATATCTATGGAAAAACAGTCGGCATTTTAAGATTGACGATTGCCAGCCTTTTTATACTTACCCTGGTTCCCGTGGATCTGAAAGCCGAGATACTCGTGCCCATGGATCTGACCCAGAGCGATCATCTCAAGGCCTATGGCCTGGCTTATAAAGTGATCAAGGCCGGGATCAATGTTGAATGGCTTCTCAATTACCGTGGAGGCTCGTTCCTGTTCGAAGAGCGGGAGGCCTTCCTGCGCCAGGCGCGACTGATGGGGGTAAGCTGCGAAATTGTCCCTCCGGACCAGGTGGTCGCTATCCACGGCCTGATAGAGCAGGAGAATATGGAGGTGGTGCTTTTGGAAAAAGCTCCCAAGGTGGCGATTTATACTCCCCCCAACAAATCGCCTTGGGATGATGCTGTCACCCTGGCGCTGAGTTACGCAGAAGTGGATTACGATACTGTGTGGGACAGGGAAGTCCTCGAGGGCAAATTGTCGGAGTACGACTGGCTGCACCTGCACCACGAGGATTTCACCGGGCAGTACAATAAATTTTATATTGGCTACAAAGGAACAATCTGGTACCTGGAAGAGGTGGCCCGCAATGAGGAAATGGCGGCGACTTTGGGTTTTGACAAGGTTTGGAAAATGAAGCACGCAGTAGCGCGCAGGATTGCGGATTATGTAAGAGAGGGCGGTTTTCTTTTTGCCATGTGTCTGGCGGCAGAGACCCTGGATATCGCCCTGGCCGCGGATGATGCGGACATCGTACAGGCTGATGTGGATGGTGACGGGATAAGCCAGGACGCGCAGGCCAGGCTTGACTTTTCCAAAACCCTGGCTTTCACTGATTTTCACCTCGAGTTGAACCCTTTTGTCAATTCGTTCTCCGATATTGACGGGCATCAGGTGAACAATCCCCCAAAACGTCAAGACCTCGGGTACATCGAGCTTTTCAAGTTTTCCGCCAAGTATGACCCGATACCCACTCTGCTCACCCAGAACCATACTGGCTTTATCAAGGGTTTCTACGGCCAGTCGACAAGCTTCACCAGAAAGACTTTGAAAGATGCAGTTACAGTGCTGGGTTTCGAAAAAGGCAAGCCCTGGGTTAATTATATCCACGGCAACACAGGCCGGGGATTCTGGACATTCCTGGGCGGGCACGACCCGGAAGACTCTGAGCACCGGATCGGCGATCCGCCGACCAGGCTCGAGCTGCACAAAAACTCCCCAGGCTACCGTCTGATACTGAACAACCTGCTTTTGCCAGCCGCCAAGAAAAAGGAGCTTAAGACCTAGCCAAAGATATTTGAAATTTTCAGGTATATCCTATATAAAACAAGTCATTCGCAAAATTTAAACTTTCAGGCACAAAGTGGCAAAGGCACAAAGTTATTGTAACTGTTTATTATGAAATTATCAGGTTAAACACCAAAAACAGTCGTTCAATTTTCGCCTTTCCTCGTGGATTTTCAAGTTCGCTATGTCCCTTTGTTCCTTTGTGCCTCTGAGCCTGGAACACTTTATTTATCAGTCAGTTGGAAAATTGTGAGAGATAATCTTTCAGATTGAAATGTGAAAGAATCTAATCACAGGCTCCCTTTATTTCTCATTCAAGGAGAGGTATTTGTGAGGCTCACAACTTTGCTGGGCGCAATCGGGGCTGTTTCCCGCCGGGGATCGGTAGGACCGGTCGAGGTTACCGGACTCGTCGTGGACAGCCGAAAAGTGATCCCGGGAGATTTGTTTTTTGCTCTTGTTGGCTCCAGTGCCGACGGGCATGAGTTTTTGGAACAGGTCTGGGAAAGGGGCGCTATAGGAGCTGTAGTCAGCCGAATCAATGAACGCTGTCCAATTGAGCAGTTCGTAGTGCAGGACACCAGGGAAGCCCTGGGACTTGCAGCCTGCGAGTTCTATGACTACCCCTCCAGGAAATTCCCCTTGATCGGGGTTACCGGCACCAATGGCAAAACTACCGTGGCCTTCCTTGTGCGCTCGATCCTGGCCAGCGAGGGAATCAAATGCGGTCTCCTGGGTACTGTATACAATATCCTGGGAGAAGATAGGGTCTCACCGAGTGAGCTGACCACAGCCCAGGCCAACGATATTCAGCGCATGCTGTCCCTGATGCAAGAAAACGGCTGCCGCGCAGCCGTGATGGAAGTAAGTTCGCACGGGCTCGACCAGAAGCGCAGCTATGGCTGCCAGTTTCAGGTGGCTATTTTCACCAACCTGACCGCGGACCATCTGGACTATCACCCGGACATGGAGCACTATTTCAGGGCGAAAAGCACCCTGTTCAACGACCTGGGCAAACAAGGCCGGGCTGTGGTAGGCTGGGATGATCCATTCGGAGAGAGGCTGGTTTCCCGGATCGAGGGTCCGGTGATCACTTTCGGGAAAAGGAAAAAAAGCGATATCCGGATTGTTTCCTGGAAGCCCTTGTCCGAGGGGGCCTGGATCCAACTGGAGGTATTCGGCAGGCCTGTGCGTGCGAAAGTGTCTCTTCTGGGCAGGTTCAACGCGCAGAATATCGCCGCGGCTGTCGGTGTGGCTGCCGCCATGGGGATAAATCCATCGCGTATCGCCCAAGCCCTTTTCTCTCTCCGGGCCGTACCCGGACGTATGGAGCCAGTGGACCTGGGACAGCCTTTCAGGGTAATCGTGGATTACGCCCATACTCCAGATGCCCTGGAAAAAGCTCTGCAGGCGGCGCGCGAGCACACACAAGGCCGGCTGGTGAGCCTTTTCGGCTGCGGCGGCTGCCGCTACCGCTTGAAAAGGGGCGCCATGGGAGAGATTTCAGCACGCTTGGCGGATTTCACCCTGATCACCTCTGACAACCCGCGCAGCGAGGAACCTTCGGCAATAATCGAGGAGATTGTCGAGGGCACTCTCAGGGCAGGCTCCAAAGAAGGCAAGGATTTCATCGTGGAGCAGGATCGCCGGAAAGCGATCTGTCAGGCTATTGGCCTTATGCAGCCTGGCGACACCCTGCTAATCGCCGGCAAAGGGCACGAGGACTATCAGATCCTGCCTACCGGCAAGATCCATTTCGATGACCGTGAGGTGGCCAGGGAAGCCTTGAAGGATCTGGGGTACGGCCGACAAAATAACAGCCTGCCTTGATTAGCAATTACATATATAGTACTGCAATCTCTCAATAATTCCTTGAAAAATAATGATATTATATTTATATTTAAATAGAAAAATGGACTATTGACTCTGCTCAGCAGGCCTTCTATTTTTGAGGTATGCCAGCAGAGCTAAACAAGCCAGTTTACGAGGAGATGACACTCCTGCAGTTTCAAAGAGAATTCCGGACCG
>Ga0307379_10007550_pt1 | contig 14755 bp, 12 predicted proteins | sample UN2MG_FD_202237 | JGI IMG/M metagenome (GOLD analysis project Ga0307379, IMG submission 202237) | Soil microbial communities from Risofladan, Vaasa, Finland - UN-2 | ecosystem: Environmental > Terrestrial > Soil > Coastal area > Acid sulfate soil | place: Finland: Risofladan, Vaasa | collected... | reverse complement strand
GTGGCCGTAGGTGCGGCATGGCCCCTTGATGTTGGGATCGGCGCCGCTGTCGAGCAGCTTCCGGAGCAGGGACACGTCACCCTTGCCCACGGCCGCCATGAGCGGCGTGTCCCCGGTTTCTTCATCTTTCTGGTTGACGAGGCCGGGTTTTTCGCGGAGCATTTTGCCGATGGTTTCGCGGTCGTCCATCTGAATATTTTTCACCAGGGTGGCGTGCTGCTTGAAGTAGCGCTCCAGCTCCGGCTCCATGCCGAAGAAGAGGAAGGGAGCGCTGATCCAGAAGATCAAGACGCCGATCAGCGGGGCCTGGATTTGTTGGAGCCGGGGGAAACGGTCGCGGACGAGGAGCAGGATGCCGGGGATGATCGCGCCCGATGCCCCGGCGGCAATGACCAGCGCGTACACGCCGAAGAGATAGAACAGGCTGACCCAGGCCAGGCCGTCTTCTCCCTGTTCAAACATGAGGCCGATGTACATGATGATTTTCAGGATGACGAGCCCGGCGATGGGCGGAATGATGAGGCCAAAAATAAAGACCAGGGCCATCAGGGCCAAGCGGTTGGCCAGCGGAGACGGCGGCGTCCCTTCAGGCGTGGCCTCGGGCGGCGCGGTCTCGGTTTCCGGGAGGGATGAGTTCTCATCGCTCACGGTCCTGCTCCTTTCATGGCTCGCCTCCGGCGCCTTTGATGAGCTCCGAGCTTCGGAGCGACGCGGCGCAATCGAGGGGGGTCTGGCCGTTTTTGTCCCGGGCGTTGATGTCGGCGCCCGCGCTGATCGGGTACTCTCCGGCGTCCATGCAGCTCCAGCGGGCCGCGGCATGGAGCGGGGTCCAGCCCTGTTTGTCGCGGGCATTGATGTCGGCGCCGTGCTCGACCAGTGACCTGGCCACCTCATGGCTGCATTTTTCTTCCATCACCACATGCAAGGGGGCTTTGCCTTCCTTGTCGGGGGCATTCACGTCGGCGCCGTGGGCGATCAGGATTTCCGCGGCGTCGCGGTACTCGATCCCGGCGGCCCGGTGCAGGGGCGTTTGGCCCTTGTCGTTAACGGCCTTCACGTCCGCGCCTTTCTCGATCAGGAAGGGCATGAGGTTCCTGGCGTTCCAGGTGCCCGCGCCGGCGCAGTAGTGGAGGGGCGTATTACCCTTGCCATCGCGGTCGTTAATGCCGTTGCCCCGGGCCAGGAACAACTCGACCATTTTCCGGTTACCGTTGCCCACGGCGGCAAAGAGCGGGGTGCGTCCCTCGGAATCCCGGACCTTCACGTCCGCGCCATGGGCCAATAAAAGCCTGGTGAGATTCATGTCATTCCCGGCCACGGCGGCCATGAGGGGCGTGGTTCCGCCGGGGATCCCGGCATTGACATTTGCACCCGCTTCGAGCAGGGCCCGGACCATTCGTAATCTAGTGGGTCTGTCCGTTTGCTGCAGCGCGATCCATAAAGGCTGCTGTTGCTGGGGGTCGGACGGATTCACCTCGGCCCCGTATTGGATGAGGAGCTCAGTGATTTTGGACCCTCCCCGGCGGATGGCAATGGCCAGCGCCGGGTCGGTATTACGCTCACGCTCGCGGGCAAGCCAGGGGTTATCCTTGAGCATGGCCTCGACCGTTGCCTCATCATTGAAATGGAGGGCGGAAAAGAACTCCTTCTTGAGCTTGGTCCCCGGATCTTCATTTTCCGGGCGCACCGGAGATGAGGAGAGCATGAAGAGCAGCGCGGCGACCGGAAGCAGGAGTCGCTTCAATACCGCGGGAGCGGCGGACCTGATCTGATTCCGGGCTTTACTTGACCGGGATATTTTTTCGCCGGGCGATCCCATGTCGTGCCTCCTTTGATAGGTCATATATGGCATATCGCAGTTACCGCCTTAATGCATTCCAAACAGCCTCTTCAATATACCCACGTCGGAGTCGAGCTGGAAGAGGATGAGGAGGGCGATGGCGAGGGGGGAGACGAAGCGGATGAGGATGAGCCAGATACGAAAGAAGAGCGGTGAGCCGCCGCCTTCCAGGAGCTGTTTTTTAACAGAGTCACGGTTCATGAACCATCCGGCGAAGAGGGCGATGAAGAAGCCGCCGATGGGGAGCATGTAGTTGTTGGCGACGCGGTCAATGGAGTCGAGCACGGGCATGCCGTTTCCGTCCTTGTCGGTGAGGATGGTGACGGAGCCGAGGAGGTTGTAGGAGAAGGCGGAGAAGAGGCCGAGGGCCCAGATGATGGTCCCCATGACGATGGTGGCGCCGCGGCGGGCCCATTTGCGGTCGTCAACGAAATAGGCGACGACGACTTCGAGGAGGCTTATAGCGGAGGTGAGGGCGGCGAAGAAGAGGAGCGCGAAGAAGCTCATGGCGAGGATTCTTCCGCCGGGCATCTGGGCAAAGGCCAGGGGCAGGACCTTGAACACGAGTCCGGGCCCCTGGGCCGAGGGGTCGAGGCGGTATTGGAAGAGGATGGTGTAGATGGAGATGCCGGCGAGGATGGCGATCATGGTGTCGAGGCAGGCGATGATGACGGCGGAGGACGGCAGGCTTGCATCGTCGCCCAGGTATGAGCCGTAGGTGATCATGGCGCCCATGCCCAGCGACAGCGAGAAGAATGCCTGTCCCAGGGCCTCGAGCATGGGCAGGGGCGTGTAGTCGCCGGCGGTGTTGGTGACGAGCTTGGACCAGTCGGGCACGAAGAGGTAGGAGAGCCCGCCTTTGGCGTCGCCGGCGGTGAGTCCGTAGATGACGAGGAGCAGGAGGAGGAGGAAGAGCGCGGGCATGAGGATGCCGATCCATCGCTCCAGGCCCTCCTTGATGCCGAAGATGACGATGGCGATGGTGGCGCCCATGAAGGCGGTATGCCAGATGGCCTGCTGATAGGGGTCGGCGAGGAGGCTGGCGAAGTAGCCGGCGATGTCGGCGCCGGGCTTGAAATAATCTCCATCCACGCTCTTCACGAAGTAATCAATGGTCCATCCGGCGATCACGGAGTAGTAGGAGAGGATGACGAAGCCGGCGGCGACGCCCATGAACCCGACGGCGGTCCAGAGCTTGTGGCCGGAGGAGAGCTTGGAAAATGCGCCGACGGGGTTCTTGCGGGACTCACGTCCGATCATGATTTCGGCGACGAGCACGGGGATGCCGAGGACCGCGACGAATGCGAGGTACATGATGACAAAGGCGCCGCCGCCGTACTTTCCGGCGAGGTAGGGGAAGCGCCAGATGTTGCCGAGTCCGATGGCCGACCCGGCGGCGGCCAGGATGAACATCAGGCGGCTCGACCACAGGCCGCGGCTTTTAACGTCGTCGCTCATGGGAGTCGGGTGAATTATAGCCGCGCGGAGAGGGCGCCGCAACCTGCTGCGCGCGCCATTGTTCTCGTGCTCTCCGCGCACTCCCCTCCCCTATTCTTGAATTGCCGGGCCCACGGGCAAGTGTTACCATTGAGCGGAAGAATGGCCCAACAGAAAAAAAACCCCGGCCGCCACGCATGGGCGCGAGAGAGATGGATTTTCCGGAGTGGAGTGGCGGTGTTGCCCGCGCTCTTGCTTATCGGCCTTGAACTTTTGCTGCGGGCGCTCAATCCTTCTTTTCTTTCCGGCGAGGCCGAGTCCAGGCGCAATCCCGCGGGCATGCCGGTGTTTGAGATAAAGGATGAGAACGGCTCCCGGATTTACCGGCCTTCATCCCCTTTCCGGGCCTGGGGCATGGAATATCATTTCATCGTGCCCAAGCCGCCCGGTGTTTTCCGGGTTTTCGCGCTGGGCGCGAGCAGCGTGTATGGAGGGGCCCTTTGCAATCCCGGCGCGTTTCCCAGGCAGCTCCATGCGATGCTCTCGGCGTGGCCCCAAACGAGGTATGCCAGGACCTATGAAATGATCAACCTGGGGCAGCAAGGGTTTGCCGTTTCGGAGATCAAAAAGATGCAGGCCCAGGTTTTCACGGCTGAGCCGGACCTGCTTATCATTTACGCGGGCCACAACGAATTTTTTTACCACCGGGGCCATCCTCTCAGCTCACCGCCTGAATGGGCGCAGCGGCTGCAATACCGGCTGGAAGATTTCCGTTCGGTTCGGTTGATAGAGGCCATCTTCGGAGTTTTTTCCAACAAGCCCCCCCCCTTTCGCAATCGAGCCCGGGGCGATGCAGAATTATGCCGCTTATTTTCTGAACAAGGCCATAGCGAGCGGATGGGACCAGGAGCATGAGCAAGAGGTGGTTGATTGGTTCAAACGTGACCTCCAAAAAATGGCGGAGGCCGCGCGGGCCCATGGCGTGCGCATGATCCTGTGCACGGTGGCCTCGGACCTGCGAGATTCCGCGCCGAGCGGGTCCTATCACAGCGAAGGGCTCGCGGCTGAAGACCTTGGGAAATGGGACACATTGTTCCGGGCCGGCAAGGACGCATACGCGCGCGTAGATTATGCGGCCGCGCACGGACATTTCAAAAGAGCGATCAAGCTGGACCCGGCGCCGGCGGAGCTGAATTTCTGCATGGGCCATTGCCTGCTGAAGCTCAGGCGCGCGGGCGAGGCGTATCCTTATTTTCAAGCGGCGGTGGATCGGGACGCTGTTCGCAACCGGGCTGGTTCCGACATCAACGCAGCCATCAGGGAGGTCGCGCTGGCGAATCAGATACCGCTCGCCGACGTGGAAAGGGCGTTCCGGGAGCGTGCGGTGGACGGCGTGCCGGGTGACGAGCTTTTCCTGGACTACGTCCACCCGAGCCTGGAAGGACATGAGATCATAGCAAAACTCCTTATCCATACTATGATCGAGCAAGGCTGGGCCGAGCCGGAGACGGAGGAGGAGATGGACCGGGCGGCCGCCGATTACCTCGACAAAGCGAACGATGATTACCTGTTCGCTTCCTATTATAAAGCAGCGTCCTATAACGCGGCGTTGGGCCGTTTCCTGCACGCGCGAAAATGGGTGGATGAAGCGCTGAAGCTGAGCCCGCGAGACCCGGACGCGCTCAAGATGAAGCAGTGCCTGACCGCGATCATCTCTTTGGAAGGCCGGGACCGGGACATGCCGTGGGCGGAAGTGGAACTGGTCCGGGGCCGGGAGTGAACATTTTCAGAGCAGGTCAAGGATGCCACGGATGGAGGATACGAATGCGTCGGGTTTTTCGCGGTCCACTTCCTCGGGAGAGCATGGACCGCCCCGGACCGCGATGACGCGCACTCCCGCGGCGCGGGCGGCCCGCACGTCAACCACGTGGTCGCCCACGTAAACGGTCGTTTCCGGCCCGGCCTTGAGCCGTTCCATCACCAGGAGGAGCGAGGCAGGCGCGGGCTTGGGGTCCTTCACTTCGTCCGAGCCTGCGAACTCATCAAAGTAACCGGCTACGCCCAGATGCTTTAGGATCGCCACGATCTCGGGCCGCGACTTGGTGGAGGCCACGGCCAGACCATAACCTTTTTGCTTGAGCGCGGGCAGGGTCTCGGCCACGCCGGGAAGGAGGAACGAGCGCTCGGCCATGGCGCCTTCACGGGCCAGCTTGCGGAAGAGCTCGCGCATGGCCTCCGGGTCCTTGCTGCCGAACACCCGGAAGCCTTCCTCGATCGGCAGGCCGATCCGGGCCTTCAACTTGTCGGCCGCGATCACCGGCTCCCCTGCCCTTGTTCTCGCCTCATTGAAACACCACACAATGCCGTCGCTCGAATCAATCAGGGTGTAATCGAGGTCGAAGATCAGGAGCTTTGCGTCGTGAAAATCCATAGTCACTTCTCTCCGTAGTTTTGTTTATATTGCCATGGATTGTTTTAACGGGCAAAGAAGTTTCACACAGGCACGGAGTTCACAGAGTTATATTATTTCTTTCTCTGTGAACTCCGTGCCTCTGTGTGAAATAAATGCGGCTCTCTATCCGCCCGCTTGCATTCCCCTGCCCCGCTGTTCTATAGTTTCCGTCCATGAAGCTGATCCATTTCGAGAAGAAGCTTGGGGTCGCCGGCGCGGTCTCGATCACGGTGGGCGCGGTGATCGGGGTGGGGATTTTCGTGATCGTAGGCGAGATCGGCGGCATGGCGGGGTCATGGACATCGCTGGCGTTTTTGCTGGCGGGCGCGGGCGCGGTGTTCGGGACCATGGTGGCGGTGGCGCTGGGGAGCACGATCCCGGCGGACGGCGGCGGATTTTTCTATACGAAGAGCCTGCTGGGGCGGCCGGCGGGGATCGTGGCGAGCTGGCTGATCGTGGTGGGCGCGCTGGGCTCGATCGGGACGGTGAGCCTGGGGGTCGCGGATTACATAGGGTATTACTTCCCAGTGTCGTCGCTCCCGCCTTACCTCCGGGTGCTGATCGCGGCGTTGCTGATCCTTCTTACCTGGGGCATCAACGCTCTCGGGATCATGGCCTCGGAAAAGCTCCAGATCGGGATGGTGGTGCAGCTCGCGAGCGCGCTGCTCATCCTGGTGGTGATCGCCATCATGTTCGGCAACGCCCCGGACTTCTCTCAAAACCAGCCGGCCGGCACCGGGACCTTTTTAATGGCCGGCGCCATGGCCATGCTTTCGTACACCGGGTTCAACATCATCGGCGAGCTGGGCGACGAGCTCGAGAACCCGCGCCGCAACGTGCCGCTCACCATCATCATCGGGCTCGGCATCATCATCTTCATCTACGTGGGGATCGGCTGGATCGTGTCGGGCACGCTGGTGACGGCCAAGGCCATGGCGGGCTCGCGGGCGGCGCTGTTGGACACGGCCATGCAGTTCGTGGGCGAGCATAAGTGGTTCATGCATTACTTGAACCTGGCGGCGGTGCTGGGCGCGGTCACGTCCATCAACGCCGTGTTCCTGGCGGTGCCGCGCGAGTTCTCGGCGCAGGCCGACGACGGCATCCTGCCCCGCTGGATCATGAAGTTCAACGCCAAGCGGCAGACCTTCCCCGTAGGCATGGGCATCGTCGCCGTCGCTGGCATCATCATCTGCCTGTTCAACTTCAAGGTGGGGACCTACGGCTACATGTGCGTGGCCGGGCTGCTCCTGGCGAACGTGCTCTTCTCGGTCGGGGCGCTCCGGATGTTCAAGCTGTTCCCGGACAAGATCGCGACGGCCCCGCTGCCGATCAGAAAGTGGTGGCTGTATCCGGCGGCGGCAATATCGTCGCTGCTCTCGCTGGGCTTCGGCGGGCTCGCCACTTACGGCTTCGTGGAATCCATCTATAAGCAACTCCTGTCGTGACGCCGGCGCGGTTGACAACCCCGGGGCCGCGACTTATCCAGAGCCGGTTTCATAACTATTTCAAGAATAAAAAACAAGGATATTAAGGATAAACAGGATGGGAAAAGTCTCGGATTTATCCTTTACATCCTTAACATCCTTGTTCCGAATCTTCTTGTCTGGGGTGCTTGTGGGGGTTATGAAACCGGTTCTAAGATTATGGAGGCGGTCCGGATATGGAGCGCGCGGAGGAAATAATCAGGTATTGGTTCGGCGACCTCGAGCCGTCCACGCCGGAGAAGGGCCGGTTCGGGCTGTGGTTCGGCAAGGACGAGAAGACGGACCGGGAGATCCGGGAGCGGTTTTTAGCGGACGTGGAGCGGGCGGGGCACAACGAGCTGGACCAGTGGATGGCGTCGCCCCGCACCTTGATCGCCCTGGTCGTCCTGCTCGACCAGTTCCCCCGCAACATCTTCCGCGGCCAGGCGCGCGCGTTCGCGTTTGACAAGAAGGCCAGGGAGGTCGCCAAGACCGGGCTCGCGCGCGGCTACGACCGGGAGCTGCCCCGGTTCGCGCGCATGTTCCTCTACCTCCCGCTCATGCACTCGGAGAACCTGGCGGACCAGGACCAGACGCTCGCGCTCTATAAAAAGCTCATCGCGGACGCGCCGGAAAACCTGAAGCAGGAGCTGGCCGGGGCCAATAATTACGCACAACGACACCGCGAGATCATCGCCCGCTTCGGCCGCTTCCCCCACCGCAACCAGGCGCTCGGCCGCGAGTCCACCCCCCAGGAAATCGAGTTCCTCAAAGAGCCGATGTCGTCGTTCTAGATCCAAGCGTCAATTGAACCGGTCGTAGACTTCACGCCGGTGGCCAACCCTCACGACCACAACGACCAGGACATCCTTCCTGATACAATAGACGGCCCTGTAAACTCCGATCCGGATGCGATAATGGCCCTTGAGCTCGCCTTTCAGCGGTGCGGCGCCGTGCGGAAGAGGATTTTGGGCGAGAGCGCTCAGCTTTCGCACAATCCGTTCCTGGTCTTTGGACGGAAGGAGCGCCAATTCCCGGTCGGCCTTGATCGTGAATTCAACCGTGTATGGCATGGCCGCGGCCTATTTCATGCCCAGGCGCTTCTTGACTTTAGCCAGAGGGATAAGCGGCTTTTTCCCCTGCTCCGCCCATGCCTTTTTCGCCTCCTCCAGATCAATGCGGTCCTCCATCTCCTCCAGCAACTCCAGGTCGTCCATCGGCACCAGCGCCACCAGCTCCTTGCCGCGGCGGGTGAAGACGATCCGCTCCTTGCCGTAAGCCGCTTTATTGATGAGGTCCGAAAGATTTTCCCTTGCCTCGACCGTCGTGACCTTGACCATGCGAAGCCTCCTTGACCACTGTATTTACTTTTCCAACGCTACGTACGTTATGAAGTTCCAGTACTTAATATACATTTATAACAATCCGGTGTCAATAGCCATAATGTACATTAAGGCGGAAACGTTAAGATCCTGTGGCCTGCCGGCCCGCATCGGAGATCAGCGGCCGGCGAGGAGGCGGCGCAGGTGCTCCCGGCTCTGGAGGGCGGGCGCGGGATCGGTCCCGACGGCGACGGCTTCGAGGGTGATGATGTGGGGGAAGGATCGGAAGAATTCGAGGTGGGGGGTGTAATCGCTGTTGCCCTGCCCGATGACGACGTGGTCGTCCTTTTTCCCGAAGTTGTCGGTGAAATGGATGTGGGCGGCGAACGGGCCCATCTTGGCGATGGCGGCGGGGAGCTCGCGGTTGAGGCGGGCGTGGCCGATGTCAATGCAGAAGGCGAGCGCGGGCTCGTCCACCTGCTCCCTGATCTTCAGCATGTCGTCCACGCTCTGGTCCATGTGCTCGGGCTCGAAGCCGATGTTTTCCAAACAGAGGATGATTCCGCGCTCCTTGGCATGGGCCGCGCAGGACTTGAGCGAGGCGATGTTGTAGTCCCACTGGATCTGCCCGGCCTGGGGCACCTCATTCCGGATGCGCTCGGAGGTCACGTACTCGCCGGTATGGGTGATGACGATCCGGCCGGAGAGATCGGCGCAGAGGTCAATGGCGTCCTTGACCTGTTTCACCGACTCGCGGCGCACGCCCGGGTTCAGCGCCGCGATGTTCAAGGAGTTGAAGGCGGCGTGAACGGCGAGCGCGATGCCGGACGATTGCACCGCCGCCCTGCCCTCCCGCCGCTCTTGCCCGCTCACCTCGTCGCACACGCACTGCGGAAACTCGCCGAACACCTCGAAGGCGTCGAACTCGTGCGCGATGGCTATTTTCAGCGCGTCACTCATGGGCATGAGCATCACGCTGGCGCCGGCCATTCCGATCAATGGCATGTCAGTGGACCTCTCAAGAATATTTTTTAACAAGGATGCACAGGATAATCAGGATAAGAAAAATTTTATCCGGTTAATCCTGTTCATCCGGTCCCGTGATTTCTTCTTCCACCGCCGCTGCCGCTTTTCTTTCCTTGAGAAATTTTTTAATCCTGTCCACCGCTTCCATGGCCGTGCTTACGGCAAGCCCGGAGAGCAGCCCCTTTCCGGCGGCGCCGTCGCCGGCGAGGAAGAGGTTAGAGAGCGGCTTGGCCTGCACCGCGGGCCTCTTGTCCGCGGGCTGTGACGGCAGGGGCGCGGCGCTCGCGATGATGGGGATGACGCGCAGCCGCTCCCACTTGGTCTGGGCCTCGATCTCGGGGAAGTGCCGGGCTACAAGGCGTTTGAGGCGGCGGATGTGGGAGCTCGCGGTCTTGACGTCGGCCAGGTCCTCCGGCGGGACCAGCATGAGCCAGCTCGAGAGCTGCGCTCCCTCCGGCGCCAGTGACGGGTCGAGGTTGGAGGGGAACCGTCCGATCACGGCCTCCTCCGGGTCTATCATCACGCCCCTGATCTCACAGACGCGCGAGGCCAGTCCCATTTCCAGGGCGATGCCGGAGATGGGCTCCTGCTTCTTGCACTTCCGCAGCAGCGGCGCCAGGGATTTTTCCTTGGGCAGGAGGCCGGGGAGCTTCTGGGCCGGGCCCGCGTAGATCACGGCGGCGGGCGCGAACTCCTCGGAGGTGGCGGTGACGCCGGTGACGGTGTTGGCCGCGGCGTCCACGCTGATTTGCGAGACGCGGCTGCCCAGGACGACGCGGGCGTGGTCCTTGCCGATCTTGGCGGCCAGCGCCCGCACCAGGCGGCCGGCGCCGCCCGCGATCACGGAGACGTGGAAGCCGGGATGGCCCACGGCCTGGCCGTGCGAGATGATGAGCCCGGCGTTGACCTCCGACGGATGGCGGCCGAGCACGGTCAGGCACAGCGCGCCCGCGTAGGCGTTAACCAGCTCGTCGGCGGCGAAGCCGGAGGCGGCGTCGAACTCGGCCACGCTCTTTTTGCGCCACTCCTCGGGATCGGCCTCCATGAGCTTTCCGAACCATGCCCGGATGCGCGCGGCCTCGTTTTCCGTGAAGCCGGGAACGTCGTGCGTATCGGTCTCGGCGCCGGGCGGAACGGGCAGGCGGTTCTTGCCGCGCAGGATGTAGCTGGCGTTCGGGCTCGCGAGGTGTGTTAGCCCGAGGCCGAGGCGGCGGTCCAGCTCGCCCAGCGGACCGGAGTCGCCGTAATGGAAACAGTGCAGGCCCCCGTCCATGACAAAACCCTCGCGCTCCATGGCGCGGAGCTTGCCACCCACGTCCAGGTCCTCCTCGACCACCACCACCTCGACCCCGTCCGCGGACAACAGCGCCGCCGCGGACAGCCCCGCCAGCCCGGCGCCGACAATCAGTACATCAGGCGAAGACACTTATCATCCTCCCTTGCTCGGCGAACGTTCTGCATCGAGCCGTTAGTTTAGCCCAATTCACCCCGTTTTTAAATTGACCGCTGAGCGCGGCACCGTGAGCACAGAGCGGCCGTAAAATTTTCTCGGCGGGATGATCTGGGCTATAATCCTTGAAGCGGAGGATGGAACCATACAGATGCGGGACGTAATTAAGACATTGGATGAGCGGGGATTTCTGGGTCAGGTCACGGACACCGGGCTGCGGGAGGTCTTGAACCAGGGCGGCCGGGCCTTTTACATCGGGTTTGACCCGACGGCTTCGAGCCTGCACATCGGGAGCCTGAAGCAGATCATGATCATGGCTCAGTTCCAGCGTCACGGGCACAAGCCGATCGCGGTGGTGGGCGGGGGCACGGGCATGATCGGCGACCCCTCGGGCAAGACCAAGGAGCGGCTGTTGCTGTCGAAGGATGACCTCGAGCGCAATTTGCAGGGGATCAAGGGCCAGCTCTCGCGGTTCCTGGATTTTGACTGCGGCGAAAATTCGGCGGTGATGGTGAACAACGCGGACTGGCTCGCGGGCTTTACGTTCATAGATTTTTTGCGGGACGTGGGCAAGCATTTCCGGGTGGGCGAGATGCTGGGCAAGGAGTCGGTGCGGGCCAGGCTCCAGAGCGAAGAGGGCATGAGCTTCACGGAGTTCTGCTACATGCTGCTGCAGGCCTACGATTTTCTGTACCTGTTCGACCATCATAATTGCGTGTTGCAGATGGGCGGGTCGGACCAGTGGGGCAACATCACGGCGGGGATCGAGCTGATCCGGAAGCTCCGGGGCAAGCCGGCGTACGGCCTGACCACGCCGCTCGTGGTGACGGCGTCGGGCCAGAAGTTCGGGAAGACCGAGGCGGGCACGGTATGGCTCGCCCAGGACCGGACCTCGGCCTACGAGTTCTACCAGTACTGGGTGCGGACCGACGACCGCGACGTGATTGACTGGCTCAAGATTTTCACGTTCCAGGAGCTTGACGAGATCGCGGGTCTGGCGGAAGAGCTCCAGGCGAAGCCGGAGGACCGGGCCCCGCACAAGCGGCTGGCGTACGAGGTCACGGCGCTGGTGCACGGGAAGAGCGCGGCGGACAAGGCGGTGCGGGCGTCGCGGGTGCTGTTCGGGGAGGAGATCAAGGACCTGTCGGATGCGGACCTGGCCGCGATCTTCGCGGACGTGCCGGGGGCGGAGGTCAAGCGGAGCAAGATTGAGGAGGGCATGGCGCTGGTTGACCTGATGGCCGAGACCGGGCTTGCCAAGTCCAAGAGCGAGGCCCGGCGGACCATCGTCCAGGGCGGCGCGTACGTGAACAACGTGAGGGTGGACTCGGTCGAGAAGAAGGTCACGCTCTCCGACCTGGCCTCGGAAACCATGCTGGTGCTGCGCAGCGGGAAAAAGACCTACCTGCTGGTCAAGGCGGCCCCCTAAAGCCCAAGCGGCGCCCTTGACCCGCCCATTAAAAACATTATATGCTTGCTTGCATCACGTCTCCGGCTTGACTTGAGGGAGGAGACCGGATATATTAGCTCAATTCAAGACCGGTAAGGATGCGGGGTGGAGCAGTCAGGTAGCTCGTCGGGCTCATAACCCGAAGGTCCTTGGTTCAAATCCAAGCCCCGCGACCAAAAAATACAGGGCGGCTGAAGCATCAGCCGCTCTTTTTTTAGGTTTCCCCCCTAAGATAAGGAAAGCGTAGGGCGAAGGGCGGAGAGCGTAGGGCGGAGGACGTCAATCAATTGTCGGGAGCGGCGGCCTTCTTCCACGCTCTCCGCTCTACGACCTACGCCCTACTCCCTAAAGTCCGGCATATAGCATGTCGAGTCGTCCGGTCTCGGCGAAGCTCTGTTTAAGCTCGGCAAAGGCCTCGGGGGTGAGCGGGAGATAGGTGTCATCTCCTCGGCGGCGGTAGAAGACCTTCATGGCCGGGAATTTTTCGAGGTTGTAGTGCTCGCGCTTCAAGGGGCGGACGATGATTTTCTGGGTCTGGTGGGTCATGTCGAATCCGTCCACGATGCGGATGAAGTCCGGCATCCACTTGGGGTCCATGCCTCCTTTTTTCCGGCGCTCCATGAACCAGCCATAAGCGGCCTGGGGGTCGAAGGCCGCGTCCTTCTTAAGCATGATGGCGGCCATGACCTTTTCGTCGGCGACCTCGCAGGGCGCGCCGTAGGCGGCGGCGAGGCCGACGCCGGGTAGTTCGAGCACGTGGCCGAGCACGCTCTCGGCGGAGAAATTCTCGCCGTCCTTCCGAATCCAGTCGTCGGTGCGGCCCACGAAGTAGAGGTATCTTTTGCCGTCAATGATGCGGACGTAGCCCAGGTCCCCGGAGCGGAAGTAGCCGTCGCGGAATTTCTTCCCGGTGGCCTCGCTGTTCTTGAAGTAGCCGTCGAACAGGATGTTGTCCTGTTCGGTCTGTTTGGCGATCTCTCCCACGGCCTGGTCATAATTGGCGATCCTTCCTTCCGCGTCCACCTCGGCGGGAGGGCAGACCTCGTCCCGCTCGTTCAGGATCACGACCTTTTTCGAGGTGAGCCGGCCCAGGCAGTCAAATGGGTCGCCCGGCTTGAGACAGGCGTTGATGGGCGCCTCGGTTGACCCGTACAGCTCATAGATGTGGTGCATGCCGAGGTAGCGGATCATTTTCTGCCGGTCAATGGGCGGCGCTCCGTTGCCGGTGGCGATGCGGAACTTGTTTTGGGGGTGATGGGCCAGAGCGGCCTCCACCGCCTCGGGGCTGCCGTGCTTCTTCTCCAGCGCGGCCAGGATGTAGTGGATGGGCTGGCCCACGTAATTCAGGTAGGTCACGCCGTGCTCCAGGATGTCGTCCTCGAAGGCGCTGGCGGAGAAGCGGCGCTTGAGCACGAAGCCGCCGCCGCCGAGCAGGAGCGGCATGATGCCCAGGTACCAGGCGTTGGAGTGGAACATGGGCATGCATACGTAGCCCTTGTCGTGCTTGCCGAGGCGGAGGCGGGACAGGGTGACGGCGCCGGCGCCGATGAGCTTGAGGTGGTTGCAGGGCACGCCCTTGGGCGCGCCGGTGGTGCCGGAGGTATAGATGACGATGAGGGGCGTGAACACGTCAATTTTCTTCGGGAAGCGGGCGGCGGCGGGGATGGACGGGTCGGCCAGAACAGCGGCGAGGTCCTGGCCGGTTGCGGCGGCCTTTTCCGGGTCCGGGTCCACGACCAGGACGTCCTGGCCGGAGATGCCGGCGATTGACGGGATCATGCGCTCGATCTCGGCCAGGTTGGCCTGCGAGGTGATGACGAGGCCGATCTCGGCGGTATTGAGGACGTTGGCCAGGGTCTCGCCGCGGAAGCCGGTGTTGACGGCGATGAGGGCGGTCCCGCTGATGGCGGCGCCGAAGAGGGCGAACACGAACTCGGGGCAGTTGTCCAGGTACATGCCCACGGCCAGAGTGTCCTGTGGCTTGAGGCGTCCCTCATCCAGGCGCCGGCCGCGGTAGTAGCCGAACATCTCGGCAAAGCGCCGCGCCTCCCGGTACGTCTCGCCGTAGGTGTAGGTCCTGCCCTCGAACCAGAAGAACGGCCGGTCGCGGCGGGACCTGGAATTGGCCAGGAGCTTGAACACCAAACCCAGATGGCAGAAGCCAATGGTCTTGCGTATGAGCGTCTTCTGATTGATCCGTGCCATTATTTCCTCCCATGGCCGCGGCCAGGAAACGCCTCTTAAGAACCGTGGGCGATTGAGGTGAAAAGAAATTTCGCGAACTGCCGGGGCTGATTCTCATTATAGCCGGCGCC
>Ga0307379_10007548_pt1 | contig 14756 bp, 9 predicted proteins | sample UN2MG_FD_202237 | JGI IMG/M metagenome (GOLD analysis project Ga0307379, IMG submission 202237) | Soil microbial communities from Risofladan, Vaasa, Finland - UN-2 | ecosystem: Environmental > Terrestrial > Soil > Coastal area > Acid sulfate soil | place: Finland: Risofladan, Vaasa | collected... | reverse complement strand
CTCTTTTCGACTTCCTCCGCCGTGCTCTTCCAGGTCTCGATGATAAAGGAGGCGACCTTGCCGATGTAGAGCGGAGTGAGCGATTTGATGAGGTGCTCCGGACTCATTATCTTCCTGTGAAAGGCCATGGCGAAATGGTGGATAGTCCTCACCCATTCGGAGTCGGGAAAACGGAAGCCGTCTCTTGACTCATCGGCCAGGGATTTCAGGAAGACGAGCTGCTCCCGGGGGAGGAAGGACTGGTAAAAATCGGTCAGCTCCCTGACCCCCAAGCGGAATTTCTCGATCATCTTGTCCAGGTTGACCTGGATCGGCTCGAGGCCGACAGCATAGACGAAACCGAAGGTTGTGACCGGCTCCGATCCCGCGACCTTCTGCCAGACCGGCTGGTACTCCTCCATCAGACTGAAGACGGAGCTGACGACCTGATGGAGCATGGCGCTGAGATCGGATCCCGGGTCCTTGGGGTCGTGGATCTTGGCCCCGAGAAAGGCCTGACAGATCTTGAACCCGTTGGCCACCGCCGTGGTCGTCATCCAGATATCGATGCCGAAGCGGGCCACGTCCGTCTCCCAGACATCCTTGCCGAGGTAGAAGGAAGCGAGCCGGCCGGAGAACCCGAAATCGCCCCCGATCGGCTGGCGGATCCGCCGCCCGTAAAGAGCCCTGGTCAGGGGATAAACGATCGTGTTTGTGATCGTGCCGTCGTATTTATGACGGAGGTAATAAGGGGAAACGTAATCAAATCCGTCCTCGAGGACGGGTTTGACCAGGAGCTCGATCCATTCCGGGGTGATGCTTCTCAGGTCGGAATCCACCACCGCGCAGGCCCGGACGTTGAGCCGCCGGGCGATCTCGAAGACGGTCCGGAAGGCGCTGCCTTTTCCCGGGATGCCGTGGTAGGGCGTCACCAGCTTGTGGAAGCCGCCGGCCGGCTGGTCGATGAGGATGGAATCGAGGTCGACCTGCGTCGCCTTGACAATATCCCTGGTCCCGTCCATGGACCCACCGTCGGAGTTGACGAGTAGGGACTTAAATTTGGAAAAGTACTTGGAAAGGCCGGCCTCCACCGCCTTGACGACGTGGACGATAGTCTTGGAGTTGTTGTAGCTGGGAATGCCGATGAGAATGTCGACCTCTTTGAGAGCGGCGATCGTTTCCTGGACGTCTTCCCCGAGGATGAGCTTGTTGTCTGCCATTCTCTTTTTCGTTTCCGTTTTTTTTATTATAGGCAACACGGGAACTGACTGCAACCCTGAGGGAAAATCCCAAGATGGCCGCTATAAGATTGTCTTTGCGAGCGAAGCGAAGCAATCTCAATTTTGTTGATGAGATCGCCGCGCACCGAATCGGCGCCCGCGATGAGCATAATACTCAAAAAATGTTGCTGCCCGTTTCTGTATTTTATTTTATATGAATAAAATAGGGGGAAAAAGTCAATTCATTAATAAATGGCGGCTCCCAGCGCCCTTCATGAGGATTTCGTATTCGGGGATGCTTCTGGAAAACGCCTTTTGCTCGGAGACACGACGATTTTCTAGTAGCTCTAATCAGCCTTCAAGTTCGACGTGCAGAAGGGGCAGCGGGTCGCCCTGATCGGGATGGCCGAGAAGCAAAATGGACATTCCTTGGTGGTCGGAGCCGCGGCCGGGGCTTCGGCCTTTTTCTTCATCCTGTTGATCGACCGGATGACCACAAAAACGGCCAGGGCGATGATCAGGAAGCTGATGATAGTGTTGATGAAAAGCCCGAGGTTAAGGGTCACCGCGCCAGCCGCTTTGGCCGCGGCCAGGAAAGCATAGGGTCCCACCGCAGTTCCTTCCTTGAGGACGATAAAAAGGTTGGAGAAATCGACCTTCCCCAGAAGCAGTCCGATCGGCGGCATAATGACGTCGGCCACGAAGGAGCCGACGATGGCTCCGAAGGCCAAGCCGATGATGATGCCCACGGCCATGTCGACGACATTCCCGCGCATGACGAATTCCTTGAACTCTTTGAACATGAGACTCCCTCCTCTCAAAAGAAACTTGCCTTATGGCTAAGCCGCCCGGAAACCCGGTTCCACTCTTCCATCGTCCAGATGCCAGTAAGGAAGCCAGAGCAGACCGGACCAGACGACCACGATGTCTTTTTTCTTCGGCCGGAGTGTCGTCGGCTCCAAGACTTCCGTGTTCGGGTCCAGGGCGCTGGTGATCCTGGCGGCTTCCGCCTCAACCTGTTTCTCGAGGTCGGCCAGCCTTTGTTGCGCTACCTCCACCTGCTTCCGCGCCCTCCCGATATCCATCTTCTCGTAATAGGCGCGGCTGGCGCTGCGGGCGCTGGTGGTCGCCCGGCCGACCTGGGCGGACCTCCGGCCCAGGATGGACCCCAGGATGGTCGCGCCCACGGAAATGGCAGTCGTAGCCATTTGCCCTTTATACTGTTCCTGTTCCCGCTCGAGCCGCTGCCGGGCGGTCAGGAGCTGCCTCTCGAGGGTGGCGAACTTGGCGGCATATTTGCGCCTCAATCGTTCGAGTTCGGCGTCCCGCTTCTCCCGGACCCGCTGTCCTAGGCGGACCCGGAAATCCCGCTCCAGCTCACCGGGCTTCGAGACCTCATCGAACATCCGGCTCTTCCACAGGCTCAATTGGATGGTCCGGAAGGCAAAATCCAGGTAATCCGTTTCCGCCGATTTGAGGAGCTGAGCGGTCCGGCCGGGCGGGGACAGAAAGGCCGCTCCTTTTTCCGGTTCTCTGGCCATCTCATCCGCCTTGACTGCACAGGGCGCCGCCTTGTCCCAGAGCAGGCCGATCGTTTCCTCCCCCAGTTCAAGACAATGCCCGATTGACTCGGAACTTGAGAGGCCCAACTTGTTATCGAAGATCGCCGCCTGGCCCAAGGCGGCCACCGAAGGATGATAGACCAGGCGTCCGGGAGCCGCCGGCCGATGAACGACCGGGAGAAAAAACTCTCTGGCTCCGGCCGGAAGCAGCGGCCGCATACCGGGTGAAACGGCCACGGGAGCAGCCACCGCGCGAGCCGCAAGCCCGGGGGTTTCCGCCGCCGCCGGCGCCACCTCGACCTTCTTCTTATCCATGACCCGTTTGATCTGTTGGCGGGTCAAGGGACCCCGGAGGTAGGACATCGTCCAACGGGTGTTCATCAGCACCGGCTTGTCTTCGTGGACATTATGCATCAGGAAAACACGCTTCTTGAGCCCGCTGATCCGATCAGAGACCTGGTCCAGATCGATGTTCCCGCCGACTCCGGCCAGGCCGTCGAGGAGGCGCTTTTTGTCGTTCTCGGTCTGCAGGCGCCCGATGAACCAGGTCCCCGTATTGGCCAGACCCTTGTAATCCAGGTCCACAGGGTTCTGAGTGGTGAGCACCAGTCCCAGGCCGATGGCCCTGGCCTGTTTAAGGAGCGTCAGCAGGGGCCGCTTGGAGGGAGGTTCGGCGACCGGGGGGGAAAAGCCGAAGATCTCATCCATGTAGAAAAGCGCGCGCAGGCTGGAGGTGCCCGGCTGCCGCCGCATCCAGCCGAGAAGCTGGTTGAGAAGCAGGGTGACGAAGAACATCCTCTCCGCGTCCGAAAGATGGGCGATGGACAGGATGCTCAGACGGGGCTTCCCGGCGGGGGTATAGAGCAGGGTGTCGATCTCCAGAGGGTCGCCTTCCAGCCAGGAGGCAAACCCGGGAGCGGCCAGGATGTTGTTGAGCATTACCGCCAGCTTGTTCCGTTCCGAGGCGGGATAGAAAGCGTCCAATTCGAAAACACCCACCCGCCTGATCGGGGGCGATTGGACCCTCTGGATAAGAACGGGGAGGCCGAGGCTCTCGCCGGTTCTCCAGGCCGCCTCAAGGAGGTTGGAGACCAGGATGTGCTCGCGGCTCTGGAGCGGGTCGGCCTGGATGCCCAGGAGACCGAGGAGGCCGGAGACGGTCGTTGAGATGCGCTGGCTGAAAAGGTCCGAGTCCTCCACGAGCTCGGGCGGGGGAGCGGCAAAGGATTTGAGGGCAGACAACAGCAGACCGGCATTGCTCCCCGGAGTGTAGATAGAAATGTCAGCCGCCTCTACAAGCGAGCGGATGCGGTTTTCATCCTGACCCCACTCGGCCAGGCCCCGTCGCCACAGATCGGCCTGCTCGCGGGCATAATCATCCGGCGAAAGACCCTTCTGCGCGGCCTCGTCCTCGTTGATCCAGGGCCGGAAATCCTCGGGGCGGAGCTCAGGAAAGAGGAGTGCCAGGTTGCCTAAGTCACCCTTGGGGTCAACGATCAGGGCCGGGATGTTGTCGATGGCCGCCTCCTCCAGGAGGCCGATGCAAAGGCCCGTCTTGCCGCTTCCCGTCATGCCCACGCAGACGGCATGGGTCACCAGGTCCTTTGAGTCATACAAAAGGTAATCCGGAGTGACCGCCTGGGTTTTTGGGTCAACCGTCTTGCCAAGATAAAAAAGCCCGAGCTTCTCGAAAATCTCCGCCATTGTGAACCTCGTCCTCGAATGAACATGGCCTGGCCGTCTCCACGCCTTGGCGAAAACAGCAAGGATTTCTGCAGCGCGGAATTATTACTACAGCAAAGAACGAAGTGTCAAGACAGAGGGGACGTTCCCCAAGGGGACGTTCCCCGAAGTGACACCCTACGTTAGGTTAGAAGGACATTTGCAGAGATGATCCGATGATTGAGAAGGGGGAAGGGTGGCACCTTGGGGAACGTCCGCTATTTCTTGAACGTCCCCTATTTCTTCGATGTTTTACTTCCGGCCGCCCCTGAGGACCCGGGCCGGAAGCGTGATGATGGTCTTGAGCAGGTCGAAAACGGCGCTGACCGTGATGCCGAGGAGCCGAAACGGCAACACCAGGATCCAGACGATGGGATACAGGAGAAGCGCCAGCAAAGCCAACGGCCAGCAGACGACCAAGAGGATGAGCCACAAAAAGAATTTGATCATGAGCGACCCTCCCAGGAATTCGTTTATTCCGCGTGCTCGGGCGGCACTCTCCATTTTCTCTCTCCATTATACATACGAAAAAAGAGAGCGAAAAGTATGCTTCTATCTGGCCCCCGGCGCGCGGCCGGATTATCTCCGGAAGAGGCAGGAGGTGATCTTGAGGAGACTGCGGAAGGGGGTTGTCGAACTGACCGCTCCCATATGCGGCAGCAGAGTCAAGAGCGCTTTGATCTTCTCACCCCGGCGCCGGTGATGCATCAGGGCCAACGACTTCTCCATGATGGGGAGCTTCGAGGGCGTATAGGGATACCACCACTGTTTCGAGTGTTTCTTCGAAAAATCGGCGCAGACGAACTTGACGTTGCTGAGCTCGAGAAGCCCATAGGGGCCATGCGTCCTGCCCTGGCCGGTCTGCTTGACGCCGCCCCAGATGGCCTTGGGCTCGTTGAAGGTCATCATGTGATCGTTGACGGTGACTCCGCCGGTCTCTAGGCGTTCGGCCAGCCGGGAGGCCAGCTTCCTGTTCCTCGTCCAGACGGAAGCGGTCAGCCCATAACGGCTGTCGTTGGCCAGGGCGACGGCCTCTTCGATATCGGAGAAAGCCATGATGGGGAGCACCGGCCCGAACGTTTCCTCGGTCATGACCTTCATCGTATGGTCGACCCGAGCCAGGACGGTCGGCGCGTAAAAAAAGCCGGGGAGAGGGGCAAGCCTTTCTCCGCCACAGAGGACTTCGGCGCCCTTTTCGCAGGCCTCCCGGACATGATCCTCGACGACCTTGAGCTGGCCCATGTTCTCCATCGGCCCGATATCGACTTCGGGATCCATAGGATTCCCCACTCGGAGCGACGCGGTGAGATCGACGACCCGCTTCTTGAATTCCTCGGCGATCCGGCTGTCTACATAAACTCTTTCGACCGAGGCGCAGCTTTGTCCGCTGTTCATAAAGGCTTCCCAGACGGCTCCCCTGGCGGCCAGCTCAAGATCGGCATCCCGGAGGACGATCATCGGGTCCTTACCGCCCAGCTCCAGGACGATTTTAGTCAGGTTCCGGCTGGCCAGCTCCATGATACGCTTTCCGGTAGAAACGCTGCCGGTAAAATTGACGGACTGAACGGCCGGATCGACGATTATTTCCTCGGCCTGCGGAACCCGGCAGGGAACGGTGTTCAGGACGCCGGCCGGAAGACCGGCCTCCATCATGATCTCCCCGACCGCAAGCCCGGTGAAAGGAGTCGAGGTGGACGGCCTGAAGATGACCGTGTTGCCCACGATCAGCTCGCTGATGATGTCCAGGAAGGGAATCATGAACGGGAAATTCCAGGGCGAGATGACCAGCGAGGGCCCGAGAGGCTGGAAGAGGTAGCGACACTTCTTGTGAGCGAAGAGCGGCACATAAGGTCTGACCTTCCGGGACGCCAACGGCCTCTTTTGGTTGCGGCCGTAGTAGTCCAGCACCTCGAGGATGCTGAATATTTCGACAGTCAGGGACTCGATCAGGGGGGTCCCCTTTTCCCGGGTGATGAGTTCGGCGATTTCTGCCGATCGGCGGAGCAGGATATCCTTGGCCTTTAAGAAGATACTCTGCTTCTCCCGGGGCGAGATATCTCGCCACATCGGGAACGCCTCCCGGGCCGCTTCGAGGGCCCGGCGGCAGTCATCCGTCGAAGCCATGAACGCTTCGCCCAGAGGCTCCAGCGTAGCCGGGTTCTCAACCACGACCTTGTCGTTGGAATCGCCGCGCTTGTTATCGATGATGAAACGGCCGTCCAAAGCGTTCATCTCTTCAGAACCTTCCTTTGACGAACCTTTTGAACCAGGTCCAGAACAGGAACGGGTAAGCGTCGATGATCAGGTCGAGGCGGAAGAGCGGGTTGAGGATCCCGGCCTTGAGGAGAAGGAGAAGGACCAGGGTCTTATGTTTGGGTGGACATCCCCTGATGCGGCGCTTTTTCCCGGCCGAAACACGGCCATCGATCTTGGTGCAGGAACCGATCAGAAGCAGCCTTTCGGCCGTGATGTCGCCCTTGTATTTCCCGATCACGGCCGTCCAGGCAGGGAGTTTGGTCCAAAGTGCGGGCTTCCGGTCTTTGATCATGTAGAGCCAATCGAGAAAAACACCCTGGCAGCCGCCGGTGCAGTAGGGTTCGCCGCTCACGATCTTGATGTTGCAGTCGACCTCTTCGGCTCGGATAAAACCCGTCTTCCAGGTCTTGGTCCTCTCCCTGACCTCCTCGAGTGAAATGTGGCCGCCGATCTCGATAGCGCTGAGGTCGAGAGAACCGTAGCCACGCGCCCGGGCGCAAGCGAGGTGACCGACCTTTTCCGGGTCTAGGTGGAAGATATGGGCGCAGACCACATCTGGCGCCAGGGGATTCGTCGCCATAACGATGACGCCGAGGTGATGGCCGTGCTGGGTCAAGTGATTCCCCCCGCAGGAAGCCTCGATGGCGTCCGTGGCGATGAAATCCGGATACCCGACCTCGAGCAGGTCAACGATCTTCTCATCAAGGTTGTAATTGTGATTCCACATCCTCTCGCCGTCGCAGAGGATGCCGATGTTGAGCTTGAGGGCGGCGGTCAGGCCGTGGGAGAGAGCGTTGGTCTTGAGCTTGGGCGCATAGACGAGGAACTCGCTCCGCGTGTAAGCGGAGGGATTGACCCTGTGATGGGCCATGACCACGTTGGGCTTGATGGTGACTTTTCCCCGGACCCGGGGACCCAGGCCGAATTCGTCCAGGCCTTCCTCGATGATCCCGGCAATGGCACTCGGGTCATAGCTGTCCGCCCGGCGCAGGATGACCTTTGCTTTCCCGGCCATGAGCGGAGCTATATCACAAGCCAAAAAGAGAAGTCAAAATTGGGGAGGTTCGCCGCTTAGAACTTGGATCTAAGCTCGGAAGGCCGCAGTCTGCTATTTTCCCGAATGGTCAGCACGACTGAAACCGACTGCGGTGAATTGGCCGCTCCCGGGCAATGGATCAGCATCCGTCCGGTATGTTGTCCGGGCTCCAAGCCGGCCGGGTTTGCCTTGACGGCCACCGTTCCGTCCCCCGACCCCGAGGACGGCACGCAGTCCAGCCAGGGGGTATCCGTCTCCACCCGCCAAGAGAGTGGATCGGCACCGGAAACGGAGATGTTCAAGGGTTTCTCCATCATCCTAGACACGGAAGCGGGAGCGGCAAACAGGAGCCCGGACTCCGAGACGCTCAACCGGATATTGCTCAAGAACTCGCCGGCGTTGGAGGTGTGGACCGCCATCTCCTGCTCTTTCCTGGTCACCGGGCCGACACGGATCCCCTTTTCGGGGTCGAGGAGCCCGCCCCTGTCGTTGATGGTCTCCCCGGCTTGCGTCAGCCAGCGGCTGATGCCCGAAAAATCCGGGTGGTGCCGGAAATTGCCGTCGACCGGATAGAGGATGTATTTGGCCGCCCAGTAATCGGCGGCCACGGGGTCTTGGCTGGCCAGCAGCTGGTTCGCCCGGAAGGTCGTTCCGGCCGGGTAGCCGCCCAGGGTGGAGTGGGAGACCCAGATGGCGTCGACGATATTCAGGACGGGAGTGGTGACCGAGGCCATCATCTTGCCGCAGGTCTCGCCGAGGCCGCTGTAATGGCGGAAGCCGCTCTGGCCGTCGGACATGGAGACCAGACCGTAGACGTGCTTGAGGCTGGCGGTTATCTCCGACCCGCCGGAGTCGTGGTGCTTGAGCACGGGCACGTTGATAAGCTTGAGGTTCCCGTGATGAGCGCCAGCCTGCCAGACCCCCTCCTTGAGCTCCACCCGGCGGCCGCCGGCGGTCGTGAAGCAGGGATAGGAGACGTTCCCGTATTTCCGGTAGCCGTTCCGGGTATGGTCGTCGTCGCCGATGAACGTTCCCCGGATGGGGTCGAGGAGATAGGCGGAAACGCGCGGGTCATCAAAGACCGTGTTGACCAGGTGGAGGAAATGATGGCTTTCGTCGTTGGCGTTGGCGTGGACGGTCCGGTCTCCTCCGTAGGCGGAAGAGGTATCGCACTTGAGGCTTCCCCGGCCCTGGCCGTTCTCGATGATGACCACCTCCCCGCGAAACCCGTCCGGATGGTCGAGAATCCTCTGGATGAGACCGCGGATGAGGTCGGAGTTGGTGCAGCCGCGATATTTCCACTGGGCGTTGACCTTGATGAGCACGACATCGCCGGCCGCGATGAGACCGGACAGTCCGGCGAAGGGATGGCCGCTGGAGGAGCGATAAAAGCTGAGCCCTTTGTCGGCCATGAGGTAGAGAAGCGAATCCAGCCCGAGATGGAAGTTCTCCTGCCCGGGGTCATAGAACGGGTGGTTGGGGATGCGCTTGACCCAGAAAAGGTCGTTGCGGACCGCGGACGTCTGAAAGCGGGGCAGTTTGCTCAGGTAGGGAATCGCAATCCCAGCTCCCAGGCTCCTGAAGAAATCGCGCCGCGATATTCCGCCCTTGTTCACCAGGGTGCTCATTTCCGCTTCCTTAACCCTCTATTCTAGCGTTTTTATCTTACTATTTCAATAAAATTTATAGATTATGTCGGAAAGAACAGGGGGGACGTTCCCCAAAGGGACACCCTTCAAAGGGTGGCACCTTGGGGAACGTCCCCACTTGCCGGGAGCGGCTGGATGGCTTATAACAAGAGAGAAGTCAGGTGCGTCAAGCGCACCTCCGGAGGCCATCGAATGAAAAGAAAGAACCGGATCGCCATCCTGACCGGCGGAGGGGATTGTCCCGGGATCAACGCGGTAATCCGCGCCGTGGCCAAGAAAGCCATACTGGAACACGGGATGGAAGTGATCGGCGTCGAGGACGGCTACGAAGGCCTCATCCACCGCCGCCACCGCCCCCTCCACTATGACGACGTCTCGGGGATCCTCACCCTCGGAGGGACGATTCTCGGCGCCTCCAAAAATTCCAATCCCTATCGGTATGGCGTCCAGGAGGGAAAGACCATTATCCTCAAGGACGTCTCCAGGAAGGCCATCCGGACCGCCAAGGAGCTGGACATCGACGCCCTCGTCTGCATCGGTGGGGACGGAACGCAGGGGATCGCCTTTCGACTGTACCAAGATGGCCTCCCCGTCGTCGGCGTTCCCAAGACGATCGACAACGACCTCCGGGGAACGGACATCACCTTCGGGTTCGACACTGCAGTGTCCATCGCCGCGGAGGCCGTTGACCGGGTCCATTCGACGGCCGACGCCCACCGCCGCATCATGATCGTCGAGGTCATGGGCCACTATGCCGGCTGGATCGCCCTCTACGCCGGGGTGGCCGGCGGGGGCGACATCATCCTCATCCCGGAGATCCCCTATACGGTCGGAGCTGTCGCCGCCAAGGTCCGGGAAAGGCACCGCCAGGGCCGGCGCTTCAGCATCGTGGTCGTCGCCGAAGGCGCCAAGCCCAAGGGCGGGGACGTCGTCATCAGGAAAATCGTCAAGAAAAGCGCCGACCCCGTCCGGCTGGGCGGGATCGGGTTCGTCCTCCAGGAGGCGCTCGAGCGGACGACCGCTATTGAATCGCGGACCGTCGTCCTTGGCCACCTCCAGCGGGGCGGCTCACCGACAGCCTCCGACCGCATCCTGGCCACGCAGCTCGGCGCTAAGGCGGTCGACCTGATCATTCTTGGAGAGTTCGGCCGGATGACGGCCGTTCAAGGCGGGGAGATTACCTCAGTACCCTTGCAGGTCGCCTCCGGCGGGCCGAGGACGGTTCCCCTCGATCATCCTCTTATCGCCGCCGCACGTTCGATCGGGACGAGCTTCGGGGACTAAAAAATGGGGGACGATCAGCGCAGGTTCATCTTCTCGAGCCAGTCATCGAACCGGGGGTCGTCGCGGAGCTGGTCGAGCAGCGGATCTAATTTCAGAAAGACCTGCTCGGCTTCCCTGGCCGCATAGGACATCTCCAGGTATTCGAAAGCTCTCTCCTTATCGCCTAAGGCGGCGCTGGTCACGGACATGTAATAATAGGGCACATATGTCTGTTTCGACCGCTGGACCAGGGCTTCGAGCTCGGCCTCGGCCTTTGACGGCTTCCCGGTGGCCGCGTAAACGCAGGCCTTCCCGACGGAACCGAGGTTGATCCCGCCGGGGAGTTTCTCCGCGTCTTCGAATTCCTTGAGCGCTTTCTTGGGCGAGCCCGTCTGTAGGTAGGCCATTCCGAGATAATAATAAACCCAGCTCACGCTCCTGTCCGCTTTTTTGATCTCGCGCCAAATTTTGATCGCCTGGTCGTACCGCCGGGTATAATAATAAAGCGAGGCGATCGACGCCTGGATGGGAAGGGACTTGGGGTCAAGCTCCTGCGCTTTTTCGAACTTGGCCAGGGCATCGTCGAAACGTCCGAGATTGGTCAGGAGGGAGCCGTAGTACTGATAGGCCGTGGCGTAGTTGGGATTGAGGCCGATGGCCCAGTTGAAATCGATCTCCGCGTCCATCCAGTTCCAATCGTAGCTGTATTTGACGAAAGCCAGGGCGATATATCCCTCGGCCAGAGCATCGTCCATCTCGAGCGCCTTCTCCGCCGCCTCCTTGGCCTTGGGAAAAACATCCTTGGGAGGGGCGAATCCCAGACGTCCCATAAAACCGTAGGCATCGGCGATGCCGGCGTAGGCCAGGGCAAAATTCGGGTCCCTGGCGATGGCCTCCTCGTAGAGCTCGATCGATCGTCTGAGGGCCGCTTCCGTCCGCTTGTTCCATTCGATACGGCCCTGCAGGTAAAAGTTATAGGCGTCGGGATCCTGGGTGTACCGTTTGACGAGCATATAATCCTGGCCGGCGACAAGTTCGATGCGCAGGGCATTGACCACCGCCCGGGAGATTTCGTCCTGGACGGAGAAGATGCTCTCCACCTTGCGGTCGAATGTCTCCCCCCAGAGGTTCGAGCCGTCCGCCACCCGCGTCAACTTGACGTTGACCCGGAGATTTTCCTTCTCCCTCTGGATGCTCCCTTCCAAAATATTCTCGACGCCCAGGTCCTTCCCGATCTCCCGGATATCCTTGTTGGCCCCCCGGAAGCGCATCACCGACTGGCGGGAGATCACCTTGAGCTGCCCCAAGGAGGAGAGCTTGGTGATCAGGTCGTCGGTGATCCCGATCGAAAGGACCGCCTGGTCCTGGAGCGGGCTCAGGTCCTCGAACGGCAGGACAGCCAGCGAGTTCTTGTAAGCCGAGGCCGTGAGGCCGCCGGGGCTCGCCGGTGTTTTGTTTTTTCCCCGGCGCTCCATCAGGAGGTAACCGATTGCGGCCAGCGCCAGGATAGTAGCAACAGCGATGACCGGCCTCCAGGATTTCCTTAATCCGGTCCGATAGGCTTTCGTGGGCTCAGCCGTCGCACCGCGCGTTTTTGGTAATTCTCGTTCAATTGCCGTGAGGCCGCCGGCAACCTCTTCAGCTGACTGATATCTCGCTTCCTTGTCTTTCTCCAGGCACCGGAGGATGAGCCGGCTCAGGCCTTCCGGCACCTGGGGATTGGCCTCCCGCGGATCGCGCGGCTTTTCCGTCTTGTGCTTGGCGGCCACGACTAGAGGAGTTTCCCCCTCGAAGGGCGGCTCACCGGTGACCATCTCGAATAAGACCGCTCCCAGGGCGTAAATGTCCGAGCGCTGGTCCGCTTCCTTGCCTTCGAGCTGCTCCGGCGACATGTAGTCGGGCGTACCCAGGATGACGCCGGCCTCGGTGACTCCTCTTCCCTTGACCGATCGGGCGATCCCGAAATCCATGATACGGGCGTTTCCCTCACGGTCGACCATGATGTTCTGGGGCTTGAGGTCGCGGTGAACGACACCCAGCCGGTGGGCTTCGGCCAGTCCTTCACAGACCTGCAGGGCGATGGCCACCGTCCTTCTGGCCGGGAGCTGGCCGACCCTGCGGAGAAGGGTCTTCAGGTCCTCGCCGGAGACGAACTCCATGGCGATATAGGTCGTGTCCTGGCTGCGGCCGAGGTCGAACATCCGGCAGACGTTGCGGTGGGAGATCCGGCGGGCCAGCTTCAGTTCGTTGCGAAAACGCTCGACGATGCTCTCGTCGGCGGAAATCTCTGGCTTTAAGACCTTGAGGGCGACGTGTTCCCCGATCTCGGTATCGTAAGCCTTGTAGACGCGGCCCATGCCCCCTTTCCCGAGCTCTTCGGTGACCTGATAGCGTCCGGCGAAAGTGCCGCCGACGGGAAGGTCGTGCGGCGGGGCCAGGAATGTGGCCGTCTGGGTGAAGGAGGCGGATGGGGGCGGTTTGATGAGCTGGGTCCCGCAGCGGCCGCAGTAGGCGCTCTCGTCCGGGTTATCGGAGTGACATCGCGGGCATTTCATCGGCTGAACTCTCGGGGACTGTTCTTGCCTAAGATATCGGCATCCGGAGATTTAGTCAAACATGTCCCTGTCCACCCTCTAATACGCGGACTCAGCCGAAAAGGTTGGACGAGCGGAGAGAGGCTGGCGCGAATGCCGAAAATCACTCTTTCACCCGCAAATCTGGTAGAATGGGGACTGAAGATGACGTTCAGAAAGAGCCTGCGTTTTCCCTCCCTATTGCTGATTTTCCTCATCGCGGTCATCTCATCTTCGCCCGCCGGAGCCGGATCGCAGGAACCCGGGTCAGGCTTGGATTCGTTTTTCCTAAAAAGCCGCGTGACGGTGGCCGTCACCGATTCCGGACTGGGCGGGCTCTCGGTCATGGCCGAGGCGGTCCGGAGGATGAAGGAATCGGACATTTTCGAGAAGGCCGATTTCATATTTTTTAATGCTCTGTTCTCGGCCGGGAGCGGCTATAACAGTCTGAAGACGCGGACCGAAAAAATCCGCATTTTCTCGAGCGCCCTGGAAAGCCTGGAATCCCGGTACCGTCCCGACATCATCCTCATCGGCTGCAACACACTCTCGGTTCTCTATGAAGATACGCCGTTTTCACGGAAAACGAAGGTCCCGGTCGTCGGCATCGTCGCCGCCGGGGTGGAACTCATCAGCCGGGGATTGCAGGAACATTCGGAGGCTTCGGTCATCATCTTTGGCACGCCGACGACGATTTCGGAGGGAGCCTATACAAGGAAACTAGAGAGCCTCGGGTTCGCTTCCAGCCGCATCCATTCCCAGTCCTGTCCCGAGCTCGAGAGCTTCATCGAAAGAGATTATCAAGGGGACGAGACCGGGATGCTCATTTCGGGCTGCGTGAACGAAGCCCTTCAGAATATGGAGCCGCCCCTGCCTCCCCTTTTCGTCAGCCTCAACTGCACCCACTACGGGTACGCATTGCCGCTCTGGAGAAAGGCCTTCGAGGAGGCCGGAGTCAAGCCGCTGGATATCCTCAACCCGAATTCCAGGATGACCGATGTTCTTTTTGACAAGAAATATATGGGGAGGCATAAAAAGACGGAGGTCCATGCCAAAGTCGTCTCCATGGTCGAGATCAGCCGGTCAAAGATTGAATCGCTCGGGGGATGGCTTCAGGAGGTTTCCCCAGAAGTGGCTGATGCCCTCCGCCTTTACGAACACGTTCCCGGCCTTTTCTAAAATTAGGGACAGTATCAATTTCTCAATTTTTTCCTCTTACTCTCGCCAGAATTCGGAAATTGATATACTGTCCCCAATTTCCTATCCTCCCCCACAGAGAGACTGTGTCACAATGTCATTTCGAAAGAGCGAAGCGACCGCATACCAGTTATCCGCTTGATGAGATCCCTCGCCATGCTCGGGACGGCCCAAGGGACCGGATTGCCGCGCTCCCTGCGGTCGCTCGCATGTATGAAAGCGCTGCAGATGTCAAGAGACTAAATGGGTGATTTCTTCATGTCTTTGCCTTCCTCCTTCCGGATAGCTATTTCGTCTTT
>Ga0307379_10007547_pt1 | contig 14758 bp, 14 predicted proteins | sample UN2MG_FD_202237 | JGI IMG/M metagenome (GOLD analysis project Ga0307379, IMG submission 202237) | Soil microbial communities from Risofladan, Vaasa, Finland - UN-2 | ecosystem: Environmental > Terrestrial > Soil > Coastal area > Acid sulfate soil | place: Finland: Risofladan, Vaasa | collected... | reverse complement strand
TCCCGTCGTCGGTTCCCGCATTCCGTGGGACGTAAAAGGGAACGCGGTGAGGGATTTTCCCGATTCCGCGGCTGCCCCCGCAACTGTAAGCGGCGAGCACCCCTCCGTAAGGCCACTGGAGCCCAACAGCTCCGGGAAGGCCGAGGGAAGGCGTCGACCCGCGAGCCAGGAGACCTGCCGCCGGCTCAACCTTGAACCGTGCCCTCGGGTGGAGGGCGCATGGGGGACCAAATGAACGTTTCTTCGCTTCACCGTACCGTTTTCCTGGCTGTTGCGGTGCTTCTGCTTATGGCCGTACCGGCCTCGGCCCACCACGTCATGGGCGGCGAGATGCCGTCGACCTTCGCCATGGGCTTCCTTTCGGGCCTCGGTCACCCCGTGATCGGCCCGGATCATCTCGCCTTTCTCATCGCCGTCGGTGTGGCGGTCGGTGTCGGCGGCCTCAGCCTTGCGCTGCCCGTGCTGTTCGTTGCCGCCTCAGCCGTCGGCGTGGCGTTCCACGTCAACGGCTTCAATCTTCCCGGCGCCGAGCTAATCGTCGCGTCATCCGTGGCGATCGTCGGTGTTCTGATCGCGAGCGGACGCGCCGTGCCGCTGGCGGGCTGGGCCGCGCTGTTCGGCTTTGCCGGTCTTGCCCATGGCTATGCATACGGCGAGTCGATCTTCGGCGCGGAGCCGACCCCGCTCGCCGCTTATCTCCTCGGTCTCGTGGTCATTCAGAGCGCGCTTTCCGTTGGTGTGGCCATGCTATGGCGCATGTCGGGCCTCAAAGTCTCGGCCATGGCGCCGCGCCTCGCCGGTGCCGCGGTTCTCGGCGTGGGGATTGCCGCGATCATCGGGCAACTCATCCCGGCCGCGTAATTCCTTGATGGCAAACGCCACAGCCGGGGACGAAGGCACGACCTTCGTCCTCGGCGGCGCCCGCTCAGGCAAGAGTCGCTACGCCGAAAGCCTCGTCACCGCACGGCCCCAGCCGTGGGTTTACATCGCCACGGCGGAAGCACGCGATGACGAGATGGCCGCGCGCATCGCCGCCCACAAGGCGCACCGCGAGGCCGGCTGGCAAACCATCGAGGCGCCGCACGAACTGCCCGAAGCGCTTCACGCCGCGCCACATGGCGCCGCCGTCCTGGTCGACTGCCTGACCTTGTGGCTGTCGAACCTGATGCACGGCAAGTTCAAGATCGACACGATGACCGCGAGGCTGGAAGAGGCGTTGGCCGCGCGCATCGGCACAACGGTGGTTGTGTCCAACGAGGTCGGGCTCGGCATCGTGCCGGACAACGCGCTCGCCCGCGAGTTTCGTGACGCGCAAGGCGTGCTTAATCAGCGCCTCGCCGCCCATGCCGGCCGCGTGATCCTCATGGTCGCCGGTCTGCCGCTTTACGTGAAGGGATCGCCATGACGAAGGCCGTCGACGACAAGCATGCCGAGCGCCATCGCGCCAAGATGGCGAAGCGCAAATCGGTGCAAGACGAGGAGGTCGCCGGCAAGACCGTCGAGGAGAAGGGCTTGCTCATCGTCCATACCGGCACGGGCAAGGGCAAATCCACGGCCGCCTTCGGGCTGGCGCTGCGCATGATCGGGCGCGGCGAGCGCGTCGGCGTGGTGCAATTCGTCAAAGGCGCCTGGCATACGGCCGAGCGTGACGCGCTGGCCAAGTTCGGCGACCAGGTCGCCTGGTACTCCATGGGCGAAGGCTTCACCTGGGAAACGCAGGACCTCGCCCGCGACATCGCCGCGGCCGAACGGGCCTGGGCCAAGGCTGTCGAGCTGATGGACGATCCGAGCTTCGGTCTCGTCATTCTCGATGAGCTCAACATCGCGCTGCGCTACGACTATCTGCCGCTTGAGTCCGTGATCGAGACACTCAAGAGCCGCCGGCCTGGCCTCCATGTCGTCGTCACCGGGCGCAACGCCAAGCCGGAACTGATCGAGGCCGCCGATCTCGTCACCGACATGACGCTGGTTAAGCATCACTTCGCCGCCGGCGTGAAGGCGCAACCCGGCATCGAATTCTGAGCATGACGGCCCGGGCGCTCATGTTCCAGGGCACGGGCTCCGATGTCGGCAAATCGCTGATCGTGGCGGGGCTGGCGCGCGCGCTTGTTACGCGCGGTCTCAACGTGGTGCCCTTCAAGCCTCAGAACATGTCAAACAATGCAGCTGTCACCATTGACGGCGGCGAGATTGGTCGAGCGCAAGCCTTGCAGGCGCGTGCGGCGCGCGTGCCGCCCTGCGTGCACATGAACCCCGTGCTGCTGAAACCGCAGAGCGAGGTCGGCGCGCAGATCGTGGTGCAAGGCCGCGTCTACGGCAACGCCAAGGCCGCCGACTATCAGCGCCTGAAGCCCGAATTGATGGGTTTCGTGCAGGAGAGCTTCGCCCACCTCAAAGCGCAAGCGGATATCGTGTTGGTGGAGGGCGCGGGCAGCGCCTCGGAAGTAAACCTGCGCGCGAACGACATCGCGAATATGGGCTTCGCGCGCGCGGCCGACGTACCGGTCGTGCTGATCGGCGACATCGACCGGGGCGGCGTCATCGCGAGCCTTATCGGCACCAAGGCCGTGCTCGATGCGGACGACGCGGAAATGGTCGTGGGCTTTCTCGTCAACAAGTTCCGTGGCGATCCATCGCTGTTTTCCCATGGTATGGCGCTGGTCGCGGCGGCCACGGAGTGGGAGGCGCTGGGCCTCATTCCCTTCTTCGCCGAGGCGCGCGGTCTGCCGGCGGAAGATGCGCTGGCGCTGGACGGCGCGCGGCAGGGCAAGCCGGGCGCTGTGCTCAAGATCGCCGTGCTGATCCTGCCGCATATCGCCAATTTCGACGATCTCGATCCCCTCGATGCAGAGCCCGCGGTCGAGCTCGTGCGCGTGCGGCCTGGCGAGGCGCTTCCCGGCGATGCGGCGCTGGTCATCCTGCCGGGCTCCAAGGCGACCATCTCGGATCTGAAGGCGTTGCACGAAGCGGGCTTCGACATCGATATCGCCGCGCATCTGCGCCGTGGCGGCGCGGTGCTCGGTCTGTGTGGCGGTTACCAGATGCTGGGCCGCGCCATCCACGATCCCGAGGGCATCGAGGGGGCACCAGGCACGGCGCCAGGCCTCGGCCTGCTCGATGTAGAGACAACGCTTGCGAGCGAGAAGCGCCTCGAGCCTGTCACCGGCACGACCTTCAACGGCGCCCCGGTCGCGGGCTACGAGATGCATATGGGAACCACCGACGGCCCCGACTGCGCGCGAGCCTTCGCGAAACTCTCCGACGGCACGTCCGAAGGCGCCATGGCGCCGGACCGCCGTATCATCGGCACCTATATGCATGGCCTCTTTGCCGACGACCGCCAGCGCGCCGCCTGGCTTGCGCAATTCGGCTCGGGCTCACCACAAATCGCCTATGAAAGTGCGGTGAATGCGATCCTCGATCGCCTCGCCGCCCATCTGGAAGCGCATCTCGATGTCGATCGCCTGCTCACGCTATCGCGGTAAGCACCGCGAGCACGAACACCAGGGCGATCAACAGCCCGTCGGCGCGGCCGTAAAGATCGAGCGCGGCCTGGATGTCGGCGGCCTTGGCCTCGCGGCGCCCTGCGCCGAGCCAAGCGCCTTCGGCCTCTTCGCCGTCATAGGCGCGCGGGCCGCCGAGTGCGAGCCCGAGCGCGCCGGCCATGGCGGCCTCCGGATAGCCGGCATTGGGCGAGGCATGTTTGGCGGCATCGTTGGTCATGGTGCGCCAAGCATCGCCCGCCGACGCCCCGCCGGTCAGCGCGGTGGCGGCAACGATCAGCAGGCCGGAAATGCGCGCACCCGGAAGATTGACGAGATCGTCGAGCTGCGCCGCGGGCTTGCCGAAATTCTCGTACCGTGCGCTACGATGGCCGATCATGCTGTCGGCGGTGTTGACCGCCTTGTAGAGGGCGCCGCCGGTCAGGCCGACAAGTCCGATCCACAATACCGGCGACACCACGCCGTCGGAGAAATTCTCGGCGAGACTTTCGATGGCCGCGCGCGCCACGCCGGCCTCGTCGAGATCGGCGGTGTCGCGTCCGACGATATGGGCCAACTCTTCGCGGGCCTTGTCCAAATTGCCGCGCTCGAGCGCTTCGCCGACATTGGCCACATGCCTATAGAGGCTGCGCTGCGCGATGAACGTGCTTGCCGCGATGCCGGCGAAGATCAGACCGAACGGCAACAGCAGCAGCGCGGTCTCCACGACAAAGGCGATGGCGCCGACGATCAGCAGCAGAAAGAACAGAGCAATGGCCCCGGCCCGGCGTCGCGATTCCGCATCGGCGCCGTCGCGGTTCAGACGCGTGTCGAGGAAAGTGATGAGGTGACCCATCCAGGTGACCGGATGGCCTATTTTCTTCATCAGCGCGTCGGGATAGCCGACGACGAGCTCGATCAGCAAAGCGAGAAGCGCTAGCGGTGCGGCCATGATCCCTCCCAACCCATTCGCGCCGCTCAGCCATGGCGGCGATCTTGACGCGGCCCGGACGCTGTTTCCCGGTGCGCCCGAGCCATTCCTCGACCTGTCGACGGCGATCAATCCCCATCCCTACCCCATCCCGGACGTTTGGCCCGAAGATTTTGCGCGCCTGCCGGACGCAGAAAGCCTCAAGCGGCTCACAGGGAACGCCGCGACGGCCTATGCCGCGCCGTCGGAGGACAACGTGGTCCCAGCCCCAGGCAGCCAAATCCTGATGACGCTGATCGCGGGGATGGTGCCGCCGAGCCGGGCGGCGATCCTGGGTCCGACCTATGCGGAGCATGCGCGTGTCGCGGCCCTTGCCGGGCACGCGGTCACCACCGTCCCGGAACTCGCACCCCTGGGCGAGGCCGAGCTCGCCATCGTGGTCAATCCGAACAACCCCGACGGGCGCGTCTTCGGCAAGTCCGAGCTGCTTGGCATCGCCGAGAAGCAGCGCAACCGCGGGGGGCTCTTGGTCGTCGACGAGGCTTTCATGGACGCAGGGTCACGCGGCGAAAGTTTGAGCCTTCAGGTGGAGGACGCGAACGTCATCGTACTCCGCTCCTTCGGCAAGTTCTTCGGACTGGCAGGGATCAGGCTCAGCTTCGCCTTAGCCGCAACGGAGCTTGCGGCGCGCCTTCGCGCCAGCCTTGGACCGTGGCCGGTCTCGGGCCCGGCGCTGGCCATCGGCAAAGCAGCCTTGTGGGATTGGGATTGGATCGACGCAGCGCGTCTCTCCCTGGGCCATGCGGCGGTCCGCCTCGAAAGGCTGCTTCAGGACGCAGGGCTGGAAAGCGTCGGCCACACCGAACTGTTCCACTTGGTCCGCAGTCCGGAGGCCGAGCTGATCTTCGAACGGCTCGGCCGCGCGGGGATCTTCGTGCGCCGTTTTGAGGAAGTGCCTGAATGGCTGCGCTTTGGCCTGCCTGGCGAAGAAGCGGCTTGGCAGCGTCTTGAAGCCGCGCTTAGGCGCTAGTGGGCCCAGCGGCGACTATAGTGCTCGGCAAGCTCGAGATTGCCTTGCGCCTCTTCGGGCAAGAGCCTGGCGATCACGCCCATGGCCAACTCGACGGAGATCTCCGATGCGCCGCATTCCTTGAGCTGCTCGCGAAGCCAGCCATAGACCTCTTCGTCGCCGGCCTTGAGCCCGACAGCGATCTCTTCAAGCATTTGCACCAACGATTCTGCTGCCATCGTGCCCTCCAAATCGTACCAAGCCAAAAAGGCTCGGCGCTGCGGTCACGCTCTCCCAGTGTGATTCCCCTGTGAGGATCATACCGCCTTTTCGCAGATGCGAAGTTGCCCACGGGCCACAGTCAGGCCTTTTCTCCCCGAGCCGGCCCCGAAAGGCGGCTCGCCCTAGTCCGCGCCCGGAGGCCCGGTGAAGGGGATCGGCTTGATGGATGCCGTGGACACGGGGTCGCCCTCGGCCGCCGCGAAAAAGCCGCGGCTTGGTCTGGGTTGGCAAAAATGACGGCCCTTGGACACATTGGTGACCAGCAGGTCGAGATGGAAATGATTGTAATGATGGCGGTCGGCGCCCGGACCGAGCACGGTGTAGAACTCTGCGCAGGCGCCGGCGAACGCCTCCTTCAGAAACGCCTTTTCCCGCCGGCTGCCGCGCCACCAGCCTTTGACCACGGTGATCTGTGTGCCGTCCGAGAGCTTGAAGGCGGCAATGTCGATGGCGTTGCCGTAAGCGTGCTCGGACAGCGGCCCGCGATGCCGGCCGTTACGGCCACGGCAGCTATAAGACGCGATCTGCTTGATCTCGACCACCGGCTTGCCGAACTGGCGATAGGCCGCCTTCTGCACCGAGTTGTTGATCCAGCGATCGAGACCCGCCGTCATCGGGCAGCCGACTGTGGCCGCGGGCGTGATCCGGACCCGGCCGCCGAGCGCGCCGGAAACTTTGAGGGGAGCGCGGATGCCGCAAGCGCTGGGCCCGCTCACGCTGGAGACTTGCTGCACGTAAGAAGACGCCCGCACGCGCCCGGAGGCCATGCATCGGGCCTCGGCCTTGTCGCGCCACTCGGCTCGGTTTTCGCGCGGAACGCCGCCGCCGCCGCACGCCTCGAGTAGACATGCGACCGCGAGCAGACCGGCCAGATACGCAATACGTGCCCCCACCATGCCGCCACCATGGCCGACAGGGTCTGAAAAATTCTTCAATGACTGGGGCCGTCAGAAGCCCAGATTTTGTGCAAAAAAGAAGGGCCGCCCCGCTTGGGGCAGCCCTTCCATTGTCGGCTGCGGTCAAAGAGACCGCTTCAAGCGTTGCTGAACGCCTTAGACCTCGTAAGAGGCGAGCATCCAGGTCGTGAAGCCCTCAGACCGCAGGCTATGACAATGAGACACTGGATCACCTCCTTTCGATTGTTGATGGAATAAGAGGACTGTAGCGCGCGCGGCACAAAAAGGGAACACCCATGGCGACGAAGCAAGACGACATGATCTGGGACGCCGTGATTGTCGGTGGCGGTCCGGCGGGGCTCACCGGCGCAATCTATCTTGGCCGCTTTCGCCGAAACGTGCTGGTCGTGGAAGGCGGCCAAAGCCGGGCTTGGCGCATTCCGCGGACCCATAACCATCCTGGCTTTCCCAGTGGCATTGAGGGACCGGACTTGATCGGCCGCATTCGCGCCCAGGCCGAAAAGTATGGCGCCAAGTTTCAGGAGGGCGTGGTGACCGGCCTCAGCAAAACTCCGGACGGGTTGTTCGAGGTCTCTGTCGGCGACACGCATCCGCGCCCGCTTCGTTCTGCTCGCGACCGGCGTCCTCGATCACGACCCCGAGCTTCCGGGCGTCGACCGCGCCGTCGAGCGGGGTCTCTTGCGGATCTGCCCGATCTGCGATGCCTACGAGGTTATCGGCAAGAAGATCGGAGTGATCGGCGGCGGCAGTCATTCGGTGCGCGAGGCCTTATTCCTGCGCTCCTATTCCGAGGACGTGACCTAGATCCACATGCGCGAGGAGGCCGCTCTCTCGAGCGAAGACCGGCACGAGCTGCGCGCCGCCAATGTCGACCTCATCGAATCCTCGATCGACAGCGTGGTGATCGAGAATGATGTCATCGAGGCTTTCGACGTCGGGGGCGTCGAGTGGCGCTTCGACGTCGTCTACTCCGCGCTCGGCACGTCGCCGCAAAGCGCGCTTGCCCGGGACGCGGGTGCCGCGGTCAACGACGCCGGATGCCTTGAAGTCAGCGACCATCAGCAGACCAGTCTCGACGGCCTTTACGCAGCGGGAGATCTTGTGCGCGGCCTGAACCAGATCAGCGTGGCGCAGGGCGAGGCCGCCATTGCCGCTACCGATATCCACAACCGCCTGCGCGCGGTGAAGACGCCGGCGCTCGTGGCGGGAGGGAAGTGAACCGCTCCTCGTTCTCCCCCCTCGCGTGGGTCACACTAGCAGCAGCCAAAGCCCCATGCCGATCAGGGCAAGCGTCCAGGCGAGATCGAGATTGAGCCAGCTGCGCTTGAGCACATCGAAGCCCGCCGACTGATAGACGAGAAGCGCGATCACCCCGGTGACGATCAGCATGGCTAGGCTGTGCACCAGCACCGCCAGCGCCGCGATGCCGAACGAGCCGGTGACCATCATATGGCCGGCATGTGCCCCCGCCTGGCCGGCGTGATGGGCATGTTCCATCGGCATCAACACGGGGATCAGCATCATGCCCGCGCCATGGGCCGTAGCCATGAGGAACGACCACGCGCCGAGCCCGAGCATCCCTGTCGTGACGCCGATATGGAAGTGATGCGCATGGCCGTAGGCCCAGTGGTAGAGGCCCCAGACGATCAGCAGCACGCCTGAGACGATGCGAAAGGTGGCCGCGTCGATGGCCGTGCCGAGGCCGATCACCGCGAACACCACGACGGCGATGGCCAGCGCATGGCCGAGCGCGATGGGGATCAGCGAGATCAGCACCACGCGCCGACTCTTGCGATAGAGCCCGAGCGCCGCGGCAAAGAACCAGCCCATGGCCGGATTGAGCCCGTGGAAGGCGCCGAGCGCGATCAGGATCAGCCAGGGTGAAAAATCATGCATGGAAGCGCGCCGTCAGAACCGAGAATCGCAAACGACTGGAGGCGCGGAGGCGGTCTGTGGCCTTGATCGAGCGCAAGACGCCTCGCGACACGAAGCCTCAGGCAGAAGCCTAGCCAAGGCCAAGCGCTTTGCGGGCCTTTGCCGTGACCGACTGACGCGTGGCGAAGAACGCTTCCCAAGGGTCCGACTTCAGCCGCTTGAGCCGCGCCGGCAGCGTCGTTGCCGTATAGGGCGCGCCGCTCTCGATCCGCTTGAGCTCGTCCCAGCGCAGCGGGCTCGCCACGGGCGCTCCCGGCTTGGCGCGGGTCGAGAAGTTGCAGATGGCCGAACTGCCGCGCTGATTACGCAGATAGTCGACGAAGATCCTGCCCACGCGCGTGCGTTTCAGCGGATTGGCGGTGTAGCGGTCGGGGCGCGCGGTCACCAGTGCGTCGGCCACCGCCTTGGAGAATTCCTTGATCTCGTCCCAGCCGGCCTTTGGCGTGAGCGGCGCCACCACGTGCAGCCCTTTTCCGCCCGTTGCTTTCAGGAAACTCTTCAGACCGAGATCGGCGAGGAAGTCGCGCACTTCTTGTGCCGCCCCGCGCAACACCGCGAAGTCGAGATCCTCGTCCGGATCGAGATCGAACACGAGCCGGTCTGGTTTATCGATAGCTTTAAGCGATACGCCCCAGTCGTGGATTTCGAGCGCGCTGATCTGCGAGAGCGCGAACAGGCCATCTGCGTCGTCGATATAGAGATAGGGCTTCTTGGTCTCGCCGCCCGGGATCGGGATCTGCTTGATCGCCTTGTTCATGCCCCTCATGGCGTGACGCTGGAAGAAACGCTCACCGTCGAGGCCTTCGGGACAGCGCACCAGGCTAATCGGACGGTTGGCGACGTAAGGCAGCATCGCCTGCACCACCGTTTCGTAGTAGCGCGCGAGATCGAGCTTGGTGAAATCGATCTCCGGGTAGAGAACCTTGTCCGGGCTCGTCAGCGTGATAGCGCCGAAACGGACATCGCTCGTCTTTGCAGTCTTCGTCTTCGTGGCCATGTCGGCCTCCTGAGCCTCATTGCCCTCGCGGGTCACCGCGCCGGCCGGCTTGTCCTCGCGCAGTCCCTGAAAGCTTGGATGGCGCAAACGCCCGTCTCGCGTCCACTCGGTGAAGTTCACCGCGCAGACGAGGTCTGGTTTAAGCCACACCGCGTCCTTGCGTTCCGAAGCCGGAATCTCGGCGAACGGTGTTGTCTTGCGGGTGAGGGGCTTGAAGCGCGCCGCAAGCGCCTTCAGGTCGTGCGCGTTGAAGCCGGTGCCGACCTTGCCGGAATAGATGAGCCTATCGCCGTCATAGGTCCCGAGCAGGAGCGAGGAGAACGGCTTGCCGTGCACCTCGGACTTGGCAAGGCCGCCGATGACGAACTCCTGCGCCCTGGTGCATTTGATCTTCAGCCAGCTTTTGCCACGGCCGGAACGATAGGGCGCGTCGGCGCGCTTCGACATGATCCCTTCGAGATTGGCGGCGGATGCCTTCTCGAAGAAGGCAGGACCCTCGCCGACCACGTGATCCGAATAAATCAGAAAGTCGGACACGCCTTTCGCGGCCATCAGTTTGCGCAAGCGTTCCTTGCGCGCGATGAGCGGCTCTTTGCGCAGATCCTTGCCGTCGAGAGACAGAAGGTCGAAGGCGAAGTAACGGATCGCTGGGTCGGGCTTATCGATGTGCTCTTGCAGCGATTTGAAATCGGTGACGCCCGACGGCAGTACATAGGCCGCTTCGCCGTCGATCAGCGCGCTGTCGCAGGGCAGCGTCAAGAGCGCCTTGGCGATCGCCGGAAAGCGCACCGTCCAGTCGAGCCCGCTGCGGCTGAACAGGGTGACGTTGTCGCCGGCCTTGCGCGCCTCGATGCGATAGCCGTCATATTTCAGCTCGTGGAGCCATTGCGTGCCCGTGGGCGCGTGCGTGTCGAGCGCGGCGAGTTGCGGCTCGACGAAATCGGCGCTTACGCCATTACGCGACCGCTTGCTTTTGGCTTTGCTCTTCCCGCGCCAGGCCTTGAAGTTTTTTTTTGGAGCCTTGTTTGAGGACCACACCGCTGAGTCGGCGCCGGTCTCGATCGCGTCCATGGTTCGGCCGGTTTTAACGCTGGTGTCGAATTCTTCCGTCGGCTCGTCGCCGTCGCCGGCATAATCATCGCGCTTCTTGATGAGGAGCCAGTTCTCGCGCTTGCCGCCCGTGCGGTCCTTTTTCATGCGCACCAGCACGTAGTCGCCCTTGAGGCGCTCGCCGTTGAGCCGGAATTTCAGGTCGCCCTTGGCGAGCCCTTCGTCCGGATCGCCGATCGGCTCCCAGGTGCCCTCGTCCCAGATCATGACGGGTCCGCCGCCATACTCGCCTTTGGGGATGACACCTTCGAACCCGCCATATTCGAGCGGATGATCCTCGGTACGGACCGCCAGCCGCTTCTGGCTGGGATCGAGGCTCGGGCCCTTGGTCACGGCCCAGCTCTTCAGCACGCCGTCATGTTCGAGCCGGAAATCGAAATGAGTGCGCCGCGCCGCGTGCTTCTGAATGACGAAGCTGTTGCCGGTTTTGCGCGCACGCTTTGGGCCTGGTTCGGGTGTCTTGCCGAAGTCCCGCTTCGCCTTGTAGGTGGCAAGCGGATCCTCGCTTCGCGCACGCACCATGCCCTTAAGCCGACTTCCGCTTCGGCGCGCGGGTTGTCTTCTTGGCCGCGCGCGCGGACGAGGCCCTCTTGCCGGCCGGCTTGTCCGTGCTCTTGGCGGTACTCTTGCCCTTGCCTTGCTGCACGCTCTTCTTCAGCGCGTCCATGATGTTGATGACCTTGGCTCCACCGGGTTGCTCGGTGACGATCTCGGGCGTACGATCCTCCAGCTTGGCCTGGATCAGCTCCCACACCGCTTCGGCATATTCGTCCTTGAATTGCTTTGGCTCGAACTTGCCGGACTTGCGCGTGACGAGCTCCTTGGTGAGATCGAGGGCTTCCTTGTCGAGCTTCATTTCGGGAATCTCGTCGAACAACGCATTCGCCGAGCGGATCTCGTTGGCGTGCCGCAGCACTTCGAGCAGCAGGCCCTTCTCGAAAGGTTTGATGGCGACGATGTTGCCGTGCCCGCGCAGGATGAACTGGCCGACGCCAACCTTCTTCGTCTCCTTCAGCGCCCGATGGAGAAGCACATAGCCCTCGTCGGCCATGTCGCCGTCGGGCATGAGATAATAGGGCGTCTGGAAGTAGCGCGTGTCGATGGCGTCCTCGTCGACGAAGCGGGAGAGATCGATGGTCTGCTTCGACTCGAGCTTCAACTCGTCGATCTCCTTGGGGTCGATCAGGACATATTTGCCCTTCTCGTACTCGTAGCCCTTGGTGATCTCCTCGTTCTCGACGGGACCGACGCTCGGCGCGATCTTCTGATAGCGAACGCGCTCACCCGAGGGCTCATGGATCTGGTGAAAGGCGATCGACCGCTCGGACGTGGTGGCGGGATAGAGCCTGACCGGAATGTTGACCAGCGACAGCCTGAGATGGCCGGTCCAGAAAGCGCGGGGTGCCATGCGCCTTACTCCTTGAAAGAACGCGTAAAGCCGTCCCGGCAGCCAATGCTAGGCGCCAGGTAGGGCAAACAGCGCCCGCCCCCCAATCGTTCCTGGCGGATTTCCTGGGGTTTGGGCTCAGCCCCCTACTTTATAGCCGTTTTCCTTAAGCATGCGTTCGAGCGCCTGCGGAAACGTGACTTTGGTGGTCTGGCCTAAGCAGTCTCCGCTCTCGTTGCGGTCCTGATCGCAGATCTCGAGCCCCCAATCGGTGTTGCGGTCGTAATATTCCAGCATCAGGTCCCAAGCCTGCTTGCCCTCGCCGAGCCTGGCCTTTTGGCCCACATAGCCGGCAAGAAAGCCGTTCACCTCCTGCTCCGGCACGCCCACGATCATGTTCTTGAGCCAGGCGGCATGCGCGGGCGCGAACCGCGCCGCGGCGCTCACATCCTTGATCTTGCCGTCCTCGATCGCCAGCATCTGGAGCGGCGCCTGCGAGCAGGCATAGCAGGCAAACGCGTAGAGGAAGGCGTTGTCCCGCGTCTCGAACTCATAGGTGCCGTCCCGGTCGAGGTCGACCGCGAGCATGGGGCCGCCGTCGAACTCCCCGACGTCCAGTATGGACCAATCGGAGCCGTCCGCATTGCTGGTGACGACGTGTGTCGACGAGCAGCAATGGGCGCCGCCGGTGAAGAACGACACCACCACTTCCGGATAGGGATTGTTGGGATCGAGCTCGGCGATTTGGATGCTGACCGGCGGATTGGAGACGCCGGCGCTCGGGCCTTGAAGCGTGGCGACGACGCGCGGGCCGATCGGCACGGGAGGCTCCGCGGTGGCCGTCTCATCCTGTCCGGTCTGCTCCCCCTCGCCGAGATCCTCCGCGCCTTGCGGCTGATCTGCATCGGACTCGGCAGGTTCGACGGCTTCCGTCACCTCAGGCTCCACCACTTCGAGTTCCACAGGCTTTGGGTTCGGATCGTCGAAATGGACGGTCACCACCGCCCTACGCCATGCCGTCTCGCCAAGATCAAACTCGCCTGGGAGCATCGCTTCCTCGGGAATGTCCTCGAGCGGGATCTCCCCCGCAGCAATCGGCGCCTCCACTGGCGCCTCTTCCGCAGCCGGTGCCTCGCCGGCATCATCGGGCAGCGCATGGGCACTCGGCTTATTTTCCGGCTGGGGCTCCTCCTCGACATAGGTCAAGGTTACGCGCAAGCGGCCGAGCGAAACTTCGTCGTCGAGCGGCGGTAGCCCGTCTTCGCCCCCGCCGGCGACGATTTTGGGGGATTCGTCGACCATGCCGATTTCCGGCGCTTCGAGATATTTGCTATCAGCTGCCTTCACGGCCTCGCCAAGGCTTGAGGCAGCAGAGACAGGGGCAATACTGGCCAGGCTGAGCGCCGCGAGGAGGGGCAGATGCAAACAACTAATTGGAGACATTACGCAGCACTTTCCGAGTAACGCAAAAACATGGGTGATATGGGCCCGATCAGTCTAACGCGCTGCCCGTGCCGCCCCCAACCCATTGAAGACATGACGGTTACCGGCATTTCGGTCCGGAGCCGCTTGCAACGGTATGTATTCGGTGGTTGCTTGCCCGCGCGGTGCGCTTGGTCGTATTGAGCACCAAGAAAGTGGCAGTGGATAGACATGAGCCCAGCTGAGGAAAGAAAGCAGCCGCTTGCGCCTGCCGCCGTCATCACCGGCGCGACGCTCGGCATTGGCCGCGCGTTGGCGGACGAGTTCGCCCAGCACGGCCACACGCTTCTTCTGGTGGCGCGCACCGCGGCCGCGCTTCAGAAAGCGGCCAGCGAGATCGCCTCCGCGCATGACGTTCCCGTCTATTACGTCGCCTGCGATCTCTCCACGCGGGAGGGTTGCGACGCGCTGGCGAACGCACTCGAGCGCAACGGTCTGTATTGCGAATCTCTCGTCAACAACGCCGCCATCATGACCGCGGGCTTCTTCCAGGACCAAGACCCGGAACAGCTGCTCACGCTTGTCGATCTCAATGTGCGCGCCGTGGTCGATCTCACGCGCCGCTTCCTGCCCGACATGCTCGCGCGCGACAAAGGCGGCGTGCTGAATGTGGCGTCGGTCGAAGGCTTCATGCCGGTGCCCTATCAGGGGACCTACGCGGCGACCAAGGCCTTCATGATCTCCTTCAGCCGGTCACTGGCCTGGGAGGTCTTCGGCTCGAATGTGCGTATTTGTGTCGCTGCGCCCGGCCCCATCGAGACGACCATCCACGACCAGGCGGGCGCCGAGTACTCGCGCTACATGGTCTACTTCCCGCAGATGACGTCGGAAGCAATCGCGGAAGCGGCCTACCGGCGCTTCATGCGCGGCAATTGGGTGATCATCGAGGGCTGGCTCAACCGCATCATCGCCAATGGCGTGCGCTTCGTCCCCGGCATCATGCTGATCCCGGCCGTCGGCTGGTTCTTCCGGGTGCGCGACGCGCAAGGCAATCTTCAAATGCCCGAGCCGTTGCCCAAGCCCAAGCCGTTGCCCAAGCCCAAGCCGGGCCAAGACGACGCTGGCAAGGGCGACTGAGACAAAACGTCCGACGTCATGGAAATGGTGGAGCCGGACGGGATCGAACCGACGACCTCAGCAGTGCGATTGCTGCGCTCTCCCAACTGAGCTACGGCCCCAGGAAGCCCGCATTTAGGGAGCGGCCCCCACCCCTGTCAAGCGAGGCT
>Ga0307379_10007546_pt1 | contig 14759 bp, 13 predicted proteins | sample UN2MG_FD_202237 | JGI IMG/M metagenome (GOLD analysis project Ga0307379, IMG submission 202237) | Soil microbial communities from Risofladan, Vaasa, Finland - UN-2 | ecosystem: Environmental > Terrestrial > Soil > Coastal area > Acid sulfate soil | place: Finland: Risofladan, Vaasa | collected... | reverse complement strand
ACCACGCCCTGACCTATGCGACCTATCCAGGGGCGGACCTGGTCGCTGTATGTGACGTGAACGCAGAACGGGCGGCGGAGATGGCCAGGAAATACGGGGCCAAGCGCTGGTACAGCGCCTACCCGGAATTGCTGGCCGACCCCGAGGTAGACGCGGTGACGGTGGCCACGCCCGACTACCTGCACACGGAAGTCGGCATCGCGGCGGCCCAGGCGGGCAAGGACATCCTGATGGAGAAGCCGCTGGCGCTGACGGTGGAGGATTGCCGGACGATCATTGCCGCGGCGGACGAGGCGGGCGTCAGCCTGATGGTGGATTTCCACAACCGCTGGAACCCACCTTTCAATATGCTCAAGCAGAGGCTCGAGGCCGGGGAACTGGGCGACCCGCTGCTGGTCAACGCGCGCTTGAACAACACGATCTTTGTGCCGACCGAGATGCTACGCTGGGCGGGCCGCTCGGCCACGATTTGGTTCACCGGCAGCCACCTGATTGACCTGGTGTGCTGGCTGGTTGGGAGCCGGGTGTCGCGCGTGTACAGCGTGTCGCGCTCGAAGGTGCTGGTCGCCCGCGGCATCTCCACGCCCGACTTTTTCGAGACGACGATGGAGTTTGCCAGCGGGGCGGTGGCGTTCGTGGAGAACTGCTGGATCCTGCCCAACAGCGAGCCGAGCGTGGTGGATTTCAAGATGCGCCTGGTGGGGACGAAGGGGTCGGCGACGGTGGACACCACCCACAACCGCACGCTGGAATGCTACACCGAGCGCGTGGCCTTCCCCGACGTGCTGGGGTTGCCCAAGATCTTTGGCCAGCAGCAAGGGTTTGCTGTGGAAAGCATCAAGCACTTTGCCGACTGCGTCATCCACGACAAGGAGCCGATGCTCAGCGGGCAGGATGGCCTGGCCAACACGGCCATCGTGTGCGCGGCGCTCAAGTCGGCTGAAACCGGCCAGCCGGTCACACTATAGCCCAACCTCCCGCAGGTTGCGGGATTCCTGACTGTGCTGGGAATGGGAACCGCGAAGGCGCGAAGGACGCAAAGATGGGAAAAGAAAACCTTTGCGCTCTTTGCGTCTTTGCGGTGAGATTGCCGGGTGGATGATGGAGATGAGAATTGAGGTGCGGGCAGCAGGTGATTTGACGGAGGAGGAGCGCAGGCAACTGAGCTGGCCCTGGGACGCGCCCGAGCGGGATTTCGAGTGGTCTGAGCCGGACTGGTGCGTGTTGGTGTGGGCGGATGGCCAGGTGGTCAGCCAACTGGCGATCGCCGAGCGCACGTGTTTGGTGGCCGGGCAGCCCGTGAAGTTGGGAGGGGTTGGGGGCGTCATCGCGCTGCCGGACTGGCGCGGGCGGGGGTTCACCAGCGCAGCGATGAGGCGGGCGGCGGAATTCATGTGCCAGGAGTTGGGCGTGGAGTTTGGGCTGCTGGTGTGTGAGGAGGACGTGGTGGCTTTCTACGAGCGGCTGGGCTGGCAGGTGGTGGAGGGGCTACTGACGTTCGACCAGTCGGGCGGCAAAGCGACGTGGCCGGCGGTGGCCATGGTGCTGCCGTGCGGGGGGAGAGAGTGGCCCGAGGGGACGATTGACCTGTGCGGGAGGCCGTGGTGACAGAGGAGGCGTTTGGACCACGAAAGGCACGGAATCTCGCGAAAGACACGAAACCGGCCGTCGCTTGCGCACGTTTCGCATTATTGCGCGATATTCGTGGTCCGCATGCTGCTGTCTAAACGAGGCCGGCCTCCTCAGCACGTAAGAACTTACGGGCGCACTGTGCGAATGCGCGAATTTGGCCCTTGACTTTTTCGGAAAAGTGCAATATAATGTGAGTATGTAGCAAAGAGGGTGCCGGGCACCCGAAGCGAGCCTGGAACGTGGACCCAGGTAGTAAGAACGCTGTGGAGGTAGACATAGCAGGATCCCATAACCCGCCCGCCATTATGAGGTGTGGCGGGTGTTTGTGTTCTCGGGGGAGGACCATCAAGGCGTCAGTGATCGAGAGTCTTGACCGTTGGGCGATTCAGTTGTTCACATTCTGTTTGGCGCTTCATTGGGCAGTCCTCTCGTTCGTATGGAGGTTTCAGTCCCTCATCGGAAGTTAGGCAGTTTGCTGTTACGTTATGAAATGGGAGTCTATTGCAGGAGGGACAACAAGTATGATCATTGTAGATAAAGACTTAGCAAAGCTTATTGAAAAAAGACACATCATTATCGAGTCCATTGATCCGGCATTCCCATTCGACCCAGAGTCGCAAATTGGCCCAGGTTCTATTGACCTCCACCTTAGTAACAGATTCCGCAAATATAAGAAGAATGTGTCCCTGATTGATCTTTCGACCAAAGGTGATACTGAATCTTTCGAGTTAGATGTTGGCCAAGATCTCGTAATCAAGCCTGGAGAGCTTTTGTTAGCTACTTCACTTGAGATCGTGATACTCCCACCAAATATCGCAGGGCTTGTTACTGGTAGAAGCAGCATTGCTCGACTAGGTCTCCTTGTTCAGTGTTCTCAGGACTACATTCAACCAGGTCATGCTCATCTCGTGCCCTTACAACTCATTAACGTAACTGATAGGCCAATTTGTATTGCGCCCTACCTACTAATCTGTCAGATCGCACTCTTCTGTACAACTTCTAGTGCTGCCGTTCCTTATAGCATGCGAAAAGGCGCTAAGTATCGAGATGAGCTCTTAGGGCCACAGCCATCAAGGATAGGAATAGAATTAGGACTAGACAAACCAGAAGATTTGAGGCTACCTGCCGAGTCGACGGAGAGATTCAAGGAGTTAGAGAAAGAGGCGATGACTTGGAGAAGCAGAGTCCAAAGTGTGGAGGGAGAACGAGCAAAACTGAGGAATCGCCTAAGTAGCGTCCTCGCTGTTGTGTATATTGTTCTTGGTGCCAGTATTGGAGTGGTGATCCAAGAACTAGACACAGTTCCCTTTCCATCGCTCAAGCTGTTAGTTGCCTCGGCGTTTACGGTTTTGTCCATCACAATCGCAGCTGTAGCAAATTGGAGACAGAGATGAAGATATATATTGCGTCGCCATACGTCAGACTGGCTCACATTAATGCACAGATAGTGAATGCACTAAGTAAAGATACTCAGCTTGACGTGTTTCTCCCAAAGTCCGTGAATGTTGATGCTGTGTCATTAGCTGAAATGCGATACGTTGCTGATATTTGTTACACACAGATTGCCCAACGAGAAATCATAATCGCAGTTGGGCCATTCGGGCTAAGTGTCGCCGCTGAAGTTGGTTATGCAATTGCCAAGAAAAAAGGGGGTGAAAAGAAGTATATAGTACTCTATCACTCAGAAGGCAAGGATGTTGCCGTTAGCGAGGCTATGCTTGCGCCTTTTATTGACTTCGAAGTGGACTCAATCCAGGATTTAGTAGCTCTGGTAAAGGAACTGCTTGAAAGCGCGGTGTTAAACTAAAAGGTGTCGCCTTTTGGTGTCAATTTTCGCCCGATATGGGGCGATTTTCGGCCAGGATGGTCCACTCGCATAGATGGCGCACGGGAAACTCCTGCTGAAAAAGTGATGGACGGAATGCGTTCGTTAAGGTTAGTCCGAGAGTTCGATAGGCACCTTCTCTTCCAGAGGAAGGGGCTGACAGACAGTCGTGGTCCGCAAAGGAAACCTTGTCCACACATGAAGGGCTGGAATCACAAGGCTAACCTCACTGCGGGGAATAGCGCAGATACCTGAAGAAGCATCTGCGGAAGTGAGGCTGTCTGAAGAGCCCGGTGCGCCGGTTCCGCATGCCGAAACCTGTCCTGAGCTTGCCGAAGGAATCGGTGGGGGGGGGGACGACGCCGGGTGGCCGACGTTCCCACCCCGATGGCGGCCTCACAGTTCGCAGGTTGAGTTCGCTGATTAGGAATGTAGCAGCCAACATGGTATAATTGGGCCAACCCATTTGTAGACAGAATAAGGGGATTGTTTTTGAATATCATCAGCCTGTTTTCAGGTGCTGGCGGGCTCGATTTAGGATTTGAACAAGCCGATTTTTGTCCAGTCATAGCTTATGATGTGGAGCCTGCTGCCGTACAAACATACAACTATAACCGCAAAGGTGAAATTGCTCGCGAAGCGGACTTGTCATCACTTTCGGGTGATGACATCGTTCGTGAGATTAACCTGCTGAAGTTGGAAGAGCCCCCGCGTGGAGTGGTTGGCGGACCACCCTGCCAGTACTTCTCTAATGGGAACAAATCACCACGCCAACGTGATGATCCCAGACGTACTCTGCCCATTAACTACGCCAGTATATTGCAGCGGTTAAACGAAGAGTACAAACTAGACTTTTTCATAATGGAGAATGTCTCTGGGCTAGCCCAGCCTGCTCATCGTGATGATTTTCAACGTATTATTGAAATGTTTGAAGGGGCAGGTTTTCATGTGTTTCACAAGATCTTAGATGCTTACGATTATGGGGTTCCTCAGTTCCGTAAGCGAGTATTCCTGGTAGGATGGAATCGAGTCTTGTACCCACGGGCCCTATATGATTTTCCACCAGGAAACCCTTGTGGGCTCACAGTTGAGGATAGAATAGGTGGACTAGAAGAACCTTGTTTCTGGGCGCGGGGCCTGAATCCAGATGAATTTCCAGAGCATCCAAATCATTGGACAATGAATTCCATTTCAGAGAAGTTTAGAAATCCGCCACCACCAGACTTGAGACGAACTACGCGATCATTCCGTAGGTTAGCTTGGGGCGGACCTAGCTATGCAGTTGCCTATGGACACAATGAGATCCATGTGCATCCAAACGGATACCGTAGGTTAAGTATTTACGAAGCTATGTTACTGCAAGGATTCCCTTATGGTCGGGGTGGGTATCGGCTAATAGGCAATCTGACAGAGCAAGTAACTCTGGTTTCAGACGCAACGCCTCCCCCCCTGGCCTGTGCTTTGGCGCAGTCGGTTCTCCAGTTTATTGAAGACCACCCTCGTCATGAGTGAACTAACTGGACGTAAGGTGCTCGAAATCCAGAGGCGACTATTGGACTGGTTCCATCTTTCTGGCCGGCAGTTCCCGTGGCGACAAACGCGTAATCCCTATGCTGTGTTGTTGGCTGAGAAACTGCTCCAACAGACAGTCGTCCGAGAAGATGTGATACATGCTTACAACAATCTGCTAGCTGCATATCCTACGCCCATCGCACTTGCTGAAGCAGACACGGAAGATATCCGGGACATCATTCAGACTCTGGGTTTGCACTATAGGGCTCAAGAGTTGGTTGTGTTGGCCCAGCAGATCTGCGAGAAGTATGATGGCTACATTCCTCGGGACTTCAAATCGTTGATTTCGTTGTTTGGCGTAGGAGACTACATTGCTAGGGCTGTACTTTGTTTTGCATTTGGACAGGACGTGCCAGTAGTTGATACTAATGTCGCTCGTATTCTCTATCGTCTGTTTGAGTTGTCCGGCCCAATGCCGGCTAACCCTGCGCGTAAAAGAAGTCTGATTGAGCTTGCTGGCTCCCTAGTGCCGACCGGCCAGTCGCGGGAGTTTAACCTTGCAATGCTCGACCTCGGTGCACTTGTCTGCAAAACATCTGCGCCTGAGTGTGCCTTGTGTCCAATAGCGTCTGTTTGTGAATTAGGAGTTTCGGTAATAGAGGAGAATAACAATGATTGATCGCGCTACTACGGTGCATGATATTGATTGGTTCAACGATCTCTTGGCTTTCAAGAGGCTTGATCTAGATCCACCTTACCAGCGATATTCTGTATGGAGTAAGGGTTACAAACAGTATTTCATAGACACGATATTGAGCAATTATCCCTGTCCATCGGTCTTCTTACACAAGGAGAGTATCTCCGGTACAGATCACGTGTATCATATGGTTGATGGCAAGCAGAGGCTTTTGGCTATTTTCGGATTCCAGGGCAATGAGTTTCCCTTATCGCAAGACCACGACGAGTTTCCGGACAAATATTGGGATGATTTGCCAAAGGAAGTTAAGATGCGATTTGGTAACTATCAGATCCCTGTAGAGATACTCACCACCGGGAGCCATTCTGATCTCAAGGAAGCTTTCGACCGCCTAAACCGGAATGTTCGCCGTCTTAACAAGCAAGAACTTCGTCACGCCCGGCATGAAGGTCCGTTTATTAGATTGATGGAAACACTGGCAAAAGAGAGTTTTTGGGATGACATTGGTATCAGTACTTCTGCAAGAATGCGAGACATGAGAGATGTTGAGTTCGTTTCTGAGATCTTTTTGCTCACAGTGCATGGCGTACAAGATGGTGATTATCGCCTGCTCGATAACTATTACGCCAAATACGATGATGAGGAAAATTTCCAAAATATAGAGAATCACGAGAGCACCTATGAAACGTGCAAGGAGATGATGAAGCGGCTAGACGTTTCATTCTTGCGGTCAAGTCGATACAACAACTTGCACGATTTGTACAGTCTTTGGGCAGCTTTGTTGGAATATGTAAAGGATGCCGGAAAAATTGACTACCAAACAACCCGTGAGCAATTAGAGGCATTCAGCAAACGGGTGACTATTCCTGAAAATATCCCTCCAGAAGATGTTGTTGCGCTCAGGTATTCTAACGCAGTGCGCCAGGGGGCAAACAAGGGGACAAACCGTCTCCTTCGCGCTCAGATACTGAAGGACTTGATTAAGACGAAATGAAGATCTCTCCAAGTTTCAAGCAAGCTTATTTGGATAACCTTCCAATCTTGGAGCGTCTTGAGGCAGTCGTAAAACCTCGTGTGGAGCAAATTGCTCGAAGACATGATGGTACTTACAGTGGCAGGATTAAGGAGCCGGAAAGCATATTGATCAAAGCTGAAAAGGAGGGGTACGAATATCCATTTCGGCAAATGGATGATTTGTTTGCTTGTACGATTACGGTGCCGAACTCTCATGTAATAGGAGCCGCTCGCAAGGATGTTGAAGCGGCATTTCAGCTTGTCGAAGTGCGCCAGCGGGATCTCAAACCAGAGGAGTTTGCCTATAACGATCTCAACCTGTCCCTAAAGATCATTCCTGAGTTCTGGAATCACGGTGAAGCCTATTTAGATTTGGCCTTTGAACTTCAAATCAAGACCTTGCTGCAACAGGCCTGGACGCAAGCTGGACATGAAGTTGTATACAAAGCTAGAAAGAAAACCTGGGGCCTGACAAGGATTGCTAGTCAACTGCGAGCATTGCTGGAGATGGCCGACTCCGTTTTGGCAAATCTGGACGGTGCAGCTAATGCTCTTCAAGGGACAATTGAGTACCCACAGTATTCAAAAATGAACGAACTTGTTCGTGTTTTGGAGGATACTTGGTATGAGCAGAGATTGCCTGTGAACTTGTATCGCGCAGCCCAAGTTGTCAACACTTATTTGGACTTGGCTGAGCTGACATTTGGTGATCTTGAGGATTTACTTCATAGAGAGGAGTATCGTCCATATATTGAAGCACGCAGCCTAACCCCTACGCAGGCTATTTTTATCATTTTGTTTCAAGAAAAATGGGGGGATATGAAGCCACGTCTGAGAAAACGGAAAGTTATCATAACTAGCGAGATGTTGGATTTATGTCCTGATCTTTGTAAGATTCCCCGAGACCACTGCGTGAGCTTTTGATTCGTTCCCAGCGGACTCTGAACTGACCCCCTTAGCCTATATTTCGCACATTAGCGACTGAATAGAGAGCCACACTGATACGTCACGCAAGGTAACTGGGCTGTACGAAGGGCACCAGATGGGGTTGGGCCGCCTCTGCCCCTCTCTCAAACTGTCAATTTTCGCCCGATATGGGGCCACTGGTTTTCGGCCAAGGTGGTCTACTCGCAGAGATAGCACACGGGAGACTCTTGCTAAAAAAGTGATAGGCGGAGCCGCCATAGTACTGTGGAAACCGTCGAAAGAGGGCGGAGGGAAGGTCGGCAGTTGCTCACGGTAAGACAATGAGCGATGTGGAGGTCTAATATCCTTGAACAAGGAGAATATCTCCCAAGTCCAAAGACAACTGGGAGACCAAGAAGGCGCGCCACTGCTCCTACCCAACTTCGAGGTGGCAGGCGATGGAAACCAGGATATGGTGAGGGCTAGTGAGGCACTCCCAGAGAAAATGGGGAGCAACGGGTATGCCTGCCGCCTACGTCCCAGGCGCCATCCCTTGACCCTACCAGCCGACCGGGGCCGTCCGGCACATTCTTGGGGAAGGTAGGGCCTTGACCGGCGGCCCCGGCGGCTGAACTTGGCCATTGGACGCCAGCTTCAGTCAGAGCAGCCTGCAAGTTCGGTGCATTTCCTCACCTATACAATCGGAGGCGAGTACAGATGAAACCACGAATACTCTCTGTATTCATTCTGATAGTTGTGGTCATGGCCTTCGCTCTCGCTCTAGCTGTGGCAGCCCAAGAACCATCGGGGCTATCCGGTTTTCTGGCGACACCACCGCCAACCATACCGCTCGTGCCTACCCACATACCCTATAGCCCCTTTGAGCGTTTGGAGACGCTTCCCGCATACCCATACAACAATACACGCCCGCCGAGATCCCAGTCACAGGCATCATTGACCAAACCTGCCGGCATCGACCTCGACGTGACCTACATCAGCCGCACACCCCTCTACTCGCGCTACGACGTCTGGTACACGGACGATGGCAAGCCCTATCTACGGCCAGGCACGGAGAACTACCAACGCTGGCCTGTACCGGGCGAAGTGGTGACCTTCACAGTCCACATCACCAACAAGGGTACTATCGCTAGCGGTAGCTTCACCTTCAGATGGCATATTGATGGTAGCGAAGTGCATTCTGGAACCCATGGCAGTCTGGCTCCTGGTGAGGAGGGAATAGAGACTTATCAGTGGGCCTGGGCGCATACGATGGATGGTGAACGTTTGATGGGGAACCACACCGTTCGCTTTACCGTAGATCCAGCCAATGCTATTCCCGAAACATACGAGTCAAACAACAGCCTGGAAGATCGGACCGATGCCCTAAGCCTCGTCCTGGCGGTAACTCCCGAGCTGTACGCAGCGTTGGAGATTCCTGTAGATCCAAAATGGCCATTCTCAGCGGAAGATTGGCTCCAAAAGCAAATCGCTGCCATGAACACTGCATTTTCCCGTTCGGTCTACCCCTCAACACCCAGCGGTATCGTGGAACGGGTGCGCTTGGACAAGATCATAGTGTCATCCAGCGATCTTCCCCCCGATTTGGCAGAGGATGGCGGGTTTCATATGAGAGGCGATGACCGCCTGTACCCCGGTTATTATGATCCAACCACTGATGTCAGCGGTGCCCTGATCCACGAACTGACGCATCAACTTGGCGTCATTGACATCTACGGCCTCGACGTACCGCTGGAGATTCCCCAAGTGCTCGACCGCAACGGCCGGCCGGCACAGATGGAACTCTCAGTCGTGTCGCTGCTACCGGGCCTTATGGGCGACCCGGGCATACGCCCACCCGTGTATGACGAGCACACCGCGCTGGCGCTGAACGCCAACCAGGGCTACCGGCGTGGCTACTACGGCGAATACCTGTACGACGTGCCTGCGCAGACCACCCTCCGCGTGCGGAACAACCAGGGCAACCCGGCAGTCGGGGTGACCGTCAAGCTGTACCAGCGGGCTTCCTCGCCTAACATGCGCGGCAGCCGCCACGGCGTGGTGGACGACATCCCCGAGATCAGCGTGGTCACGGGTGTTACCGGGACGGCCCTGCTACCCAATCGTCCGGTGGGGGACCCGCTGTCCACGCACACTGGCCACACCTTGACGGACAACCCGCTGGGGGTGATTGACGTCGTCGGTCAGAATGACGAATTCTTGGTCGAGGTGAGCAAAGGGACGCACCAGGAATTCCTGTGGCTGGATGTCACGCGGTTCAACCTGGCCGCCTGGCGGGGGGAAACGACGATTGACATCGCTTCGCACGTGCCTCCCGACGACGCGCCCGACCCGCCCGCCGCCCTGGCCGGAACCCTGGCATACGGTCAGGTTGCGCTGCAATGGCAGCCCAGCCCCTCGGCGGGTATATCGGGCTATAACGTCTACCGCACCAGCGGCCCAGCGTGCACGTACACGCGAATCGTCACCGGCACCACAGTACTGAACTACCAGCATCCCTACGATTATAGTGCCAGAGCGGCGAGTTATGCCGTCGCCGCGGTGGATGGTTCAGGGCGCGAGAGTGGCTTTAGCGACCTGTTCTGGGCGCTGCGCATTTGGAACCCGACCAGCATCACGGTGGACGAGGGTGACCAGCGCATCGTCCTGGATCCACAGAACGGCTATGCCCTGCTGCTGCAATCCCCGGATGGGGTATACCTGGACACGTTGGGGAGTTTTGACCTCCATCTGGAGAACTCGCAATACATAGCGCGTGACCCCGCCGGGCGCCTGATCATCTCCCATCCCGGAGATTGGTATTCACCCCGCCACTCCGTGCGCGTGACCGATGGCGATGCCAACCTCCTGTTCGAGTTCGGCCAGGAGGGCTCAGGCCCGGGACAGTTCAAGACGCCAACCGGGGTGGCGGCCTGGGGAGATCCATGCACGTTCGGGGGACCGTATGCAGTGGATGCCCACACCATGCTGCTGCTTCACTTCGACGGCAGTAACGCCGGCGCTCAGGGCGAACCGGGAATGGCCAGCGGCACATCTTTCGCCAGCGGACGGCACGATCAGGGGGTGCTGGTGGATGACGCCGACACATTGACCTACGCGACGGCAGACAGCCTGGAACGCGAACAGGGAGCAATTGAGTTCTGGATCAGCCCGCAGTGGGATGGGGACGACGGCCAGAGTTACACCCTCTTCGAGGTGGGGAATGGCTGGTTCAACCGCCTGCGCATCATGAAGGATGGCGCCAACAACCTGCGCTTCATGCTGTGGGACAGCAACACCGAAACCGGCGTGGCCTACAATGTCGCGTACTGGCAGGCCGGGGAATGGCATCACGTGGCAGCGACCTGGGCAGGAACCGACATCGCCCTCTACGTAGATGGTGAGCAGCAGGCTAGCAGTGATGACGCCAGCCCCCCGGATGTTCTGGCAAATACCATGCACGTCGGCTCGTCCCTGTGGAATGACCAGCAGGCAGACGCCGTCATGGATGAACTTCGCATCAGTGATATCCCTCGCATTGGCAATAGCGACACGTGCACCCACCGCATCCTAGTGGCTGACAGCGGCAATCACCGAGTCCAGGCCTTTGATGTAGGAGGGAATTTTATAAGCGCCTATGGCAGCCCTGGCAGTGGGCCCGGTCAATTCAATGACCCCCAAGGGCTTGCTGTTGATGACAGCGGCGTCATTATCGTTGCCGACAGTGGCAACAACCGCCTTCAGGTTCTAAGCTTTGACGGTACCACTTTTGGCTTTCTACGAACCATTGGTGCTGAGCTGAATGGGCCAACTGGCATAGCCGCTTACGGGACCAACCGCATCATTGTCACCGATACGGGCAACAACAAAGTCAAGGTACTGGACGCTCAGGGCAACTTGTTGTCCGAATACGGAGCCCCAAACGACGGTTACACGGGAGCATTCAACCGACCTCGCGGAGTGACAGCGGATAGAAGCGCACGGATCATAGTTGCTGATACAGACAACAGACGGGTGGTCACGGTCTTGGATGCACTTCCCGTGTGGTTGCCAACAAGTGTAGCCATCGCCGGCCCGACAACAGGTGTCGTCCAGTTTGAGTACACTTTCACGGCTACTGTCAGCCCGATGACGGCTACACTGCCTATTACCTATGTCTGGCAAGCCACTGAGCAGGTGCCGACAACGCATGCAGGCAATGTGACCGACACAATCTCCTTTACTTGGAGTACAACTGGCACCCACGCCATCACCGTCACGGCTACGAATGCTGGCGGTAGAGTCGCAGATACTCACATCGTCACCATCAACTCGACCCCAAGAGTCTACTTGCCAGTGGTATTGCACAACAATCCGTGACAAGATACCTGAATAACTCCAACTATACGACCACAAGGTCGGCCTTCAAGAGGCAGAAGGCGGCCAATCCGTGCTTGCATCAGACGCGCCTCCGCTTCGCTCCGGTGCGCGGATGAACTCGAGGTCGTACGAGGCAAATTACAGAGGCTCGTGTATTGACTATGCGTTTTGTTGATCTTGCCCTTGCCCGCCGGTTAGAACTGGCTCACGCCTGGCGGGGAGTAGAATATGCCCGCGCCCAAGGTAGGTTGCACCCTGACGTTCAAATCAGGGTCGAACGAGTGGCAGGGGGCTATGCAATCTATGCCGGGGAGGGCTCGCCGCTCAACAGGGCCGTCGGGCTGGGGCTGTGCGGGCCGGTGACCAGGGCGGACCTCGAGTCCGTCGAGCGGTTCTATGCCGATTGCGGTGCCCTACCCCGCGTAGACCTCTGTCCGATGGCCGATCCATCCCTGCCCCACCTGCTCAAACTGGGTGGCTATCGCCTGGAGCAGTTTTACAGTGTGTTGGTGCGCGCTTTGACTGAGGACGCCGTACCTGTACCTCTGCCGGCGGAGGTACGGATCAGCCGGGCCGGTCCACAAGAAGCGGAACTGTGGATCACCACGGTGGCGCAGGGATTTGGCGACGCGGAGGTCCCGGCCCAGGAGACACTCGACCTGCTGGCCCCGAATTTCCATAGCGCGAACGGGACCTGCTTTTTTGCCTGGCTGGATGGGCAGCCCGCCGGCGGTGGAGCGATCTATATCCACGAGGGGGTAGCCGAAGTGGGGAGCACCAGTACCCGTCCAGCCTTTCGGAGGCGGGGTGTCCAGACAGCGCTGCTCCAGGCGCAGGTCGTGGCCGCTCGAGAGCAGGGGTGCGATCTGGCGCTGACCATGACCTCGCCAGGCAGCGATTCGCAGCGGAATATGGAGCGGGCAGGGTTCCGGCCGGCCTACACCAAGGCGATCCTGGTAGGGACTGTAAGCATATCAAGTCAGGACGCCCTATGAAAGTGCTGTTCGTCACGGATTTGCACGGGACTACCTGGAAGTACGAGCGCCTGTTGCGCATTGCCCAGGCCATGCGCGTAGAGGCAGTCATTTCTGGCGGAGATATGTTGCCCAAGAGCGGGAATCTCTTTCATCAAGACAAGTTTATCGTGCACTACCTCGACCATCACTTTGCACAGTTCGAGGCCGCTGGTATTTACTATCTGTGCTACCTTGGAAACGACGACCTCAGGATCTTTAGCGATTTGTTCGACGAGACCTGTGACAGGTACTCGCACGTCGTCAATCTGGCCCAACGGAGTTTCAAGATCGGGGACTATGAATTTGTGGGCATGAATTGGGTGGCCGACTATCCATTCCGTCTCAAAGACTGGTGCAGGATGGACACCCAGGACTATGTGTTCCAGGAACAACTGGGGTCGGGGTTGCTATCTACACGGCAGGGCTGGAGGGAGTTGGATGACTGGTTTGCTTACGCCAGGACGTTGCCAACCCTGGAGGATGAATTGGCCCGCCTGGTACGCCCGGCGGATATGGAGCGGGCAATATACGTGATCCACATGCCTCCATACAGGCTCGGGCTGGACAAATGTGCGGATGGCCTGGAAGTAGGATCGAAAGCGGTCTATGATTTCTTACTGGAGAATCAACCCCTACTGGCGCTTCACGGGCACATCCACGAAGCGCCTGAAATCAGTGGTAGATGGTATGCCAGGCTTGGGCGTACGATTTGTATTCAGCCAGGCCAACTTGCACCGTTGACTTACGTTACGATTGACCTGGAACCCATGAAGTTCGATAGGCATCTGGAGCGCTACGATTAAGAGCCACAAAGCATCTCGCAGAGAAGGAGGAGGTAACCACTATGAAAAGGTCTGTGAAGCGCTTGCTGTTCTGGGCGCCCAGGATTCTGTGCATCCTGTTCGCCGTCTTTGTGAGCCTGTTTGCCCTCGACGTGGTTGGTGAAGGCTACGGGTTGTGGGGGACGATTCTAGCCCTGCTGATGCACCTAATCCCAACGGGCGTCATTCTCATCGTACTGGCCATCTCCTGGCGCTGGGAGTGGGTGGGAGGAGTCCTGTTCATCGCGCTTGGGGTGTTGTATCTGGCCATGTCCTGGGGGCGGCTTCATTGGTCCGCTTACCTGGTGATATCCGGGCCGCTGTTCCTGGTGGGCGTCCTGTTCCTGATCAACTGGCTGTACAGGGCGGAGCTTCGTACACAAAGAAGCGGCCATTAGGCTCAGGCGTAAGGCCGCTCTCATCACCGGCGAGAGGGCTGTCACGCTGCAAGCGTGACCTACGAAGGGCTGCGCAGTAGGAGGTGAGACATGGCAAAGAGATTCAGGGGCACCGGTGCTGTGACACTGATGATTGCAGTCCTTGCCATCGGTAGCATTCTCGCCGTTTTTCTGTCGTCATGCAGGGGGCAGGAGTACTTGACGTTTGCCCGTCCCACGTCTACACCTACAGGGACTCCCACACCCACTCAGACACTCTCGCCTACTTCCACGCCTTCGGAGACGCCAACCCCCACTCATACGCCTACCAAGACGCCGACGCCTACCAGCACTTCCACCCGGACTCCTACTCCTACCCCCACTCCAACGCCGACATTCACCCCAACCCGCACCCCCGCGCCTGTCGTCAGTTATGTGCAAATGATGGATGATGGTAAAGGCAACAGGTGGTGTGAGCCAGACACAATTCGGGCCGGGCGCGTTGTGGTCTGGAGGGCGATTGGCCGTTGGCCAACTCCAGAGGAGGCACGGGCAGCCGTGGGTGATTCATGGCCGCCCATCACCGCCAACGGTCAAGCCCTT
>Ga0307379_10007545_pt1 | contig 14761 bp, 17 predicted proteins | sample UN2MG_FD_202237 | JGI IMG/M metagenome (GOLD analysis project Ga0307379, IMG submission 202237) | Soil microbial communities from Risofladan, Vaasa, Finland - UN-2 | ecosystem: Environmental > Terrestrial > Soil > Coastal area > Acid sulfate soil | place: Finland: Risofladan, Vaasa | collected... | reverse complement strand
CTTCGGAGAACGTCGGGGAGCTTTAGCGTAATGGATGCATCAAAGCCCTTCGTGGTTGCCTGTATCCCGGCCTTCAACGAGGAGAGGAGCATCGCTGGGGTGGTGGTTCAGGCCAGGAAGTACGTGGACAGGGTCGTCGTCTGCGACGATGGGTCCGTGGATCTGACAGGGGCGATAGCTGAGGGGCTTGGGGCCGTGGTGATAAGGCATGAGCGGAAAATGGGTAAGGGTGCCGCTTTGAATAGTTCTTTTCGCTATGTTAGAGATCTGAAGCCGGATGTTGTTGTCGTTCTCGACGCCGACGGCCAGCACGATCCCAGTGAGATTCCCCGGCTTGTTGAGCCGATTGTGGGTGGGGCGGCGGATATGGTTGTGGGGTCGAGGTATGTTGGGGGTTCTAGGGTGGATGCACCGTTCTATCGGAGGGTTGGGTTGAGGTTGATCAACGCGTTGAGCGGTGGGAGCGGTGACTCGGGTGTGAGCGACACTCAGAGCGGTTTCAGGGCTTTCTCTGCGAAGGCTTTGGAGGTGGTTTTGGGGGGCGAGGCTGAGGGTTATGGGGTGGAGACGGAGCAGCTGGCGTTGGCGCAGAAGAGTGGTTTGAGGGTTGTGGAGGTGCCTGTTGTGATAAGGTATGGTGGCTTGGGGAATACCTCTAAGAAGAATCCCGTCTCTCATGGCGCCGAGCTGCTGGGGACCGTTCTGAGGTTGGTGGTTGAGGATAGGCCTCTGCTATTTCTGGGTGTTCCCGGGTTTTTCTTGACGATGGTAGGCGTCTTTACTGGCGGCTATTTTCTTTGGTACTTTAATACGACGCGTTACTTCAGTTTGCCGTTAGCGTTGATAACGTTTGGAGCGCTGGTTCTCGGCGTCCTTTTGATCATCACTTCGTTTATTCTCTACGCGATGTCGAGACTGAGATCAAGCAGACTAGTTAATACGAATGCTTCTTCATGAAGATCGCATTAGTAATTGGGACTCGTCCAGAGATCATCAAGATGTTCCCCATCTAGATTTAGAACTTATTTGATGAAGAGTGCTATTAAGAGATGACTATAGACCTCAGCCTTAAAGGATACAGAATCACTGAGACGCCCATCAAGAATTTACCCCGGCTACATGGAAATTCTAAAGTCATTGAAAATCTCTTTACTTATATCTTTAAAGCATTAGGAATTTTAACATATACATTCCTAAGAAATATAAATGATAAAAAAGCTCGATGTCTTTGAAGAAAAACATCTCCTTTACAGATGTATGTGCGTGCATTCATCAGCATTCACTATTTTTCTTGGTCCTAGCTAGAGATTTAAATCATGTATTTACTAAGATCCAAGAACTCGATAAAATGGGGTTTCCATATATTATAGTCTGCGGTCAAAGACACGATCATCCAAACATAGTTTTCAGAGAACCATTAGGAAAATATGATGCAATTAATTATGGTTTTAATTTAATTCCTAATAATATTGAATTTGTTGTTCTCAATGATGTTGATACCCAGATATTAAACTTCGCAGAGGCTTTGAAGATTTTAGACAATCATGTTGGACTTGTATATGCTAAAGTTATTATTTCAGAAGGACCTCAAAAGATGTTTTCAAAACTATACGAAAGCATTAGAACTAAATTCATGATAGGACCTAGCGGGGAACTAATGCTCATTAGAAGGCAAATACTTGAAAGTATATTACCACTAAAACCATGCAAAGCTGAGGATGCCTATATAATGTTTAAGGTTATTGAAACGGGATATAAAGTAGTTTATTCAGATAAATGCTTAGCACTAACTGAAAGAACCAAAACTAACTATGATGAAATTAATTACAAACGAAGAACTACTTGTGGAATTTACCAAGCTCTTTCAATGACTAATCCCCCTATAATTACCCTTATTTTTTATGCATTACTTCCCTTCTCTTGTTTAATGCTTCTTGTACTTGGAAAAGTGGGATTTAGTTTTGTTAAAGGTATATGGTTAGGGTTAATTGACTATATGAGAGGAGATCTAGGTGGAAAGTTTTAGCTATGATTACGCACGCGAAAAACGTAAAGAACAGATTTTAAATATACAACAAAAAAATGGTACTAAGTATAAATGAAGCTTGGGTTTAATCTTTTTCCAAAGATACTAGGTTACAAACTATTTAGGCAATTTGGAACTCCTAAGATGATGCCGATGAGTGTAACCATTAGTGTAACGAATATGTGTAATAGTCAATGTAAAACGTGTTATATCTGGAAGACATATCAAGATAACTTGGATCTTAAGGAAAATGAACTTAAGGTTTTCGAGTTTGATAGAATATTTGAAAGTCTTGGGGAGAATATTACTAATGTTGTTATCAGTGGCGGGGAGCCATATCTAAGGTCGGATCTTGTAGAGATATGCAAAGTAATTCATGAACGATCACATCCTGAAATAGTGGTAATACCCACAAATGGCTTACTCCCTTCTATGATTGAAGAGAAGACAAAGAACATATTGGAAATTTATACTAATGCTTCGATTATAGTGAATCTTTCTCTCGATGGTATAGAAAATAAACATGATGAAATAAGAGGTGTAGCTGGTAACTTTGAGAAGTCAATAGAAACCTATAGTAGACTCAGAAAATTAAGGGAAGAGTATTCTAATCTTAAATTAGGTATTCATAGTGTAGTCTCTAAATTTAATATTGATGAGTTGCCCCTTCTTTATGATTATGTGAAGAAACTAAATCCAGAATCATATATTTGCGAGTATGCAGAGCATCGTTATGAGATGTTTAACCTTGATAAGGATATTGCGCCAGATCTAGACAAATATTCCACTTTTGTTAAGGAACTATGTACAAGAATTCAAAAGGACTACATAGGGAAAAGGCTATCTACTGAGAGAATAATCCAGTCCTTAAGACTTATTTATTATGATCTTGCAGTACGCGAGATAAGAGAGAAAAGACAGATAATATCTTGTTATGCAGGGTTTGCTTCTTGTCAGATATCTCCCTATGGAGATGTCTGGCCTTGCGCCGTTTTAGGCAACAGTATGTCTATGGGCGATTTGCGTGAAGTTGAATACGATTTCAAGAAAATATGGTATTCAAAGAGGGGGGATAATGTAAGAAGATATATAAAGGCTGGAAAGTGCACTTGCCCACTACAAAACACCCATACTACCAATATTTTGTTTGATTTCAGATGCGTGGTTAAGGTTCTATTAAACGTTCTAAAGTAGTCTGGGTAGAAGTAGCATTAGGCAACCATTATCTGACATAAAACCTTAAGACGGAATTAAGATTAGTAATGAAAATCCTCAAAGTAGGGATAATTGGTTGTGGTGTTGTTGCGCTGAAGAGGCATGCACCATCCTATAAACTTGATAAAAGATGCAAATTAGTGTCCGTAATGGCTCCCAAACTTGGGAAAGCCAAGATATTCGCTGATATGTTTAATATCCCAAGATACTACGATGATTTAGAAGCTTTCTTCTCTGAAGGGCTTGACGTTGTCAGTATTTGTACTCCCCCCTCAACGCACGCTGAACTAGCAATTTCATGTATGAAGCAGGGATTGCATGTCCTTGTCGAGAAGCCTATGGCCATGAACATTAGCGAAGCTTTTAGAATGGTCAAAGAAGCTGAAAAGCAAGGGGTGAAACTTTCAATATGTCACAACTTCCTTTTTTCACATTCTATGTCATATTTGAATGATTGGGATAGAAGGGAAAAATTAGGAAGGATAGATGGTGTATGGGCTCTACGAATAAGTAATTTAAAAAGAGAAGTGCACAAATGGTATCCGCGTTTGCCTGGTGGACTATTTTTTGATGAATCACCACATATGCTATATTTATTAAAACATTTTCTACCTAAGTTAAAGGTCTGCAATATCATAACCTCCCGTGATAGCATCTCGGAGCAGAAACCTCGGAAAATAGAGATATATTTTACTGAAGAAAAATCAAGATCAGCATTGCTTACCATGGATTATGGTTGTTCACGTGATGAATGGTTTCTATACTTAATTGCTGAGAAGGCACTCGTAAAAATAGACTTTTTTAAGGATACCATCACAATTCTGGGTAAGGCGGAGCATCATGATCCATTTGATGTCTTAAAAGGATCGATTGATGAAATCATGCAAAATATATGCCAACATTTTAAGACCGGGTTGAGGCACTCTATTGGACGACAATACTATGGTCATGATAAACTAATACATTTGTTTATAGACAGTATCATAAAAAATACTGCTCCACCAGTCAAACCTGAAGAAGGTCTAGCTATTGTCGAACTACAAGAATCTATACTAAAGAACGCAGGGCTAATAAAAGATGAATATAAATAAAATATCATCGCAAATAAACTACACTGACTTGTTAGGCAGTAAGACAAACTACGAAGTAGATATTTAAAGAAAAGTATGAAAACTTCAAGGATTAAAGTAGATAGAAGTCTTTACAATAAGCTGTTGGGGTTACCTTTTTCTAATATTATTATCCGTACTTTTTTCATAGGTCAGAAATGGGTGAGCTATAACAGACGAAAGCTTATTTTAAAATTGTCTATGAGACTAATTGAGTGTAATTACAATACAATAGTAGATATTGGTTGTGGTGAGGACTACTATTCTAACAATATATTTGAGCTGATAAACACTTATTTTTATATTGGTGTTGATATCTCCGAAACGGCATTAAAAATAGCGAAGCAGACTATCAACACTCAATACAAGACGCATAAAGACTATATCTTAGCGGACGTTAAAAACTTACCATTCAGAAATAAAAGTATTGACCTAATATTAATAAAGGATCTTATACATCATATAATTAATCCTTTCATGGTTTTGAAGGAAGTAGAGCTCATATTAAAAAAAGATGTGATGATATTAGAATCAACGCGAGAAAATTTTTTCATGAAATTACTAATAAAAAGAGGACATAACCATTTAACTAACAAACAATTAGCGAGTTTACTTATGAATGGGATTCAGGGAAATTATTATTTTACTTCTCTATCAGCTTATGTGATGACATATCGGTTTCTTGAAAAAACAAGCATAATATGGGATATCTTTATTACATTATTGCTAATAATATTCGATTTCTTTCCATCACCTGTTTATGCTACGCTTTCCAAATTCTTCAGCCCCACTCATAACCTAGTTCAAATCAAAGTGTAATAAGTCGATTTCTTATATTTTTTCAAATTTGAACAGCGAGTTCCAAGTAAAGGAGAGATCTAGAAGGCAAAGATTTGAAAATATGTATTGTAAGTCCATTTTCACATGATATAAGAATTACAAACCGATTACAATTTGCTATAAGATTGGTTCATAAGGGCCACGATGTATTTTTTATCACTCCAAGAGAGCAATATGCTCTTCTCCCGATGGGAGCAGGTAAACCTCCTAATGCTATGCATGAAAATATTCAAGGTGTAGAAATGTTCTATTTTCCTGCAAAATTTCTTATTCGCAATCTGGCTTATCCGTTCCCCAACATAATCGAAGAAACCAAACTCATATGCAATTTAATCAACAGGGAGAAAGTAGACATAATACATTTTTATCAGCCAGAATTTCTTACCTCTCTCCCACTTCCTTTGATTAAGAAAAAGTTCAATAAACCCATATTGTTAACCGTAAATGGCTTTCCGGGAACTAGCTGGTTCTACGGATCGTTTATGGTTGACTCTGTTGGGTTTGCCTATACGCAAACTATAGTTAGATTTTTAATTCGATATTCGGATAAATTATTACTTTATGCTACTAATTTGAAGTCGTATGCTAAGAATATCGGTGTACCTGAAGAAAAATTGATTTTCTTGCCGGAAGGAGTCAATCTTAACGTGCCAAAAAATATTAATGAAGTCCGTGAGACCGTTAGGATTGAACTAGGGGTTTCTAGTGATGAGAAGCTAATAATATTCACAGGACGCTTAGTTCCTGTAAAGGGAGTTGACATTCTTATTGAGGTGTTTAAGAGGCTTCATAGCGAATATACGAATTATAAGTTACTCATAGTTGGAGATGGCCCTTATCGTAAATTGTATGAAAGACAATCGGGTGAACTATTGAACAAAGCTGTAATATTTACTAGGCTAGTGAGACCAGAGAGGGTTGTAGAATTTCTTTTAGCTTCAGACATATTTGTTCTTCCTTCCCTCTCCGAGGGTATTCCATCATCTCTGCTAGAGGCTTGTTTCTGTGGTTTACCATGTATATCAACTAATGTAGGAGCGGTTCCAGATATAATTAAAAATACAGAAACTGGGATAATAATAAAACCAGGCGATGAAAAAGAATTATACCAAGCATTGGTTCAGTTAATGAATGACGAGAGAACTGCTAGGAGAATGGGTGAAGGCGCAAGAAGAGTGGTTAAACGGTTATTTGATTGGAATAGCATAATCAAACGATACGAACAAATATGTTTGGAGTTGATAGAAAAATAATAAAGGATTCTTGCTTGATACCTACAATGGAAAACTGGCTTTATCGGTCTGCGAACTTAAGGTGCGAGAAAATCGAAAAAGTTTACAATGAGGCAATGGAAAAAGTAGAGTGATTAGTCCGTGGTGTACGCTATGGCTTATGAAAAGTTTGTTGTTATGACGGGTTTTAGTGATGGAAGCCTTAGAGACTATACTTGGGAGAAAGTCATGGAAAAAACTGAGGTGTGACTGCTTTCAAAATACTTTTTTTTTCCTACTACTTCCTCCCCAATGTTGGAGGTGGCTCTTGGTCAACTTACTATTTGTCCTTGAGTTTATCGCGGCAAGGACATAAAATTAATCTTATCGTACCTAATGTTCAATATGCTTTATCCATTGACGATAGAATAGCCAAGATTTTGGAGAAAAAAATCCACGTAACACTTCATAGAACGCCCATCCTCAGCATACCTAGAAAGCTAGCCCCACTTCTTTCAACTTTTTTCTTATTTTTTAAGGGATTGAGTGTGGGAAGAGATTCAGATATTATAGTCTGCCAGTTTCATCCACACCACTTTGTCTTCGTTGTCGGTCTCCTTGTTGGAAGGATTTTTCGGATTCCAGTTGTTGCGAGAGCTGACGATATATACAGAGAAATGGGGAGGAGGAATCTAGGGTTTATGGATAGGCTAATCAAGGTTGTCAACGTCTTTAACGAGCATTTTGTAAAGTATGCCAAAGCCTTTTTGGTTGTAAACTCGGAGAACAAGGAAATATTGGTATCTAGGTTAGGGAAGAATGCCTCAAATTGTCATATAGGTCTGAGTTACAATGGAGTAAATCTATCCATGTTTAAGGATGCTCCCAATAAGGAACAGGCGAGGAAATCATTAGGTATTGAACTGAGGAAAAAGGTTCTTTTATTTGTAGGTCGTTTCTCTGGGGAAGAATATGGAATTGAAGTCTTACTGAAAGCTATGCCCAATATTCTCACAAAAGTTCCTAACAGCATCCTCATACTCGTTGGTGACGAGATGACCTCCAATCAACAGGAACTTGTAAATTCACTAGGGATAAGTAAACATATTAAGATATATGGTCCGGTGCCAAATAAAGAAGTCGTGAAATTCATTGTTGCTGCCGACGTATGTATAGGTCCATTAATGCCTACTTCGACAATACCGCTGAAAGTATTAGAGTACATGGCCTGCGGCAAGCCCGTGGTGACAGGAATAAAAAGTATCAGCGAGGACCTGAATCCAAACTTTAACTTTCTGGTAGTCCCTCCAGAGCCGAAATCTGTTGCAGAAGCAATGATAAAAGTCCTGCAAAACGAAGAATATGCAAGAAGACTTGGATCAAACGCTAGAAACTTGGTCAAAAAATTTGACTGGGATAGAATATCAAAAAATTTGGAGAAAATACTAATTTCGTTAGTGGCGAAAGAAGAGTTCTAGTGAGATAGATGCTTAAAAAAGAGAGATTAACATTTATTCTAATTTTTCTTTTTAGTATATTTTTTCTCATATTTTACTATTTTTCCTGTTTTCTAGGTGACTTTATAGGTATGGATGCAATGGTATATGGCGATATATCCAGAAATATTCTTCTACATCACGAATTTTATACAAAATGGATTCCGTATCCATTAAACGTTTTGAATAGGTACGATGAAATACCTTCTGTTATATTTCTCAATCTCCCTCCTTTATATTGTCTAGTTAATGCAATATTTTTTAATTTTCTTGGAATATCATTTAACACTATGAAGATAATGAATATCTTTTTTTCATCTCTTTCTATTATTTTAACTTTCTTAATATGTAAATGGATTGACTTTAAATCAGACTATGTAGCTTTTCTTGCTTGCTTTCTTCTTGGAACAAATACTTTATTTATTTATCATTCTATACATCCTGGGAATGAGATCCTAAGCGTATTCTTTGTTTTAATGATGTATCTTTTTTGGATAAAATCAACTGGAACATTAGGAGGAATTCTCGCCGGATTTTTATGTGGTCTTGCCTTTTTGACAAGATATGAAAATGGGATTATCGCATTTTTCTGCATCTTAATTTGTGGATATTACAATCTAGTCTCTAGTCCAAACTCACATTTGAAACGAAAAAATAATAGTTGGATTAAAAATTTTGTATTTGTAGTTGGCTTTATTTTTATCTTAATTCCATTTTTTATATATAATAACTATATACATGATAAAGGATTAATTTTACCCCTTCAAACTTTAAATCTGGATTTTATTAGCTTCGACCTCACTCAAATTCTCGTATTAAGTATTTATGCAATACTTTTTGTTATTACATCCTCAAAAATTTTATTATGTAAATTTATCGATAGTAGAATAATTCACTTAATGCAAATGGGGTTTTATATTTCTACAACTATATCCATTATTTTATCATGTATATCCGGTCAGCTTGAATTTTTGTCTAAATATGGTAGATTATTTATAATTTTCGCCATACTCGGTTTATTTGTTTCTATAAGAGATAAAAATAGAAAACAGAAATTTTACTTTCCTATAATTTATTTATCAATGACTCTTCTTTTCTATTCCTTGATTACCCTTGTATTCGGAAAGACTATGGATGTCAGATATTTTATATCAATATTTCCATTTCTATCTATTCTTTCATCTTTTGGTATCAAAGCCCTAATGCAAAAATTTTCAAATTCCGTTTCTCGGCCTTTTCTTATATCCATAATTATAGTAATCGTATTAACGTCTTCTCCTCTTTATGCAACTCTTACAAATTCAATAGGTATAAAGCAAGGTCCTTTCAAGCCGAAAAACTGGGATCTAGCAATAGATTGGATTAAAGAAAATACAAGTCAAAACGATACATTTTTGTCTATATGGCCAAATCCTGTCTTTTATGCCGACAGAAGAACAATAGCACTTCATCCATTACGAATTTATGTGAATAATTCAGAGTTATTCACCATTTTACGTGAAGGAAATGTATCCTACCTTATCATCGATCAAGATGCTTATTATATATTTAATAATCCACTAATAAAGAACTTGTATGAGTATCCAGGAAATCAAAGAGGATTCAAATTAATTTTCTCTGCGGAAAATCCAAAAATTTTAATCTATGATACAACTTTCTGGACCTCTAATCAATCAATCTATAAACCTACCCGCGGGGGTCTAGAAACACCAAAAAACAGAGGTAAATCAAAATTCTCTTAAATAAATCACGGTTTAATCTACTTTTATCTATTTTAGGAGAAATTTTTATCATCTTAGGAATAATATATAGTATTTACTCGAGTTTCTACATTAATAACAAATATAATATTATTATTGATATATTTTTAATTATTAGTGGTTTCATTATATTCCAAAAAAGGAATATAATAATTAGTATAAATACCAAAAAAATAAAGCTGGTCAACTACTTTTTGCAGATAATCTCAGTTTTATCGATTTCTTTTTTTATTTTTTTTCTAGGAATAGGACTTAATCGTATTAATTGGAGCAAAATATATTACTTCTCTCCTACATATTTTGCAATAATTCTAAAAGAGCTATCTCAATTCTGGCAAATACCATTTACTATCTCACTATTTATTTTAATTCAATTTTTTAAGCTTCATATAGACTCTCAAGAACGTGAGCGAAAATTAAATTCTTTGAATAAAATAGTTTTACTTCATGTGCCAAATACATTTAATTATGGTTCATCAATGATGGGTATAAATTTCATCTATTATTTTTCTTCTACAGTTAATAAAAACATTGTTTACGTTGTTGATTTATTCACTGGAGAAGATTTAAATAGACTTAATTATGAGACTCTAAATAAAAGTATTATTAAGAAATTTAATATACCCACAGATATTATTGGATTGAAAAAACTTGAAAAAGTATTACGTATTATTAAACTGATTATTTATTCAAGTAAAGATATTTTATCATTTAATCCTATTGGGATAGTTATATTAGGAGGTGATGATGTTTCAGAGTATGGTTCAATTAGAGGCTTAATATATAATCTATATCAATTATATAGGATATCCAAAAAATCCAATGTATTTCTATTAGGTCAGACTATTGGACCATTTCATTCATGGAGAAAACAATTAGCACGTTTTTGCTTAAGAAATTGTCAAATTTTCACTAGGGATCCTTTATCAGCAAATTACCTAAAAGATAGCTTAAAATTAAAGAATGTATTAGTATCAAGCGATTTAGCATTTCTCGATTTGCCAAGGCAAAAGGATTTAGATAATGCTAAAAAGTTATTGAAAAAATATGAGATAACCTCAAATGATTATATTACTCTAATTCCATCAGGATTAATTAAAAAATATACCAACAGTTATACTGACTATCTTAAAACATGGATTAAGATTGTTAATTCTATTGTTGAACTTCCTGCCCTTAAATCGAAGAAAATAGTTCTCTTAGCCCATGTTTTGAGACCCGAAGATGCTGATGATAGAAAAATTATCAATGAAATCAAAAATGAATTACCTAATGAAGTTTCAAATCGCATGGTCTATATTACTGATGTTCTTCTTCCAAGTGAGGCTCGTATTATTCTTGGAAATGGTATTTTCACGATTACTGGTAGGATGCATGGGGCAATCTCTACATTTCAAATGTTAAAGCCAGCTATATCCTTATCGTATAGTGTAAAATATAAAGGGGTAATAAGTGAGAGTTTAGGTATGAATGATTTGATTATTGAAGCTAGAAGTGGTATTCTTTGGAGTTCTGGTAAAATAGTTGAATTAGTAATGGAAAAAGTAGAGTATGTTTTGAGAAATTATGATGAAATTATAAAAAGAATTGAGCCTGCCGTTGATAAAAATAAGAAGATGGCTATGGCCCAAATAGAATGTGTTGCTAAGAACCTTGAAGGATTGATGAAATGAAGCCGGCAATATCTATTATTGGTGATAATGATTGTACTGGTTGTTATGGCTGTTTTAATGTATGTAACTCGAATGCTGTGGACTTTTATTTAAACAATGAAGGATTTTTAATTCCTTCTGTAAATTATGAGAAATGTATTGAATGCGGGGAATGCCAAAAACATTGCCCAATAATAGACAAGAGATTACCTGAAAATCTTTATATTCCAGTTTCATTTGCAGCTTGGTCCAAGAACGATCACACTCGTACCAAAAGCTCTTCCGGTGGAGTTTTCACGGAAATAGCTAAAATAGTTCTCAAAGAGGGCGGAGTTGTTTTCGGAGTAGCTTTTGATAATTCCTTTAAAGCGAAACACATCTCGATAAAAAACGAGGAAGATATAAGCCTTATAAGAGGTTCAAAATATGTTCAGAGCCATGTTGATGATGCTTATAAAAAGGCGGTTTCTACTGCACTCCAGGGCAGACCGGTTCTATTTTCTGGGACCCCCTGCCAGATTGCAGCCCTGAATCTTTTAATCCGAAGTAACCCCGGAATAGAAATCTATACCTGCGAAGTAATTTGCCATGGAGTCCCATCCGAATCCGTTTTCAGGTCATACCTGGATTACCTTTCTCAGCTAAAAAATTCAGAGGTCAAAGAATATAGTTTCCGAGATAAAACCCTTGGATGGAAAAACTTTGGTCCAAAGATAACTTTCGATAATGGAGAGGAATGTTTTCGAACGCATCGAAGAGATCCGTTTATGATAGGCTTTTTGAGAAACATTTACTTACGACCTATTTGCTATGACTGTCCTTTTGCTAAGATTCCAAGGGTTTCGGATATAACTCTTGGTGACTTCTGGGGGGTTCCTAAAGAACTTGATGACCATCGAGGCGTTTCAGTAGTGATAATAAACACTCCACAAGGAGAGAAATTATTTGAAAGAGTTACTAATATTGAGAAGGTAAAAGTTTCACTTGACCAAACTGCATCTCATAATATTCGTCTTGTTAATGGACACCTTGAAAGAAGTCCATATAGAAAAGATTTCTATGAGCTTTTAGAAGCGAAGGGTTTTCAAGCAGTAATGGAAAAATACCTTAAACCATATTCCGGGTTCAAAAAATGTTTATTAGCTATTAAATTTATATTTGAAGCTATATTCGCGAATAAGATGAAAATATAATTTTAATAAAGCACTAAAAGAGTTGATTGTTATGATTGCAAAAAGGGAACAAGTAAAGTATGAACAAAGAATTCATGATAATGGTGCTACTTATTATAACGATATTATTGTAAAAACTTATGGTACTAAGACTAAAATTATTACTTTAGGTTGGGCAAAGAAATTTTCGGGTCCATTTCTTGATTATGGATGTGGCACAGGTCAAGTATCAAGTAGTTTAGTAAAAAAACATTCTGATGTTTTTGCGTTCGATATATCCAGTAATAGTGTAAGGATTAACGTAAAAAAGAATAAAGTTCAAGCAATAGTTGCAGATTTATTTTATCTTCCTTTCAAGGAAAAATCTTTTCGTACAATATGCATAAATGGAGTTATGCATCATGTAATTGATTTAGAGACTGCATTTGATGAAGTTACTAGAATTTCTAGTGATTTTATTTGCATTAGTGAACCGTGTATTATTAACTATTATCCTATATGGTGGATGTTTATTAGAAAAAGCATTGTTGTTTTTAGTTTTTTATTAAAAATTCTTATTGGAGACTTATCTAAATTAAGGAAATTTAGTGTTGGCAGTAAATATGAGAGATCATTAGATCCAATGTTATTAATTAAATTATTAGAGAAAAGCGGTTTTTATTTAATTTATAAAAAATTCTATACCGATGTTGATGTATTAATGGATGGAAAGATAAAAAGAATAATTACTAGATACTTCATATCAAATAAAAAAGGAACACATTTTGAAATCTGTGCGAGACGTGTGCATGTGTGAAGGAATTCTTGGTGGCATTTCTTGTGGGACTGTTCGGCGGCCTGGCTAATCCACTCGTCGACATACCAGCTCTCTGGAACTATGATTGGAGCCGCGGGATTCCCAGCTACCGTGACCTTTATGAGACTCCGCATAGGCATCTCCACACTCCGGTTTTCTGTCTCCTCGTTTCTAGCGTTGTTTGGGTCTTCCATGTTGCACCTGCACATGGATAATAAGAGTTTGCACACTAGTTTCAAGTGAAATTAACAAAGGACTAACACATATACAATCATATTCAAAAAAACGAAGAAAACTAATCACTTCTTAAATTATCCCTAGCCTTTCATCGGAGCAGACTAGAGAGACCAACAGCCACAACACAGAGATAGAGAACAGCATAGTCATGGAAGGCGCATCAATAGAATGCGACGAACTAATAACGAACAGCGTAATAGGACGAAACGTAATAATCAGAAAAAACAACGAACTCCCCAAAGACAAGAGATTCATAATCGGTGACCAGTCAAAGGTAATAATATGACGAGGATAGAGCCCAAGCTATACGACAAGATAAAGAAATCTATGCCTCTACCCTGCGTAGACCTGCTCGTCAACCATAACGGCAACCTGCTGTTAATGCTGAGAAACAACGAACCCGGAAAAGATCTCTGGTTCACCCCCGGAGGAAGAATTTTCAAAGATGAGAAACTTGAAGACACCGTCAAACGCGTGTTATCCGAGGAAACAGGACTACAGCCAACCAACATCACCCAGATATCAACCATGTCCCACATTTGGCCCGAAGCTCACACCGTGACCACCTACTATAAAGTCGAAGTGAACTCAGACAAATCGCAACGCGGTAGGCCCCTATATAGGATGACCCGAGATCAGTTTCTTTATTTCGGATAAGTGTCCGGCGACCTCCGCGCCGAGGCCTGTCAGGGAGTACCTCGTCTGCACAGGCCTAGTGTCCATGACCTCTCTCTCTATGAGCCTTTCCTCCTGCAGCTCCCTCAACGCGAGCGCCAGGGTGCTTCTGCTCTGCGTCACCTCCTCCTTCAGCTCGGAGTACCTGGCGTCGCCCCTCTCAGAGAGGTGCAGTAGGATCCTTATCGTGGCTGCGTCGATGACCGCCTTCATCTTCAAACTTATCCCCCGATAGCTGAGCCCACCGCACCCAAAAATGCAGAGCATAAAATATTGTGCTTGGTACATAAAATGATACTATTATATTCATGTGGAGCCTAATACCAGACAGGAGGCACGGGAAACTGTGTTCGATACGGCCACGTAGAGGAAGCGCATTGAACCACCACCCCGAGAAACGGTTCTACGAGGAACGAAACGGGGAAAAAGGCGACACCAACCCCACAAACGGGTCGACCGAGACGAACCTCCGCCACGACCTGCTGTACCTGCGCTGCATCCTCACCCACGCCACCGAACGCCACCGAGCCCAAACCCCCGAAGACCGCCTCACCGAAGCCACCCTCCAAGAC
>Ga0307379_10007542_pt1 | contig 14764 bp, 17 predicted proteins | sample UN2MG_FD_202237 | JGI IMG/M metagenome (GOLD analysis project Ga0307379, IMG submission 202237) | Soil microbial communities from Risofladan, Vaasa, Finland - UN-2 | ecosystem: Environmental > Terrestrial > Soil > Coastal area > Acid sulfate soil | place: Finland: Risofladan, Vaasa | collected... | reverse complement strand
CCGTTCGATTTGACATCCGGGCCGCTGAGGATCAGGGCCACGGTCCCGGAACAGTACTGGTCACTTGAGGTCTACAATGCGCGTGGCGGCACCATCTATACATTGAATGACCAGCAGGCGCCGCGGCGCCAGTTCAGTCTGTATCTGTCTGAAGATGACCCGGAGCCCCAGGCAATTGTGAATGCAGCGAACTCGCTTGGCAGCAGCGCCAATTCGATTACGGTGCTGACCGGTACGCAGACCGGTGTCGTGGAAATCAGGTCTGCTGCAGCCAGCCCGCTGGAAGCAGCGCGCTCAATGGAAGCGCTTGGCAGTACGTCGTGCGAAGTCGTGAAGAACTAGTTGGAGCGGTGGGTTTCCTTGGTGAACCCTTGCATCTCGAAATCGCCGAACCGCTCACGCCGGACACCCGGAAAAATCACCACTTCGCAAGCAGCGTCAGCGCGAACAGGCATGCGAGGCGTCTCGTTTTGCGAAGCAGTCTGGAAACTCAGAACATTTGACATTGCACTAGGCACCTTTTGGCAATTGATTGCGTCTACTGATGCAATTAGGCAGCCTGTTTGGTTAAAGATTGGCTAACCCGGCGCTTAACAACTAAGATTTTGTGTCTTTTTTGATACGTGCTTATCTTAAAAATGCACGGCCTTCGCGATCCTCGACCTCAATAACCCAAATATCCGGATCGTACCCCGCCTGCCTTGCCAAATACTCGTCCACCTCGCCTTGCGGCACAGCGGTGGGAAATCTGGCCTCAAACATGCGGTCACCATCATCATTCAGCGATGGCCCTGCGGGTGGCCCCATCAACCATACATTGTCATCATCAACCCTGATGCAGATGTAGATGGTGCCAGCTTCGGGTGCTCCCTTGCGAACTATCACGCAAGGCATTGCATTGAGCTCGCACCTGCGCCGGTAGGCCTGTATCCAGATGTCAGATTTTACTGACATGGAAAAATTACACGCAGAATCACCATCTACCTGACCGCAACGCTGGCAAGGCCATCACTGCCTGCAAGCTCCTGCACAAGAGCATCGGACAGCTCACCGGTAACTGGCCAACCACGGTCAGCCTCAAAAGTGCGAATGGCAACCCGGGTCTGCTCTCCCAGACGGCCATCAATAACGCCCGGTGAATAGCCGAGCTTGGTCAGTTCATTCTGGATATTGTAAAGTTCTACGCTGGTGTTGCCAGCCTCACTCACTTTGCTGGCCAACTGCAGGTGATCGACTATGGGCTGCGTCACCACTCCAGTTACCGCAAACCCGTTCAGGGCCTGATATTTACGCACGGCATCGCGCGTGTCGCCACCCGGCAAACCGTCGACAGCACCATCAAACAGGCCAATGGCGGCGAGCTCCTGCTGGGCAAGCAGCACCAAAGTAACTTCTGGCACAGAAGCAGAGGGCTGCGGCAACGAGCCTGATTTCTGGTCGCCTGTTTGCAGGATCAATTGGGTCAACGGATCAATCTGGCCCATGTTTAAGGCACCATGATCAACTTTTACGCTGACATTCGCAGATGGAAACGTATTCGACCCCTTTCCTGCAGTCACCGACCGGGTTTCCACAAAGGGCTGTCCAGCCACAACGGTCTTGACCACCATCGCAGGCGCGGCGGCCATGCGCTCAAAGGCGGGGTGTTGGCCCGACAACAAATTGTAGGAAACGCATGCTGCAAGCACAGCGGCTATGCAACTGCCGGCAGCAAGCACTCCGCGTCGCGGGACATTCATCTCACCAGATTCATAATCTTCATCGTTCATGGGGCCTCTATGTCGATTTTGCTATCTGAAACCACGTGCTGGTTTCAGTGTTGTCACAACGGGGTTAACATCGCCTTGATTTGGGTTTCTTTTTTGACGAACCCAATACAATGAAAACCCTGAATACTGCCAAAGCCATCGGCTTTCCTTGCAAATTGACTAAAAATTGAATCAAATCTAATTCAAATTAAAATAAAGTACTGGCGTCTGATTTTATTTGGATTAAATTGGATAAGTTCATTGTTATCTCATGAATATTTGGACCAACCGAATGTCATGGGGTAAAAATGGGTATTACAAAATATATGATTTTGGGAGTTGTTGCATTTGCACTGGCCCCGATGCCGCCTGAAGGGCCACTCCACGTCAATAACGCTACGCCTGTGGCGGCTCTGCAAACACATGAAATGATTTCTGTGGCCATCGGCACCTTTACCGATGTCGCTTCATTCTGTGAACGCCAGCCGCAAACCTGCGAAGTTTTGAGCAATATCGCAGATATAGCGCAGGCAAAAGCCAAGTATTCCATTCGGCTTGCATATGAATGGGCCAATGGTTCACCGGCTACCGGACTGCAACTCAAGGGCACCTTGCCAGTGTCCAATCCCGGCGAGGCAATCGACCTCGGGCCGACCCCGTCATCTGATGCCGGGTTGACCAAGGGTGTTAGCAACATCTTCAAGTCGTCGCTGGCTGCCGATCCGGTAATCACCGGTTCATTCGCACGAATGGCAAGCGCTGACGAAGGTAACAACACCTTGCGGATAGACGATCTTGTGCCCGAATGGCGCGGGCCGGAATTGCCACAACAAGGCTAGAGCATCATCCGCGCAAATCGGAGCATATGCCCGGATAAAGACGCTCGATTCCAAAGTGTGAGAGAGATTTCATCCATCCTTGTGGATGGATATTGCTCCGGGGTCCAGACTCCAGGCATTTCAGAAACCCCCACCCGGTACCCACCGGGCTACTCGGCCGCAAAGCACACCTGCCCTTAAGTGCTTTGCGGCCTTTTTTCTTTTGGAAAACCCCACACCCGAGGCCAGCAACGCACTTGCGGGTTGTTAAACCGCCCGAAAGCGCATACCCAACTGCAAATGGATACACTGTTGGCCATGGAGCCGGTACGTTGACTGAACCCAGCTTTGATCAATTGCTTGATGACTTCGAGTTTCTGGAGGACTGGGAAGAGCGCTATAAATATGTGATCGAGCTTGGGCGTGCTCTTGAATCGCTGGAGGAGCAGGCCAGGGTACCGGAAAACAAGGTACAAGGCTGCGCCAGTCAGGTCTGGCTAGTGTCCGAAACAGGCACAGTCAACAATCAGCCTGCACTGATATTTCGCGGAGACAGCGATGCCTTGATCGTCAAGGGGTTGATTGCCATCCTGCACATCCTGCTTTCAGGACGACCGCCCAGGGAGATAGTGGAGACCGATGTCCAGAAAGAACTGGGTCGGCTGGGGCTTCATGAAGCCCTCACACCGCAACGGTCAAATGGCCTGGCTGCAATGATCACCCGGCTGAAAGCCGACGCGGCGAAGATGTCCGCCTGAACGCGGCACAGCTGTCATCAGCCCTCGCTGCAGGCGGCCGATCTCAGATGGCCGAGCAATTCAGGGCGATAATCCCCGATCCCCCATGCGCGCACTCTGGATGCCCGCCCGGTTTATGTTGCTGGCGGATAGAGACCATAGTGATCGGCAAGGCGCTCCAGAGCGAGGACCAGCACCAGCTTTGCTGACCTCTTGGGCCATTTCAGATGCCTTTCTGCCGCTTCAAGTCCGCTCGCAAGACAACAAACCTCAAGCAGGATGGACGACAAACCGGGGCCAGCCCCCTGCAGCGCAGCCCATACCCGCTGGCGGGCACACAAAGCGGCCTCTGATTGCGTCATGTTTTGACCGGGCAGGCCTGATCGTCCCCTGGCACCCGACAAGATGGAGCCATCCCAGGAAGCCGTGACCCTGGCACCCATCTGGCCAAACTCAAAGTCCGAGCGCAACCTCTCGCCGGCATCAAACATTTGCTGCGTCAGCAGCGGGATCCCATCCGGCCCCTTTCGACTGGCCAGCCAGGCAAGCGGGCTTTCTGCATCATTTACAATCGGTGTTTGCTGGTCCGGGATGCCGGATTTGATGCGGATTGATCGTGACCTGACTTTGCGCTTGCTCGATTCTGCGTTCTGGGCCTGTGCACTTGGCTTCAAACCTCGCGCCTGCAGCCACTCACATCCGCCCACGGATATGACAAGTCGACCCAATGGTTCGCGCTTCAGCCATCCTGCCTGCAGCATTGCCGAGACCGGTACAGCCTCAACATGTGCAACCGGTTTGGCAAAACGGTTGCGCGCAACCATGACAGAGCAGCGATTAGCTTCTGCCGATGGTTCCAGATAACTCAGCGGCACTGCCAGCCGCCGCAGCAAAACCACAGCCTCACGCTCAAGTTGATTGCCTGAAATGGACATATCCATACATTTTGTCTCCCATATTGAAATATAAGATAATAGTCTTAACAAGAGTGACTGCCAAGAAAATAGGTAAATAATTCTAAATCGCAATCAGATCCGACTCACCTTGATCGCACTGCGGCAAATCAAACTTGAGCTCAGCTGACGGTATGCAAATGTCAAAGCCAAGGAGCTGGCGCACCTGCCCATCATCCGCGATGAACGGCATCCGCAACCAGAATTGCACGAGATGGTCCTTGGTGACGCGAGGCGACTTTATCGCCCCTTGAGCAGGCGCAACAGTCTCCACTACCGTTTCACAAGCCCGGCTCCAATAGCGTGCATTGGACATCCTCTCAAGGTCGGATACGGCAAACCCTGTAACCTCCCTGCCGAAAATCTCGCGAAGCTGGGTTCCGGCCAACCGCATACGAAAACCGTGCGTCTCTTCAACATCAATCAAACTGACATAGGGAAGGTACTGCGGAATTGCCGAAGGCGAAAACGCCGAACGTGAAGGGGCGATGGCGTCCTGCCTGCAGGATAGCCAATAATCGAAGACACAGCGTTGTGAAGGCACAAGCAATTGCATTCGAAATGCATCAAAGTCCATTGCCATCGGGCACTCCAGCGTTGACACCATGGAATCTTCAGATTCAATAGTGGTCAACGCTGGCCTGATGCGCAAGGGTCAGATCCCGCTGATGACTGGTTCAGTCCCGCTTGCGGCGACCCTGGCCAAGCCCAATCTTCTTGGCAAGCTTGGAGCGCTCTGCTGCATAATTTGGCGCTACCATCGGATAGTCGGGCTTCAAGCCCCACTTTTCACGGTATTCCTCAGGCGTCATGCCAAATGATGTTCGCAAATGACGCTTCAGCGATTTGAATTTCTTGCCGTCTTCCAGACATATCAGATAATCTGGCGTGATAGAGCGGTTCACAGCGACTGCAGGCTCTGCCGCAACGACATTGCTTTTTGTGCCTGCGGTGGCAGCCTCAGCAAGTGCACCATGTACCTGTTTGATAAGCATTGGAATATCTGCTGCAGGAACAGCGTTGTTCCCCACGTAAGCGCAAACAATCTCCGTGGTCAGTTCAACAAAGGTTGTGTCTTGTTCTTCAATTTCCGACATTTATGAATCTCCTTGAGCATTTATGGTGCTCCCCCCAGAGACAGCAATAATTCTTAGCAAGGCGGTTTAGTCTTAAATCAAATACAATGCAACAGAAAATCAAATAAAAAAGGCTGTGGAAATACTAAAGCTTCATATACAGAATTGAATTCTGGGTTTACGCTACGATAAAATTATAGCGAAGCTTAACGGCATGCAATTCACCACCTGAAATACAACTTATGCGGGCAAAGATGTAAATGGACCCGCTTCACGGGAAGACCAGTCCCAGTAAGCCAGCAACATGCGCGCCTTGTTGAAGGACAGCGCGTCAAATTGAGCATGCAGCTCGACCAGCCTGTTATCGCCTTTGATTGCGCACTTGCTCGAAGCCAGCCAGCGTTTCAAGGATTCAGCCATGACAAGGCGCGACTGCGCGACGCTCTTGAAAACCACTGCCAACGGTTCACCACCAGGGTCGCGGACAATCTTTTTCGCTGTTTCTGGCGCAATTCGGCAACACCGCGCCAAAGTTGTAGCGGCCTGCTCGTCACCATTTTCCACTTGCGACACCAGCATTTCAATGTCGCCGGCAGATGCCTGACCACGGAAAGGCGGAATGGCCCCGGCTGCCATGCCCACTTCCATGACACGTCCCAGAGCTGAAGATTCGGTCAGGAACCTGCTCAGCAAATACCTGCGCAGGTTACGGTTCACCTGCCAGAACATCTGCAAGCCGATTGCCTGGGGCAGATCAGCGCGATTGCAGAACGCTGTTTCAAGATCATTGCTTCCCGCGACTATCGTCATCAGGTTGACCAACGATCTGTCAGAGAGTTGACTTTCCGGATTGCGCAACAAATCAAGTATTGGGCTCGTTTTGCCCGTATCGACGATGGCATCGCAAATCACAATGCCCAGAAGCCGTCGCCGGGCAATAAGACGCAGCTGCTGTTCGTTGGCCAGCGGAATTAGTTTGAGCAGGTCGACATCTGCTATGTTATGGGCGTCCTTGAGCATTCTACACGAAATTTCCGTATCCGAATGCGTCACAAGAAATGAACGCAACCTGGCAGACACAACATCAAGGCGCGCCACGGTTCTGGTGAGGTTTGTAAGCTCGGATGGCTGAAGATGAGGCAGTATGCCAACCAGCGCATCGCCTGCAAATAGCCTTTCCTGCGGCTGCGCCTGGCCTGATGGCAACGTCATTATGCTGACCAGTTCCCGGCTCGCAGCAGCAAACGACTGGGTTCCCAAAACCGTCGAGGATGGAGAGGTTGGCTCCGGCGCAACCGGGGCAACTTCCTCCGGCTCTGCCTCTGCAACCGCTGTTTCGTTTAACGGTTCAGTTTCGGGCTTCGGTGCAACCCGGGCAGCGACCTCATGCTCTACACGAAGCTCTGCAGCCGGGATTAGCGTCAGCGGACCTGAATAACCAATGGGCTTGTCTGCCGGTACCTGTCCTTCGACGGCAATCAAGCTCCTGTCGCATTTCAGCATGGCAGCGGCAACAAGGCCCTCTACGACCTGTCCCACCGGAAATGCGGGTCTTATGCTTTCTAGTTCCACAAAATTGCTCAATACCGTCTATTCGAAACACACCATTGCGGTTTAAGAAAACACCATCAATGGTATAAACCTGCTTAATGAATCTCTGTTTTGTCGGAATCACAGCTTTTTTTTCGGAGCCTGGGCAGTTGTTAGTCATCACAACCCCGCAACAATTGACCTTGCATGTCGGAAAGACCATCGGACCGGGCAAGTGGATCGAGGTCTCACAGGACCGCATCAATGCCTTTGCGGTCGCAACGGATGATCACCAGTGGATACATCTGGACGCGCCTCGCACCCAGCGCGAGCTGGGACATGCACCTGTGGCACACGGCTATCTGACATTGTCGCTTCTGGCTCCTGCGAGCTATGACCTGTTGCGCATTGAACACGTTGGTCGCATGGTCAACTACGGACTCAACAAGGTCAGGTTTATCGCGCCGGTACTGGCCGGTGATCGCATCAGAACCACCATGACGATCAGCCGGGCCACACAGGAAAATGGGTTTGTCCGGGCAATCTATGATGTTTCGGTTCACGTTGAACGCCTTGAAAAACCTGCAATGATTGCCCAATCAATCATACTGTATTTCGATGAGGATTGATCAAATGAATGATGCCAAGATAAAAACCGACGCCGAATGGCGTGAGACGCTTGACGACGAACAGTACCGGGTACTGCGCAAGCATGGCACCGAGCGTGCTTTCTCGCACCCGTTCAACCATAACAAGGATGAGGGAACCTACGTTTGCGCCGGTTGCGGAACCGACCTGTTCAAATCCGATGCCAAGTTTGACTCTGGTACTGGCTGGCCAAGTTTCTTCGAGCCGAAATCGCCTGAAGCGGTTGACGAGCATACTGACAGGGCATTCTTCATGACCAGAACGGAAGTGCGTTGCGCATCATGTGATGGCCATCTTGGTCATGTCTTTCCTGACGGACCCGCCCCGACCGGGCAACGCTTTTGCATGAACGGCGCTGCCATGAAATTCCGACCAAAAGCCTGACCTTGCCACCCCTTACCGCTTCAGGATACCCATGACCAAAGCACCGCCACGGGCCGGCAAAAAGCCTGTCGTTCGTGAATTTCACGGCCACACCTTGACAGATGACTATGGCTGGCTGCGTGCAGACAACTGGCAGGACGTGATGCGCGATCCAGGCCTTTTGCAGCGCGATATCCGTGATTATCTGGAGGCCGAGAATGCTTATGTCGCGCAGGAAATGGCACCAACCAGTACGCTGCAGGATACCTTGTTTTCAGAGATGAAGGCGCGCATCAAGGAAGATGACAGTTCTGTTCCCTCGCCTGACGGTCCTTATGCCTATGGCGTAAAATATGTCACGGGCGGGCAACAGCCCCTGTTTGTTCGAAACCCCCGCACTGGCGGCGACGAAACCGTGCTGGTTGACGGTAATGCGGAAGCCCAAGGCAAGGAGTATTTCAGTATCGGCGCGGCGTCCCATTCGCCCGATCACAAGCTTGTAGCCTTCGGGTTTGATGACAAGGGCTCTGAATTCTACACACTTTGCCTGCGTGAAGCGGGCACGGCCAAAAACCTGGAAGATATCATACCCGATACCAGCGGCGGTGGTGTGTGGTCTGCAGACAGCCAGTACATTTTCTACGTGCGGCTGGACAAAAATCACCGCCCGTCAAAACTCTTCCGGCACAAACTGGGCACCCCCGTCAGCGACGATGTGCTGGTTCATGAGGAAAAGGACCCCAGCTTTTTCTTGTCCTGCGGCAAGACCCAGTCGGGCGACTGGATCATCATAGATTGTCACGATCACCAGACATCAGAGTGCCGGCTGATCTCAGCCAATGACCCGACCAGCAAACCCAGGCTCATTGCGAAGCGCAAACCCGGCATCGAGTACAGCGTTGATGAAGCCAACGGCACACTGTACATCCTGACCAATTCGGCAGAAGCGGAAGACTTTCGTATCGTTACCGCACCAGCAGACAACCCCGGTCCTGATAACTGGTCTGATCTGGTTGCCCACAGATCCGGCACGCTGATACTTGATCACACGGTTTTTGCCGGTCACCTTGCCCGGCTTGAGCGCTGCCAGGGCTTGCCGCGCATTATAGTGCGCGAATTGAAGTCTGGCGCAGAACACACAATCGCATTTGATGAAGAGGCATATTCTCTGGGCATGTCGTCAGGTTATGAGTTCGACACGGTCACAATCAGGTTTTCCTACTCATCCATGACAACACCTTCGCAGGTGTTCGACTACAACATGGAAACGCGCGAGCGTACCCTTCGCAAGACGCAGGAAGTGCCGTCCGGCCACGAGCCTTCTGACTATGTGACCAGACGCATCATGGCCCCTGCAGAAGATGGTGAACTGGTGCCGGTCTCCCTGCTCTATCACAAATCTGCCGCGCTTGACGGGTCTTCGCCTGTCTGGCTTTACGGATATGGATCATACGGCATTGCCATGCCTGCAGGTTTCAACACCAACATCCTGTCGCTGGTGAATCGCGGTTTCATCTATGCGATTGCCCATATTCGAGGCGGCAAGGACAAGGGTTACGGCTGGTACAAGGCCGGCAAGATGATGACCAAGAAGAACACCTTCGAGGACTTCATCACCGCCGCCCGGTATCTGGTGTCGGAAAACTATACAAGCAAGGGGAATATCGTAGCCCAGGGCGGCAGTGCCGGCGGCATGCTGATGGGCGCGATAGCAAACATGACACCAGACCTGTTCAAGGGGCTGATAGCCGAGGTGCCGTTTGTTGATGTGCTGAACACCATGCTCGATGACACGCTTCCGCTGACCCCGCCGGAATGGAACGAATGGGGCAACCCGCTGGCCAGCCAGGAAGCCTTCGACTACATCCGCTCGTATTCCCCATATGACAATGTAGCAGCGCAAGCCTATCCAAACCTGCTGGCCGTTGGTGGGCTGACCGACCCGCGCGTGACCTACTGGGAACCGGCAAAATGGGTGGCGAAACTCCGTGACTTGAAGACAGATGACAATCTGCTGTTGTTCAAGACCCAGATGGGCGCAGGCCACGGCGGCGCACCGGGACGGTTTGACCGGCTCAAGGAAGTCGCGCTGGTCTATGCTTTCGGGCTGATGGTGGCGGAGAAGGCCGATGCAATGCCATCTTGATCACAGAGCAACAACCAGCGCTGGTGAGGTCGCCGCAGGCAGTGCAGGAAATGGCCCGCCTCTGGTGCTTGCTCATGGCTGGCCATGGTCATCGTTTTCATGGCACCGTATTATTCCAAAGCTGGCTCAGGCCCATAAAGTCTACTGGTACGACATGCCCGGCTATGGCCAATCAGAGAAATCAGCCAGCCAGCGCACATCGCTTGATGTTCAAGGCAGCGTATTTGCAGAAGTGCTCCAACACTGGGGCCTGAAATAGCCATCGGTCATTGCCCATGATTTAGGCGGTGCGACAACCTTGCGCGCGCACCTGCGGCACGGCTGCGAATTTCACCGGTACATTCTGATGAACGTTGTGGCGATGCGGCCATGGGGATCTGAGTTTTTTGACCATGTCGGGCGGCACGCGGATGCGTTCAGCGGGTTGCCGCCTCACATTCCCAAGGCAATTGTACAGGCTTACATCAAGGGCGCCCTTGTAAACGAGATAGAGGCTGATGATTTTGCAGCCCTTGTTGCGCCATGGCTGAGCGAAGAGGGAAAGACCAGTTTCTATCGCCAGTTTGAACAGGCCGATGAGCGCTATACCGCCGAGGTCGAACCCCTGTTTGGCAAAGTCCGCTGCCCTGCTGCAATATTTTGGGGCGAGGATGACCCTTGGATACCACTGGCTCGTGGCAGGGCATTGCACAAGCTGATGCCGCAGGCCGAATTTCACACTATGTCAGGTGTCGGACATCTGCCACAGCTGGAAGCACCCGAATCTGTTCTGGCACTTTTGGAAAAGTTTCTGACTTTGAATAGCTCCCCTGCGTCAAACAGATAACTGCAATGACGCCTACAAACCTTGCAACAAAACGCAATCCGGCGCACATTGCCGCCAAGCAAACACAAGACCTATGGAGGCCCTGAATGGCTGACGCTGCTCATAGTATTTCTGTAAAACCAGCACTTGTTGCCGACTTCAACTGGGAAGATCCGCTCGATCTTGAAGGCCAGCTGACCGAAGAAGAGCGCATGATCCGTGACAGTGTTCGCGAGTTTGCACAGGACAAGCTGGCAAGCCGGGTAAAAATGGCCTTTCGCGAAGAGCGCTTTGACCGCGAGATCATGACCGAGGCCGGCGAGCTTGGCCTGATGGGCATCATGACTGACCCTGCCTATGGCGGCGCTGGGCTGGGTTATGTGGCTTATGGCCTGATCGCGCGGGAAATCGAGCGCGTTGACTCAGGCTATCGCTCGGCCATCTCGGTGCAGAACTCGCTGGTCATGCATCCGATCGAGGCCTATGGCTCGGAAGCTCAGAAGAAGAAGTATCTGCCCAAACTCGCCACCGGTGAAATGGTTGGCTGTTTCGGCCTGACAGAACCCGATGCGGGCTCTGACCCCGGCGGCATGAAAACCCGCGCCAAGCGCACCTCCAACGGCTATCTGCTCAACGGTGCCAAAATGTGGATCACCAATTCTCCGATCGCCGATGTAGCGATTATCTGGGCCAAGCTGGAAGATGAAGGCATCCACGGCTTCATCGTCGAGCGCGGCATGAAAGGTTTCTCCACCCCCAAGATTGAGGGCAAGTTCTCGCTTCGCGCCTCCGTCACCGGTGAAATCGTGCTGCAGGATGTGGAAGTGCCGGAAGACGCACTGATGCCAAATACGCGCGGCCTGTCCGGCCCGTTCGGCTGCCTGAACAAGGCCCGCTTCGGTATTGCCTGGGGTGTGATTGGTGCCGCCGAGGACTGCTGGCACCGCGCACGTCAATACACACTTGACCGCAAGCAGTTTGGCCGTCCGCTGGCCGCTACACAGCTGGTCCAGAAAAAACTGGCCGACATGCAAACCGAAATCACGCTGGGCCTGCACGGCTGTCTGGCACTGGGGCGCGGGCTGGAGTCCGGGCGCCTATCACCAACCTCGATTTCCATCCTGAAGCGCAACAACTGCGGCAAGGCTCTGGACATTGCGCGCATGGCGCGCGACATGCACGGCGGCAACGGTATCTCGGACGAATATCACGTGATCCGCCACATGATGAACCTGGAAACAGTGAACACCTATGAAGGCGCGCATGATGTTCACGCGCTGATTCTCGGCCGGGCACAGACCGGAATCCAAGCATTCTTCTGAACCAAAGCGCCCTGGGGGCGTTATAAATACAGCAACGACAAAACCAAACCGGAGGCTATCCAAATGGCTCTTGAACTTCCTGATCTTCCCTATTCCCATGATGCACTTGGACCATACATGTCCAAGGAAACACTGGAATTTCACCACGACAAACACCACCAGACCTATGTCACCAACGGCAACAATCTGCTGAAGGATTCACCTCTTGTCGGCAAGTCCATCGAAGACATCTGCAAGACAGCCTTTGCTGAAAAGAACGCTGGCCTCGTCAACAATGTTGGCCAGCATTACAATCACATGCACTTCTGGAACTGGATGAAGCCAAACGGCGGCGGCAAGAAGCTGCCTGGCGCCCTGCAGAAGGCCGTTGATGCTGACCTCGGTGGTTATGACAAGATGCGCACCGACTTCATCAATGCCGGTGTAACCCAGTTCGGCTCAGGCTGGGCATGGCTGGCAGTCAAGGGCGGCAAGCTTGCCGTCATGAAAACCGCCAATGGTGAAAACCCGTTGATGCACGGTGCACACCCGATCCTCGGCTGCGACGTGTGGGAGCACTCCTATTACATCGACTACCGCAACGCGCGCCCAAAGTATCTCGAAGCCTGGTTCGACAGCCTAGTGAACTGGGAATATGTCGAAAAAATGCACGCCGCTGCCAAGTAAGGCATGCAGAAACTACCCCATTAAAACGGAGCCTTTTTGGCTCCGTTTTTGTTGGAAAACTTGCGATTCAGGACTCGCGTGCTACCTTTAGCCCTGCTAAAGGTCTTGCCCATGAAACTGGCTGACTGGCTAAAGCAGGCTGATATGACCAAGGCGGAATTTGCCCGGACACTGGGCATATCCGCTGGCCGCATATCGCAACTTCTATCCGGCGACACACCGTCGCTGGAGCTTGCCTTGAAGATTCAGCGGCTAACAAGAGACAAGGTAAAGCCGGGCGATCTGTCGCCTGCGCTTGCAGGAGATACCGACATGGCGAACTCACTTGATTCTGTAACCAGTGCAATTGCCGCCATCAAGGCAGGCGAAATGGTGGTGGTGGTCGATGATGATGACAGGGAGAATGAAGGCGACCTGATTGCGGCCGCCTCCAAGGTCACCAGCGAGCAGATGGCGATGATGGTGCGGCATGGCTCTGGCATCGTGTGTGCGCCAATGACGCGTGAGGATGCACGCCGGTTGAAGCTTGACCCCATGGTGTCTGACAATGACGCGCCGCTGGGCACGGCATTCACCGTGTCCATCGACTACAAGCAGGGTCTCACCACAGGCATTTCAGCGAAAGAGCGTTCCGCCACTGTTCATGCGCTGGCCAATGCCAATGTCCACGCGGAAGATTTTGTGCGCCCCGGTCATGTGTTTCCGCTGATCGCCAAGCGCGGTGGCGTACTAATGCGTTCCGGCCATACCGAGGCTGCGGTGGATCTGGCACGTCTTGCTGGTGAACCGCCGGTCGGGGTGATCTGCGAACTGGTAAACGATGACGGCACGGTCAAGCGCGGCCAGCAGGTAATGGATTTTGCCCGCGAACATGGCTTTAAAATCATTTCCGTTGCCGATCTGATCTCCTACCGCCAGCAGCGCGAGCGTCTGGTGGAACGCGATGGCGAATTCAACGTGAAAACACCGGCGGGCGATGCCACAGGCATTGCCTATTCCACCCACTTCGATCCGGTTCAGCATCTGGCACTTGTCTACGGCGACGTGTCATCGGGAAAGGATATTCCTGTCCGCTTGCACCGCCAAAATCTGGTTGAGGATGTGCTTGGAAACCGCGACACGCTGAACACCGTATACGACATATTCAAAAAGGAAGGTCGGGGCATTCTGGTGTATCTGCGTGAAGGCGTGGCTGGTGTCCCTGCCTCAAGGCTAGGCAAACCAGACTCCGACGAAGACACGCAGTCCTCCCGGACCAGAGAAGAACAATGGCATGAAATCGGCCTTGGCGCGCAAATTCTGCGTGATCTTTCAGTCAATTCGATACGCCTGATCGCCAGCAAGCCACGGCATTATGTCGGCCTGTCGGGTTTCGACATCGAGATCGCAGACACGATTATCCTGGAAAGCTGAAGCGCCTATCGCTTCAACATGCTGCCCAGTATACCGCGAATGATGGACCCCGAATTACGCACCAGCATGTTGCCAAGCTGACGGCCAACAGTACTGGCAACATTCTTGACCAGCCGGTCCGTGGCGGAGTCGGTGCGGCGCGACGAACCGCGCGAGGCTGCCTTCTCCTCCTTCGCGGTGGCCTCCACCTGCTGGGCTACGGCTGCCTGTTCGGCGGCTTTTTCACCCTTGACCTTCAATTTCTCGTAGGCCGACTCGCGATCCACAGCCTCGTCATACAGGCCATACACCGGGCTGTTCTTGACGGTTTGGGCGCGCTGGTCCGGCGTGACGGGGCCAAGCTGGCCGGACGGCGGGCGGATCAATGTGCGCTCAACCATGGATGGAACACCCTTGGCGTCAAGCGTGGAGACCAGCGCCTCACCCACGCCAAGCTGCGTGATCACCTCCTCGGTTTCGAACTTTGGATTCTGCCGGAAGGTTGTTGCCGCCGCTTTCACCGCCTTTTGATCACGCGGGGTAAATGCACGCAACGCATG
>Ga0307379_10007541_pt1 | contig 14773 bp, 21 predicted proteins | sample UN2MG_FD_202237 | JGI IMG/M metagenome (GOLD analysis project Ga0307379, IMG submission 202237) | Soil microbial communities from Risofladan, Vaasa, Finland - UN-2 | ecosystem: Environmental > Terrestrial > Soil > Coastal area > Acid sulfate soil | place: Finland: Risofladan, Vaasa | collected... | reverse complement strand
TCAGTTGGGGATTTAATATTCTCTAGTAAGCTCACTTCAAACTCCTCAGCGGAATACCGCTGAGCCTTCTCAGCACCTTTCTGAACCGCTCACTATCGACTATCCACTGGTCGCCTCGATAGCGGATGGCTGCTTTCCTATACTTATCAACGAACATATCCTCGCCCTTGCCGCGCAGGGCAGCGTCTACGAGGTCAAGGAAAGTGTCTTCGCTCATTTCAACCTGGCCGGTGTACTCTTCCTGCTCACCGGAAGCATGAAACTTCCCGTCACGAATAGCGTAGACCCGTTCAATGTTCTGCTCTCCGACGATAGTCCACTTGCCTATCCAGCCGTCCGATTCTTTCCAGTCCTCATCATCGGCCACCTCAGCCACCCGGCCCATCAGGATATCTACAAGTTTGCCTATCTTAGTATTTTGTCCAGTGCCCATCGGGTCAGACCTCCTTTCTCTTTCTTCATCAATATTGGCGGGTTTTTCAGGATGCTGTCGAGTATTTCATGGAGCGCCTGCTTTCTCTCCTGATTCTCGGCAAATGGAACATGACCAAGATACCTGACGTGCAACCCCTCAGCTAGAGTCTGAATGTCACTGGCAGTACGGTCAAACGGATTTGATACCTCGCCACAGTGAGGACAGCGGTAGCCGACCATATTAGCGATAATGCCGGAGATGGGTGTCTCAGTATCACGAAGCACATTGATTGTCTTCTGCAGGGCTAGCACAGCCAGGTCATTGGGCTGGCAGACGACTACAGCTCCGTAGATATTCGGGAGATATTCAAGGAGAGACTGCACTTCATCACCAGAGGTGGGCGGAGTGTCTACGACCACCCAATCAAGGTCATCGTCCCAGGCGATTGATGTGGTTGCTATCTGCTTTACTGCCTCCGCCTTAACCTGTCCCGGCCACATATTCGGGTCCTCCTCCTTGAAGAGTAACCCAACAGAGAATATCTGAAAGCCATTGTGTGTGACCGGGCGGAGCTTGCCACCCAGGATTGGGTCATAGCCCGGGTCCTGCTTGAGATGAATGGCGCGTGGGAGAGCCGAGGCATGAATATCTACGTCCAGTAACCCCACCTTCTTCCCTGTCTCCTGAAGAGCCTCGGCCAGCCCCAGGCAGATTGTCGTTTTACCGGTGCCGCCTTTTAGGGAGAGTACCGGGATTTTCCGTGGTTCACTCATTGTCCCTCCTATCTTTCGGCAAATAAAAAAGGCGACCGCACCCGAAGGTGCAGACGCCTCTTTGTCAAGCCAGCGACTATACTATCCCAATCAACATAGCATAGTCGGTAAAACTTGTCAAGGGTTTAACTGGGAAATTGGGAGGGAAATTTATATAACCGGCGGCTTCTTCCTGAAGTAGAATATGACAATCATCTCTACCCAGGCAGCGGTGTGCCCTATGATAAGGAAAAGTGCCTCATTCCCTCCGAGCTGGCGCCATATAATTATGAACAGCAGTGCCATGACGGAGATGACAAAGACGAGGGCCAGGATAAAGTTAGGCTTTAGTAACTGCATCAGATCCTCCTTTCGACTCAAGAGCATTAGTCATTTTGTTAATCAAACAAGGTTCCTCCTCCGGCTGAAGTTCTTTTCCCATAAATCGGTCGAATTCACCAAGATTCTCCCAGCACATTTTAGCCTTGTCAACTATGCGGAAAGGGCGATGTAAGAACTTCTCGGACAGAGCGCCAAGAATCACCCACAGGTAACCAATGGCATCGTAAGGCCAGCCGAGATGTTCTTCCGTGTAAGTCTCTAGCAAAGATTGGTCGGGATTTTCCAGCCACGGGTAGACCCGGCAATCACCCAGGTCATCAACTGAAGGGTAGGAGATGGCTTCTATCCCGTTTGCTACGGCCTGGGAAGTCACAATCCAGCCGTCTTCGAGAACCGTGACAACGTAGCCCACATGCCAGGGCTTCCACTTTCTCTTTCTCCAGGCAAGGTCAGTAAGCCCAAGCAAGAAGGAAAGTATCGTGAAAACTGGCCCCTTGCCCTTCCAGAGAATGTTATAACCGGCTTTAACCTCCATCTTGGACCTCCTCTATAATTTACGTTCTGACAGGAACGAGAGCACCTCTTCAAACACGGCCTGCCACTCCGGCGGAATAGATAAAGAGGTCAGATTGGCTCGAGCCTTCCTGAGATAGCTCCGCTCAACCCTCTTCACCTTCTCCGGGATGCGCTTCTCTTCCATCCAGCCCTTTAGAATGCGAACTTCATTTTCATTAGCTGGCGAGTGCTTTAACCACCCACCTATGTTGTCAGGGTCAATCTGGAGTGCGAGAATAATCGGGAGTGCCCTTTTCTTTTCAGCCAGGTCGTTTGCTGTCTTCCCAACCACAGCCTCATCACCCCAGATTCCCAGGTAGTCATCGTGTATCTGGAAAGCCACACCCATGTTCAGCCCGAACTCCCAGGCAGCGTTAAGCACCGGGTCAGAGCGCATGTATCTGAACTTCGTGCCTTCCGGAACGCCAGGCGGAGCCTCAATATCTTCCGGCTCCGATGTAGCCAACATGGCGCCAACCACGCACGAGGTGGCAAAGAGGGCTCCGGTCTTTCCCCGGACCATCCGTATATAATCCTTTACGCTGACCATAGGAGCATCCACGAAGGAGATGTCCATATACTGCCCATGGCAGAGGTCTATAACCGCATTTTCCAGTACACTTTGTATCCCCAGCACCTTTACGTCGGGGACATTTCGTAGAGTGAGGCGGTGAAGAGCTAGCCTGGCGAGAGATGAAAGGACAAGTCCGGCGTTAATGGCCTGGTTATCGCCCCAGACTGAACGCACGGTCGGCTGGTTATTTCTTTCTTGTCCCTTGTCCTGAATGTCATCAAATATCAAGCTTGTCCGATGCACCAGTTCTAAAGCAGCTGCCGCGGGTATCGCCTGCTCTGGGTCGCCGCCTAATCCGGCACACATGGCGATGCAGAAAAGGGGACGAAGATATTTTCCCTTTGAGCTGGACGATGGGTTTCCATCCCTGTCACAAAATCCCAAGTGGTAAGCGGACATTGTAATTAGTCCCAAGAGGGGGGTACTCCCCTTTTGCACTATCAGTCGGAGCTCATCCGCTACTTTGGGACGGTATTCCTCTAAAAGATTCAAACAGCACCTCCTTGCTTTTTGTTTATTTCGGATGTATTATAGCACCATAGTCCCTTTTGTAGAAGGGAAATTCGCTCAGGAGGTGTATCTTGCTTAATCCTTATCTGGCGAAGAGGTTATTCTCCGTACCTGTCCAGCCGATTCTAGTGGAAATAGACCCCGCCCAGTTTGCCGCCACGCTGGGACAAATCACCGGCCTCAACCTGCGCTTAGCATCAAAACTTCCATCCTTAGGTTTCGCGGCCATCTGGCCGGTCAGCCCCGGAATAATAAAGAAGGTCAATGCTCTGCCTGGTGTTAGAATGGTTCACGCCAACCAGGTAAAGACCATCTTCCAGATGCCGATTGCGGAGCCCGAATGGTTCCCGACCTCTGAGAGCCGTAAGATGCTCGGCGCCGAAGATGCCTTCAAGGAGGGCTTTAACGGTGAAGCCATAAAGGTCGGGGTCACGGATACCGGCGTTGATGCCACTCATCCTCAGCTCCAGGGCACGGAATTCTACTCAGCAATCATGTGGCCAATCCGAGAGGTCTTGGACGAAAACGGACACGGGAGCCACTGTGCCTCGACCGTAGGGGGTAAGCTCTACCACACGCCACTGGGAGTCACCGTTGAAGGGGTCTCTCACGCACCAATGGTAGCTGTGAAGTGCCTGGGACGAGGTATTGGGACAGGCTTCACCAGCGAAATCATCGAAGCAATGAACACCTGCTATGAAAAGGGTGCCCAGGTAATCTCTATGAGTCTTGGCTCCGCAGAGTGCCAGGGCGGGTGTGAGGTCTGCCCTGAGTGCCGGATGGTAGCGTCCTTGACGGCGAAAGGGATTATCTTCGTTATCGCAGCCGGCAACTCAGGACCGGAAGAGAACACCATTGGTTGCCCGGGTTGCTCTCCCGATGCCCTCACCGTAGCGGCGGTGGACCGTAATGGGGATCTGGCATCGTTCTCCAGCCGAGGTGGAGACAAATTCCCGCTAAAGCCTGACGTGGCTGCACCCGGGGTCAACATCTACTCGGGAACCGCACGGGGATCTGTCATTGATATTCAGGAGCTCCGGGCTGGTGCCGGATTCGCTGCCATCAGTGGTACCTCAATGGCAACGCCCCACGTCGCTGGATTGGTGGCGCTTCTCAAGCAGAAGAACCCGAAAATCACCACCGCTCAGATCAAGCAGACCATGGCTCAGAGAGGACATGCCAAGGACTTCAAGACAGGCTGGGGAATTCCACATTGGTCCTACTTTAAGTAATTCCCTTGACAATAGCCATCTCGGGATAATAAACTTTCCACAAAGGAGGGAATATATGGTAGAGAAGAAAAAGGTCGCCCTCCGGGCCCTGCTTGATGTAAAGCGTTTTCTTCCGTCTCCTACCGACCTGCTAAAACCATTCCCACCTCCGCAGAAAGGGGAGCTGGTCATGCAGGGTGTGGCCGCCGATGTGGCCAGCTATGGCCTCGGTTTCATCCCCTACTTGGGCGATATACTGGGTGACGCCATTGAGGACAATATCATGGTCGACGTTGTACAGAAGCTATCCCCGGCCGAGCTGTCAGAGTTCAGAGAGCAGAATCGAGTATATCCCAATGGGGTTGCTCTACTCAGAACCTTCCAGCGGGTGAGATTGGCGCCAGGGAGTAAGCTATAATGCAAAATCCGCCACCAGGCTCCCAACCATGGGCCGAAGCGATAGGTAAAATGATGGGTCTGCCTTCACCTGAGAAGATTCTGGGAGAGCTGCAGAGGCTCAACAACAATCTTGAGACCCTTCAACCTGATATCAACCGACTGTCTAAGTCCATGGAAGGTATGTCGGCAGCGGACCTCAGGAACTTATCCGCCGCCCTGGGAAATCTAAGGGCCGGGGATATGATGAGGATGCTCAACGAATTTACGCATCTGGGTAACCAGATTTACGAGAAGCTATGGGGGAAGAAATAGTAGATATGTCTATGGAGGCCCGACAGGAGAGAGTTCTTCAGGCTCTCCATATACTAACGGGCGATGGAGTTCCCTTGATAACCGAGGAGAAAAGAGCTCTACTTAAAGAATATGATGAGCTCTGCTCCTTTGGTTATGGTAGAATGGAGGTCGTGGTTGTAGCCCATCACCTCGAGGGAATCAACCCGACCTTGCACAAGAAGAGAAAGGATTTGGTCTCTTCTCCACAAAGCACTTGACAAATCATTTAACATAGTTCTATAGTATCAGAGGATAACTCGCTGGCTAGAGAAATAGAGGCGGGTCGTCGCAAGACGGCTCGCCTTTTTCTATTTCAGCCAAATCTGCGAGAAAGGAGGTAGCTCATATGATGAACCGTTTGGGCAAAATTCCAACACCGCTGGAGGCCGTCGACACGGTGGCAGACCTCGCAAACCAAGTCGTCCGGACTCCATTTCGGGTGGCAGGCAACGCTCTGACAAATGCCGGTCAGGCGTTGAAGAACATCGAGAGAGATATCGCCAAGCCAGCAGACTACGCCGAAATCCCGCCTCCTCCTGATGTACTGGTTGGCTCCGTCGTCTCCGGTGTAAGCCATGCGGTTGAGGGAGTCATCAACACGGCCAAGGGGGTCATCGACGGAGTGGTCGAAACGGGCGATGGTCTCAAGAGAGAAATCAATCAAATTGTAGGGAGGTAACAAGATTATGCCGAACGGGCAATTTAATCCACTAACCGCTCCCCTGACCATGATTAAACAGGTCGGAGAGCAAGCCGCTGTCGCAATCTCCAGCGTGGGGTCTGGAATGTCTCAGGCGGCATCCCAGGGACTGGATGCGCTTATCACTGGTATACCACCGCTGCCCGGAATGCCAGGCGCTGCCCCTGGAGCACCAACCCCAGCATCCTTGATGCCTGCCAATCTACAGCAGGCCATGAGTCAGGTAGAGAACCTGCTCATCCCGCCCGGGCTGCCCAAGCCTTCCCAGGCTTTTAGGGCGCAGCCCGCACCAACACCACAACCACAGCCAACGCCGGCCGCTCAACCCACGGCAGGAGTAGAAACCCCACCCGCCATGGCGCAGCGAAGGCGAGTAGCTGAAAGGAGGGGCCTCTAAAATGCCACAAGAAAGAAAAGTTCGTCAAGTCATGATGGATGCCGGACTGTATAAGGAAGGCACCAAAGACCAGCTTCGCAGCGACTTCATCGCTGAAGAGGAAATCCAGTTAGCCGGTAAGAGCTATACCCTTTCCAAGATAGCTTACCTCGACAGCAAGATCTTCACTGATGAGCTGGACACCATCCTGGTTCAGCAAAACCCGCTTATCCACAATATCTACGCCAAGAACGCCGTATCCCTCTTCGACGCTATCCGTATGGCTAACGTCAACTCCAAACAGGGATTCAAGGGTGCCCTGGCAAGCGGTAATGAGCTGGACTTCACCCTAATGATGGCCCGCCAGTTCTACGATCCCGACAACTCCACCGTAAAGAGGGTTTCCTGGGAACGCACCATTGCAGTCGTGGGTGCCAAGAACTTCTTTGAGGGGCTCACCGCCGGGGTGGAACTGACCATGGGAGAGGAAGAGGCGATGATATGGCTGGCCTTCTACAATCCAGCCCAGGCACCCTGCATCGACGCGTTCCAGATCACGATGAACACCGAGCCCTTTGACATGCAGTCCCTTGACTTCGAGCAGGTGCATGAGCAGACCGGTGATGTTATCATCGAGTTTAAGGAGCCGTGGACGCTGCCACCCGAGCAGTCCGGAGAAATCAATGCGTACTACTACAAGCTCGGGACGGATGAGATGAGACCTCTGGGTATCTGGATCAAGATGGCCAAGAACATGAGAACTCTCGCAACTCCGTAAACAAGCTTACTACCGCCGGCTGTCGGAAGGTGACGCCCCCGCGCTGCTGGGAAACCAGCTTGAGTCGAGGTGGGGAAACAGCTAATTTTATTCTCGGAGGTTTTCTGTGAGAAAGACTACACTATATGGACGAAGAATCAGAGGGGACATCGGACCCCTCAATATTGACCCGGTAAGACGGCTAATGTCCCGGATTATAGCTCCGGCAGTATCCCTCACCGGTGTTTACCAGGACTACGATGAGGAGGATGTAACCCAGAACTTCACCATCGGCTCCCGCATGCAGGTGGATGACCGGGTTTACTACTACTCCGAGTGTAATGGTGCCATCGCCTACCCGAACCAGTTTCGTCTGGCAGTTTCCACCGACCAAATCCTGGCCGTCAATGACATGATAAGCACAACCGCTACCACGATTGTCGGGAGGACGGTAACCTTAGGCACCGGTGGTTTCCAGGGTGATGCGGTACCAGCTGATGACCTGGCAGGCGGCTGGGTCGAGTGTAATGCCGCCGGTATCTATGCCTGGAGGAGAATCGTTAGCAACACCGTCGCCGCGGGCGCCTTGGTCACCATTACGGTAGACCGACCCTTCGGCCAAATCTTCGGTATCGGCTCCCAGTTCTCCATCCACAAGAGCATATACAAGCAGGTCACCGATGCCACTACCGCTGCTCTTGTCGGGTTTGCCGCCGCTATCGGGTTACCACCCATCGAGGTCACCAATGATTACTTCTTCTGGCTGCAGACCTACGGGCCATGCTTCATCGGGCCGACGGGTGCCTTCCCGCTGTCGGTGACCGACCAGTACGACGTGTACTACCACTTGGACGGCACGACCAACTCCTCACTCGCCGAGGGAGTCGCAATCGCGGCCTCACCCCAGAGGATTGGTCATGTGATGGGGTCCGGTAACTATGGTTCAGGCGCCGTATTCCTGGAGCTGGCGCACTAATAAGTAAGGAGGATATAGATGTCCAATAGAAATAGGAAGACTAAGCCTCCAATGCCGGCAGGTCCGGAAGCTGATGGTCACAATCTGGATGAAACCGTTGTGCCCAGGAAGCCCATGACGGCTGAACCGGTAGTGCCCGAGGAGCCAACAGAGCCCGCTGAACCAACCGAGCCTGGTGAGCCATCTGAGCTAGAGCCCGAGGCGAAAACCGAACTGGCCGAGGAGGAAACCGAACCGGAAACCACTGAGCCTGTCGATAAATAGGCTTGGTAAATAAATAAAACACCGCTCTCTCTTGAGAGGAGAGAGGCAAAGGAGGTGAGCGATGTTAGAGCTCGTTCCAAAACCGCAGTTTTCGGTAGTTATCCCACCGAAGACTTTGCAAGAGGGATATCTAGTCACATTCTCAAGTGACTGGCCATCAACTCATGAGGCCATCAGGGAGAAGACCTTCCGTATTGATGCGGTCAACCAGGTTCCCTATGACCTGTCCTATATTATCCCGACAGGCGATTTCCGTGATGTAGACTTCGCTAACGGGTCGGGTACCTTCAAGGAGAATATCTACCCGGAGAACCAGAACTCGCTCTTTGAGGTGCTACTCGGCTTCAAGCCCGGTAACTTCCTTTCCCACTGGTATATCCCCGCCGGCAAGAGTGTCCATAACCTGGAATACGCTCAGATGTATCCCGATCTGACCAATGCTAAGCGTAAGTACCTGGGCGCCCGCCAGCCGAAGGATAGCCCCTATGAAGACCCGAGGATCAAACTCTACTTCGTCAAGGACCTGGCCCCCATGATAATGAGGCTGTTTGTCCTTCCCGGTGTAGACTATGAGAAGGTTGTTACGGGACTCACGATCAACAAGTGCCTGATGAGGGAAATCGACCTACCTACCGAAGCCGATAGGCTTAAAGCCAAGGTCATTCGGTACTACGACTATCTAAGGTGGTAAGGAGGTAAATTATGCCAAGTACAGTAGTCGAAGCGAATACCACCGCTCAGACGATAGCCGCTGAGAGGGAAAACGCCGCCGTCAAGGCCAAGTCTATCACTATTGATAACTTGGGTGGAGGCGGTGACCGCGTCATCGAGATTCAGGATATCTTCACTCCGGCTGTAACCGACGGAGTCGCAGGCCCCGTTTTAACGACTGTCAGCCGGTTTAAGTATACCGCCCTGGCGGGTGACCAGATAACGCTGGGCGAGGATGAAATCAAAGGAGTGAAGTGCCTGGGTGCTATGGCGGTCATCTCCGACGTGATTGATGCCTTATGCTTCATAACAGTTGGCTACGAACACGAAGAATAGGAGAGGTGACCTATGGTACAAGAAGCAACTGGTACCCTCCAGCAGCTAATACCTGATGTAGAGCAGATGACGGATGGGGAGACGCAACTCCCCACCAGAGTTCTGTCTACCCTGGTGGATTTAGAAGAACCTGAAAAGCGAACCAGCCCTATGCCGGTGGCTCCCAGACCACCACTACCAACGGCCCAGGAGATAGCTACACAACAGGCGTACCAACAGATTTACGGCGGTCCTGTCCTGAGAATCAACCGGTTCTCCGGTACCGACCAGGACTGGACGGAGCTGGTACGCTGGGATATTCCTATTGGTTTCACCGGTGACCTGCGCGAAATAGCCATCGTTTCCGATAACGATGAAAAGACCAGGTACCGGGTCTTTCTGGCCAACGTAGACCAGAATATCCCGACGGACAGACAGACTACAAGCCCGCAGAACTGGCCATGGGACAGAACCGTTCTCCCAGGTGGCACTTCCTGTTGGATTGAAGTCAGGTCCACTGATGGTACGGCTATTGTCGTGGATGCTACGCTTACAGGTATAGTAAGGTAAAGGAGGGTCAAGAAGATGGCCATAAACATACCTGGCCTTAGCCTTTCTATACTAAGGCAGCAAACAACGGTGCAGTCTGGTCTCCCCCTGCTGGTCAGTGGGAGATTCACCGCCTTTGGGATAGGTGTGCCTGCTTTAATTCGTGTCTTTCTCGAGGGGCCAAGCTATGACCCCCAGATAAGGTCATTCGATACCTTCGCATCCCCTTTCTCCGGCGACTATACCGTTAATGTCATCGCTGAGAAGGATGGAACTTATAATGTCTATTCCCAGGCTTTCCCACCGCCGATTATACCTACCGGTCCACCTTTCCCAGAAGCACTTTTGCTTCTACCTGCGATGGCGGAGTCAACCCATCCGCCGCTAGCAGTAGGATTTCCCTTTGATGGCGGAGTCGAGGCTTGGCTACCCGATGGGTCAAGGCAGACCATCCCCGCACCGGCCATGCAGCCTATTGAGTTCAGGCCGCTTATCACCGTGGGAGCCCCTTCTGTCTTCGTTTCCGGTCTAGGTGCTCCACCTACTGTGGGAGCTCTGCCTTACTACCCACCAGCATATCCCGGAGCGCCGCCAGCACTCCCAGGAGTCCCGACTTATGCCCAGGCTGTGGTGGATGAAATACTGTTTAGCCCACCCGTGATTAACCCGGGGATGGAAGCAATCGGCGTCATGGCCTGGAGAAACACCGGGGAATCGCCGACTCAATTCGATTCGGTCTTCTACCTTATATCTCCTGATGGGGTACGCTACGGTCCTCTGCAGGCTACACAGAATGTCACGATCAATCCGCAGATCCCATCTATCCAGAATATCCGACTCAGTACATCAGGTTTACCATCAGGAATATACACAGTGGTCGCCGAGATTTACGACTCCGCTACCGGGGCCTTTGTAACTTCTCGTGAGCTTCCCAGCAGGATTGAAATAAGGGAGATAGTTGTACCGGTGCCTCCAGTAATCCCACCGCCGGTGGTTCCTGTAACTCCCACCCTTGACATACTGGGTACCCCTTCACTATATCTACCCGGACAGATTCAAGTGGGTGATGTCTGGGCCGGCTCCATCAGCCTGCCGACATTCGCCACTGTCCCCGTATTTATTGATAGCCGTCTACTGCTCCGTGATGCACAGGGCTATGAGTACATAGTCGCTCAGGGAGGGAGGACGCTCTATCCCGGTGAATATCTCCAGGTGCCGGTGAACCTTGACACAACTGGCTTTCCAGCTGGCAACTATACCATCTTGCTCAGGGCTTTTGACCAAGCAGGTAATCCGATCACCACGTTCCCGATGGGAGCCCTGTCAATGATAGCTGCCGCCCTCCCGGAGATACCTACGTTGGTTCCACCGCCTCTTCCCGTTACCGAGCCGCCCACTCTACCGACGTATGACATGTTCTCTACTCCCAGTGTCAATTTACCGTCCCAGCTAGAGATTGGGGAGATATGGCAGGGAAACATAACTATCCCGACCATGGTGCCGGCAGCACTACAGGCTTTCCCAAGCTTACCGCCTTTCCCTGCGGATATCGGTCTTCAGCTGCAGAGCCCTTCCGGTCAGATGTTCAATGTTGGCTCATACCGTCCCACGTTCACCCCAGGCCAGACCATCAATCTGCCGGTGAACTTCGACACCAGCCAACTATCCGAGCAGGGTATAAATAACCTGGTCATGAAGATATCCGACATTCAAGGTAACCCGCTCTTCAGTAATGTCATTGGCTCGCTGCGGTCCATGCTACCGGAGATACCGGGGCTTCCAGAGCTACCCGAACTTCCGGGGATACCTCTCCCATCCAAATTCGCCGCTATAATCGTGCAAATGGGAGCTCAGCAAGTCCAGGTGGGCGGTTCGGTCACCATCCCCTTCACCTATACCCATGTTGGCGCAGCGGAGATAGTTGTCCTTCGAGCTGCTATCGGCGATGCTCGACCGATATACCTTGGTGGCTTTGATGAGGTCTGGTACCAGGATAAGACGGTTAGCGTCCCCGCTCATGTCGTCCCAACACCCATAAGGGATTCTATCACCATCCCGATTACGCCCAAGTTCCAGGGGCCCGGTATTTACAGCGTCTACGCCAAGGTTGACGGTGGCATACCTAAAGCAATTTCTCCCATACTCACCAATATTATCGAAGTGGTTGGGGTTCCCGAAGTCCCAGTGCTGCCCGGAGCGGATATAGCTGACTTCAACATCAACCTGCTAACCATTGGTCCATTTGACCCCGGTTCAGTCGGTTCTGTAACCGCCACCGGCAAGTATAGAGGGCGAGCACAGGGAGGAGCTATAACGATAGAGCTGGGTACCGGCGTAGTTGGGACATTCTTCTCCAAGTTCAGGCTGATGCCCGAAATCGCTGTTAGCTTCAGAGAATCTTTCGACTGGCAGGACTTCTCCTTCCGGGGTAATTTCACCATCCCGGATATAGCAGAGAAGGGCCAGAAATATAATCTCCGTGCCACGATTCAGACCTTTATGGAACCGACCAAGGAGAGCGAGACCGACTGGGGTGTTATCGAGATCACCGCTCTACCGTCTATTCCCTCTTCAAAGTTCTCCCGGGTAGAGATAGACGCTGCCCTGGGATTCCCCGTTGTTCACACCGGTGAAACCCTGCGTATTCCTGTTAACTATACCCACCTCGGTAAGAGTGACACAGCCAGGGTCTACGCTGCTATCGGTGACTGGGGAACTACTTTCGGCTTTGATGAGAAGGCTCATGGTGAGACACCAATTACGGTACCTGATGATAGCGTGATAAGAACCCGGCAGGCCACAGTTAATATCACCATCCCAGCTGGTCTTAAAGCAGGTCGCATTGATGTTTATGCCAAGGTTAACGGAGAGCAATCCTCTCCTGTACTGGACAGGATTCACATTGCCGAAATCGTGCCACTCCCGCCTTCTGAGTTCTCAGGAGTCTCCGTCTTCAGATGGCCTTCTTCGACTCCACGAGGAGGAACTCTTGAATTGGCTGTAAGCTTTAACCACGAAGGGGAGGGCGAGAGCGAGTGGCTCTACGCAGCCATAGGGAATGAGGGCGTCTTCGGCTTCGACGAGAAAGTAACCAACCAAAGGGCTATCACTGTCCCCGGTACCCCTGGGATAGCTGTGTACCGCGAAACCATAACCATTCAAATCCCGACTACCCTATCGCCAGGAACCTATGATGTCTATGCCAAGATTGGCAAAGGCTTCCGCCCCAGAGCCATCTCCCCCACCAGGGAGAATGTAATAAGGATAACCTGATGATGGAGAATATCGCCAGGAGTGACTCTAAATGCATGATATAGCCGGAGTAATAGGTGCCGTCACAGGCTGTATCTCCCTTCTGGGGATAGCTTATCTCTTTGGAGTCTGGCGAGGTAAGGTTGATAGTGCCTTAAAAGATTTCACCAAGTCTCTGGAGCAATATCCTCCTGCAGAGATGTGGACCATGACGAAAACTCTGTGGGACGTTTATGTTGTCTCAGCTCTTGGTCACCGGCCCGACCTGGCCGAGCACGGCAGCGGGTTCAGGCTAAAACAGGAGGGCGAAGACCTCATACCCGACCACCTGAAGGTCCTGTTAAAGCGTATCCCCTGCCACCCGGACAATAATGAACTTATCGCCAGCGGCTACCTGGTGGTGAAGCATATCGGCATTGACCTCATTAACGAAATGTCGAAGCAAAAGATGCTCAGCGTTCAGGAGGCCATCGCTATCATGAGCTGCTATCTTGAGGCGCACAGTAACTCAAATCATCCCACTGCCTAGTTAAAACTCCCCTCAAACTTCCCTGATATTTCCCAGTAAAACCCTTGACAACAGCACCCCAAACCCTTTATTCTTATTACCGTGTTCATAATATTACGAAGGAGGTGCTGTCATGGCAGAAGAACACCCTATACATCGGAATGTAATCTGTATCTCGGACATGCCACCCGACCTGCACCAGTGGGTCTTAGCTGAAGCCAAGCGACGCGGTAAAGAAATCGGTAAACGATACTCCGCGGCGCTTGTTTTCCAGGAGGCGATCCGAGAACTAAAGGCGAAGCTCGATAATAACCACACGCCGCAGGCGGAGGTGAACCATGGATGAACTGACCGCCGGCATGGTCGCTCAAATCCACGAGATTGAGCAGAAAGACGAAAATCAGGTTATGGCCGAGCTCGCTGGGGAAACCGTAGAAGAGTACGTCTACGAGATCATGGTTAAAGACCCCAAGACCCATCAGAAAGTCCGCAAGGTCAAATTATCATGGGTCGGGACACGGGAGGTTGCCCGTAATAGAGGTAATATCGTCCTCGACATGCCCGATGTCGTCGAGAATGACGAGTCATGGCGCATCGTCTCCCGTGCCACAGACCTCTTGAGAAACTTCACTGTCTTTGGCGGGTGTCATCAGCTGAAGCAGATGAAGGTTAATGATTACGGTCAGGCACCGGGCGAGATTATCGGTTCTCACTATGAGACCGACGATTACGCTTTCCAGAAGGGCTTGAGTAAGGCCCAGAGGAACGCTCTCAGCCTGTGCATCCCCGGAGAATATGCCGCCAGAATGATTGACCGGTATCTCCGGGCTTCCGGTAAGAACCCTCTTTTGACTCATGGTAGCAAGGCTATAACGACTAGAGGCCAAAAACAACCCCCTCGAAGTGTCAGTCCGAAGCAGGCAGACATAAAGCCTCGGGAGGAGTGGGACAAAATCACCCAGGAGATGGTTCCTGACTACCCACATCTGGAGACTATCCTCTGGAATCTCTGTAAGCTCCAACCGAAGGACATGTATGTCGAGCTGGGCGGTGGCTCCCGTAATGAAATGACCGTAGCTGCCTGGCCATCCTTCATAACTTTGAAGGAACGCTACTCACCTATCCAAGCATAGCAAAAACATCTGAAGGGGTTTGTTTATGGCTGAACATCGGACTCAGCCGAGAAGCCGTATGTTTCAAGTCGGTGGGAAGCCGATGAAGACATGGAACATCCATGTCGGCTGTGATTTCCTTTGCACCTACTGTAGTGCCCG